>Ga0079223_10000942_pt1 | contig 16412 bp, 16 predicted proteins | sample Stecom2011_FD_75072 | JGI IMG/M metagenome (GOLD analysis project Ga0079223, IMG submission 75072) | Agricultural soil microbial communities from Utah to study Nitrogen management - Steer compost 2011 | ecosystem: Environmental > Terrestrial > Soil > Agricultural land | place: USA: Utah... | reverse complement strand
CTGTGGGAAAAACAGTATTCACCTTTTTTTTGCGAATAATTTCTTCGATTACCTCAAAACACAATGCATCCGAATATCTAGGAACAAGATATGCCTGATCCACCTGATGCCAACCTGCAGAATTGTCATCTATATCAATACCGATTATGTTCCAATTCATTTCTCTATAATACTTAAGTTGAGTGTTAAACACCATACTGCCTATACCTTCAACTAGTACATTCATAACAGCACCTCAATAAATAATTTTGCTTTACACATCTTCGTATCCGGTTCATTTATTTACTGGCTTTTGTTAATATGAATTCAACAGCTGCTTTTAGATCATCCAACACAAAATCCGGCATTACGTTAAATTTACCGTCTTCCCCTTTTAATCCTGTCTTGACTAAGACCGTCCTTAATCCGGCGTTTATTCCGGTCTTGATATCAACTGTGGTATCCCCAATAATATATGATTCCGCTAGATCAATGTGATGCCTCATTACAGCTTTTTCTATCAAGCCTATCCCTGGCTTCCGGCAATTACACTTCTTCTTATACTCTTTATTTTCTTCCGGATACCCTTGATCCGGATGATGAGGGCAAACAAAGATATCATCTAAATAAGCCCCTTGTTTTGCTAACAACTCCTCCATTTTCCGGTTTATTTCCCACATATAATCAAAACTACATAGATTCCTTGCAACCACCGGTTGATTAGTGACCACAATTGATAAATAATCGCTTTCATTAATCATCTTAATTGCTTCAGCGGTATTATCAAACAGAGTGAAGTCTTCTTTTTTATGAAGTAAGTTTTTATAAACATTTATCGTGCCGTCTCGATCTAAAAAAATACACTTATTTTTCATCTTCTCTTATGGAAACCTAAACCCTTTCGACTTGCTAATTAATTATTTAAACGAATAATTATCACCCAATATTTTCAATATTCTAGAAAAGACATGTTCAATATCCTCAATATCATTCAACGTAGAGCTAGGCAAATTCAACCCGTGCTCATATATGTCATATGCGTTTTTATACTGTCTCAGCCTAAACTGTTGATAAGGAGGAAAATCAACCAATGGCTGGAAAATCCTTCTGGTAGGAACACTTTCTTTGCGCAACTTTTCCTGAATCTCGGAGATAGTGAACCCAGTCTTTTTGGTGTCAATCCAAACTGAATTCAGCCATGCCGCGGAATTGCTTGGTCCTTCTTCTTTTTGAAAGCGAATTGTCGTCTCCATCTTGGCTAAACCCTTCTGATAGAGCTTAAAAAAGTCTCGTTTCTTTTCTAAAAAACCAGAAAGGCGTTGCAGTTGCGCTAAACCCAAAGCCGCCTCCAGGTTGGTCATGCGGTAATTAAACCCCATTTCAGGATGATAATAACCCCTCTCCGTATCCCTGGCCTGATTTGCCAAGAACCTGATATGTTCTGCCTGCCGCTCATTGTTGGTAGCGATCATCCCACCGCCCCCGGTAGTCATGATCTTGTTGCCGTTAAAACTGAAACAGCCGAAATGGCCGAAAGTGCCGGTGAACTTCCCCCGATAGGTAGCGCCCAGACTTTCAGTAGCGTCTTCAATCACATATAGCCCATGTTTTTCCGCGATCCGCATTATTTCATCCATGTTGCAGGGATTTCCATATAGATGAACCGGAATAACCGCTTTAGTCCTGGGGGTGATCGCTTTTTCGACCTCTTCCGGATCAAGGAGCCAAGTTTCCGGATCAACGTCTACAATAACCGGAGTCGCTCCCACATAAAAAATAGGATTTGCCGTGGCAATAAAGGTAAGGGCTGGGACGATGACTTCATCCCCTGTCGTAATTCCCAGCTCATATAGGGCCATATGTAAAGCCGCCGTTCCGCTCTGCGTGGAAACGCACGCTCTAACTCCGAGATATTCGGCGAATCTCCGCTCAAACTCCGGGACAAAAGGCCCGGCTGTAGAGACAAAATTGGCGTCTATTGCTTTATTTAAGTACTCTTTCTCTAAGGCGCCCAGGTTGGGTGCATCCAAAAATATCTTTCTATACATTATAAATCTCCGGTTTATATAGGTTAAGGTGGTTGGTTAGCCACTTAACAGTCTCCGTTAAGCCTGTTTCCAGAGTAAACTCCGGTCTCCAACCGGTCAGCCTCTTCATCTCCCCATTGTCACATAATAAGCGTTCCACTTCACTGTTTTCCGGTCGTACCCTTTCCTCATCAGTTTCGATCTCAACCGGCGAGTTCAATATGGTAGAAATCATCAAAACTAAATCTCGAATGGAAACTTCTCTCCCGGAACCTATATTCACTACTTTCCCCACGGCCTCATCGCATTCCGCCAACTTAATAAAGCCATTGACCGTATCTTGCACATAATTAAAGTCCCGCGTTGGAGTTAGATTGCCTAAGGTAATTGTCTTCCGTCCGCTTAGAATTTGTGTAATGATAGTAGGGATAATCGCCCTTGCCGACTGGCGGGGGCCATAGGTATTGAAAGGCCTGGCAATGGAGACCGGAAGATTAAGCGAATTGTAATAACTAAAAGCCAAGTTATCGGCGCTGATTTTGGAAGCCGAATATGGAGACTGAGGTTGTAACGGGTGTGTTTCATCAATCGGTACATAACGGGCAGTCCCATAAACCTCGCTAGTGGAGGTATGAATAATTCTTTCTATGCTCAATTCTTTTCCCGCCTGCAGTATATTATAGGTTCCCTCAATATTGGTTTTTATATAAGCCAGTGGTGATACATAAGAATATGGAATCCCAATAAGAGCAGCCAGATGGAAAACTACATCAATTCCTTGCATGGCTTTTTTTACGCTGTCATAATCCCGAATATCGCCGGTATAGACTGAAATCAGCTCAAGGTAAGGTGATGATTCCAACCAGCCCCAGTTGTTTTTGGAATTATATCGAACAAATGCCGTTACCTTTGCCCCTGTTTCCACCAATTTTTTTACCAGGTGGGAACCGATAAAACCGCCTGCTCCTGTGACTAGTAGTCTTTTATTTGACAGTCGCATTATACACGCCGTCTCCCTTCAGCCCTTTAATCATTCCCTGTAGATTGGCAAGATAAGGCTCTAAAAATTCTAAATTTCGTTCCATTTGTATAAATAACCTTCCGAACTCCTCCAGTACTTTTTCAGCTTTTATCTTTACATCAGTCTCAAATTTAATCTCATTTATTCTTTTTGCCAAAAATTCCAAACCCAAACGATCCATAGGCTTAAGAAACAATTGATAAAATGTATTCTTCATTATTTTCTTTAATTCTTTATCAAAACTGGAGATAGTCTTGTCCACTTGTTCTAGATTATTCTGTCGAAGCAGTTTTTCTATAACTTCAAATTGCTCTTTCACATGAGTAATAACCTTCCTAACCTCATTGCCGGCATTATCCAATTTATGTTGTTGTGAATCAATGTAATCATAATCATAAATAGAGTCCGTGCCAATATACCACTGGTTATCTACTACTTGCCGAGTAAGTCTTGTTTCAATCACCTTGGCCAACGGAATAAAAGGAGCGCCTTTTATTCTGGCTCCACCTTTAGTGGTGTTGATTACCTCTATTGAAGAAAAAGCTTTTATATACAACTCCATTTGCTCCCGCATTCTAATATATACCCTTTTGGTAAAAATCATCTCACCATAGACATTCACTACCTGCTCCAGTTCTTTATTCTCTTCCAATGGCAACTCGGAAGATAGGTGCTTATATTTAATCCCTGTAGCGTATCGTCTATTACTTAAGTAACCCAAATTTTGTCCAACCAAAATAATCGGATTGGCTCCTAATCGCAATAATAGTTCTAAAATCACTACAGCAACAGTCGTTGCATCATGCACAAGTTCCAATGACGAATCGTCTTTAGTTTTAAGATAAAATGGAGCTACAGTATCCTGACTAACAATCATATGCAGCTTTGGCCCTTTATACTGTTGAAGAATTTCCGGCGATACACTGCTTCCAAACACTAGAGGAAATTTATCTTTCTTCCCTGTAATGATATCTTCAAAAACTTTAATATTTAAATGAGACGGATCAAATGTACCAGCCGCGTCAGGAAAAATACCGTTATTAATCAAGCCGTTAACCCCGGATCCGACAGGAAAAACATACGCTAAACCCTGTTCTTTAATGTAACGTATATTTTCATACTCCTCACTCAACGACGGACCCGCAGCAACCAATAAAACAGGACGCCCTTTAAAATATTCCTTTTTCTCCATTAATATATTAGGACACTTAAGGAGCTCACCAAAATTACTTATACTGTTGATAATCCATTTTTTTTGATAGGCAAAATTCGCATTCAAATTATGTCTTTTCCCAGCAATCATGAACATTAATAGATCGGAAAATTCTTTATAATCGTCAACCATGATCCGTTGATAACTTGGTAATGTAATAAAGAGCACTTCTCCTTCACTAAAATCCATAAAATCCTTTAAGTAAATATTCATTGCTCTTCGAATGAATTGCACATATATATTCTTTACTTTTTTGGGGTTTGCAAAACTTTTCGTGGAAAGAAAGGCCTTAAAAATCGCCGGCTCCGGTTCATAGATGGTATACTCCAAATCAGGATATTTCTCCATAAAAGCCTCAATATGATATCCCAACCCAGCCCCGTAAAAAAAAATGTGCTTATATTTATCAACATCTTTAAACTGTGCAACAAATTTCTCCGCTTCCTTAACCGGATCATATTTACTATGTACGTAATACTCTCGGCCATCTTTTTCTATCTTCAAGGTAGGATCGCCGCTTTTAGCGGGTTCTACAAAAACAGGTTGGTCTTTTATCTCCTCTTCCCTGTCTTTTAGAGCCTTCCATACCTGAGGAAACTGCTCGGTCAAAAAGTCTATATTATTAATTAAACTCATCTTCATAACCTCATTTCATCTATCCGCCTTGTCTCCAACTTACTGTTAAACCTTTAGATCAATAATACTACCAAGATGAGGTTGAATCGATAACTCCATTGACTTACTGTTCTGTGTAAGCGTCTGAAGCAAAGTATTAGATTGTACAGTTGCATTATCCATAGCCATCTTTAAGACAGAGATACTAACCTGCTGTTGAAGATTTGCTTGGCTAATCTGGGTTGACATCGCTGTGATATTCACAAATACCAGCTCCTTTAAAAACACTATTTTGGAACCCAAATATATTATGTACAATTAATCACTATTATCAATTTATGTATACTGGCTTCATATAAGATTTAAAAATAAATCGCCTCATCATACCGGATCATCTTTAGATTATCCTTAAAGTGGCCGACGAAGGGCTCCACCAGTTTGCCTTGGAATAATTGATGCAGGACCAAAGGGTAATCGACTCCGGCCTCAATGGTGAGAGGGATTCCGCCGCCAAAACGCGGGTTAATCTCGATCCAGTACAGTTTGCCTCCATGGTCGATGCACTGCAGGGTGACCGGGCCAATGGCCCCCATTTTTTCTACGATATTCTTCCCTTGATACAGCAAATCCTCCCGGCGAAAGGTCCGGCTTTTACTGACTTCACCGTTGCGCACCTCCAGTCTCTGCCTGGGGACGATCGATAAAACCCTGCGGTCAAAATTCGCCAGCACATCAAGGGTATACTCCGAACCGGAGATGAACTCTTGGACCAGAAAATCACTGTCTTGACTGAGTACATAATGAAGTTGGGTTTTATCCGTTACTTTCTGCGCGCCCTTGGAGCCCATCCCCATCCGGGGCTTGACGAATACAGGAAACTTCGGTTTTTCCGGAAGCTCGCTTCCTACCCAGGTTTTCGGAGTTCTCCAATTATTTTCTGTAAAAAATTTATAGGTCAAATACTTATCCTGACACCACTCCAATACCCTTCTTTTGGAAAGTAGCAAAGTGGCGCCCACTTCCGTAAAATGCTGCCGATTATCATCCATGTCCAAAAATTCCTTCTCATTGAGGGGAATCACTAGATTCACCTTTTCCAGCACACAGACTTCTAACACTTTTTCAACATAATTATCCCTGTGAATAAAGGGAACCTGATAAGTAGCGTCACAAAAATAACTGGCTGGCGCCATCTGGGGAATAGCGTCCACCCCAACGACTCTGGCTTCAATGCCGTGCCTTTTGTAGGACTCCGTGAATGCCCTGATTAATTGCACGCGGCGGCCGATCGACGTAAATAATATGGTAAACATCTCTATCTCCTTGGATTACATCTCTTGTTATAATAATTTTATTCTTTAGAGTCTAGGCGGCGATGATCTTTTTCACCTCAGCGTCCAGGGTTTCCAAGAGCGGAAGGATTTCATAATTCAACAAGTCAGCGAAGAGTACCAGATCGGAGTCTTCCATGGCTTCGTTTAAATTGCTTAATTCCGTCTCTAATTTGGCGTAGATCTCTTTATAATCTTGCCAGTTTGCGGGTTGTTTTGCACTCCGGTCAATCAAGAGCGTGATCTGGTTAATAGACTGTAATCCTTCCAGCAGTTGAGCCAGGTTTGTCCAGCTTTCGCCTTTCGGGCCTTGATAAAACTCCTCCACCAGTTCTTTTATTCCTGGGATCGCCCTTTCCAGATACTCGTGGACTGAGAGAAAGACCTCGTTCTGGAGTTGTTCGGGAGTTCTCATGATTACCTCGATCTCCTCAATATTCTTTAGGTTGTCTTTGATAAAATTTTCGTAGTCGCCGAAAACCTCAGTTCCATTAATAACCATATGGGTAAATAACAGGCCGGTCTCACGACATACTTTATCAATCTGGGCAAATAACTCTTCTATGGCTGCAGGTTCATTCTGCAAAGACAGAACCTGGTCATTCAATTTCACTTGCATCTAAACGCCTCCAAATCTTTTTTGCCGCATCTCCCTTAGGCACGTGTCATCATAAATATAGAAACAAACCATTACGATGTTTTCTAAAGTCTTCCCGTTTCCAGCTCGCTTGCTGTATTTTGATGATTTAATAGTGATACGCTAATAATTATATCGGCCTATACTGAGCTTTCTTTTAGGTGATTTTTTCAAAACGCTTGTAACAAAAGCAGAGTTGTTCACCAGAAATCTGTCTTTGGACAAGGGGCGCTTGACTCTTGTAGTGCAGGGTTTTTCCCTCCTAAATAATAACAAAAAAGTAAAGACCTCCGCCTTTACTTCTCTTTCTTTTCGGTCCAGATTTCATTCAACTCGTTGATGCCGATTCTTGTCTCAGCGGCCTGTTTGTTTTCCTTCTTGATCTCAAGATAGACTTCTTCTCTGTGCACGGAGATCCTTTTTGGCGCGCTAATGCCGAGCTTTACCTGTTCCCCCTTGACTTCAACTACGGTTATTTTTATTTCATCGCCAATGATAATGCTCTCATTGAGCTTTCTGGTGAGTACCAGCATGTAGATCCTCCTTGAACATCAATTCCATCCATGTTTATAGTTTCTCCAAGTTCAGGGAAGATCCTTTCAAAAAAGAAAAAAATCTAACTAGATAGTTCCAATATTATCTAAATTTTATCCGACAACCAAACCCTCACTCTTTAGCGGCTGCCGCCTCAGTAGAGTCTTCTGCCCAGATCCGGCAGCGCAGGGGATAACCCATCTCCGCCAAGATGACCTGTATGCCCCGGCGCTTAGCGGTGTTAATCACTACAGGGGCCTGCAGATTGGCAGTAGCGTCCTTGGGCTGTCCCGGGGGAATATTCACGATCGATAAAAGCAGCGCCTCTTCGGGTTTTTCGAGGCCTAGTTCATTTACGATCTGATCCTCAAGATCAAAATGATAATCCGGACAGATTATGAACGGAGAGATTACCACAAAACCCAGTGTTTCCAGGTCGACAGCCTGCAGACTGCCGAAGAAATTCTCCTCCGATTGTAGATAGACAAACCTTTTTTCTTCCTCAAATCCGGGGAGGCCCTGGGGAAACTGAATAATCTCTTCCTCATTTATTTCCAGTTCGCCGTAGAACTTCGTATTAATCTTCATCCAGCACACCTCTTTATCTGGCTAGAGATAATTCACCAACGTATTCTGCATGATACGCGCACCCGTCGCTAAAGCGGCCTGGTATACGTTTTCTTTCATCATCATGTTCATGGTCACTTCGGCAATGTCCGCTTCTTCGGTCTTGCTCAAAAGGTCTCTTAAATTAACATCCATCGCTTCATAGCGTTCGACTGTTCTATTTAAACGCTGAACTTTGGCGCCGATCTGTGACCGGATGGAAAGAACGTCGTCAAGCTTGTCCGAGAGCATTTGCAAGTGAGTGGTGGAAACCTCCTCGTGGTCCATAGCCCGGAGATCCTCAATAAATGTATCTAAATCGTCAAAAAATTGACCATCAGTACCGAAAATCTCTTCCCCCGGATCGCTAACCTCAAGGTTAATACCGGTCCCAATCTCCATCACCATCGCGTTGCCGTCTCCCTCGTATCGAAAGCGGTTAGAATCTCCCACCGGAAGGTCCCCATCAAAGAGAAACGGTGGGTCGTCAGTCAGCTGCCCGGCAAAGATATACCTTTTTTCATGCCGGGTATTGGCGATCTGTAAAATATGATCACGCAATTGTGTAACCTCATCCGCCAAGGCATCCATGGATTCCTGGGGTAAAGAAGCGTTCCCACCCTCGACACTCAATTCCTGGAGGCGATGGAGGACATTGGTCATCTGCCCCAGGGCGTCATCAGCGGAGTTCAACCAACCGATGGCGGTATTGGCGTTCTTTTTGTATTGTTCTCCTTCACGCACGCCGTTTTTTAGGTTCATTCCAATGACCATGCCCACCGGGTCGTCCGAGGGGTAATTAATCCTCTTTCCGGTGGAAAGCTGATTATAGTACCTGTCTAAGCGGCTCATCCCGTTTTGAATATTGTTCACCAACCGATTGTGCGTGATTCCGTTGGTAATCCTCATTTATATTCCCTCCCTGTCAGCCTATTACCGTCCGACTATTCCCATGCCGTTAATCAATTTATCCAGAGTCTCGTCTAAAGTGGTCATGATCCGGGCGGCGGCGTTATAAGAGTTTTGAAACTTGATCATATTGGCCATCTCTTCATCCAGAGAGACTCCGGCCACAGATTGCTGTCTGTTATAAAGGTGGTTCACGAGCATGGTCTGGTTGGTCAGGGCATTGTCGGCCTGATTTGCGTCCACACCCAACTTGGCGATCATCGCCCCGTAAAAGCCGGAGAGGGTCGCGTTATCGGTCGTGGCATAGGAATTATCCTTGATTACTTTGGCCAGTTCAATGGCGTTTAACCCGTTGCCTTCAGTATCAGGAATACTAGATGCGGCGATTTCGCGGGGATCCGTGATATTCACCTCAATATCACCGGCGCCGGTTCCGTCAAAAAAGTCGACATTGGTAAATCCATCTAAATCATGTCCGCCTCTATGAACCGCATTGAACTCATTAATCAAGGTGCTGGCGAAATCATCCAAGGAATCTAAGTAATATTGAACGTCCGTATCCCTCATCTCCAGGATACTGCCGAGTTTCCCTTTGCTCACATTAACCGCGCTGCTATTGATGGTCGTGATGATCTCGGCAAACCCGCTGGTGTCATCGATATCTAAAGGATAGTTGTTATCCCCGCTGACCAATAAAGTTCCGCCGATGGAGATGGTCATGTTATCCAACTCGTTGGTCTGCACATCTATATTGGTGATCTCCGACAGCTCAGCGACTAGAAGCTCCCGTTCATCCAGAAGGTCGTTGGGGTCCTGGCCCACGCCGACCACCTGCACGATCTCACTGTTGATATGCGCGATCTGTCCGGCCAGACTGTTTATGCGGTCCACCAAAACCCGGGCCTGTTTGTCCAGGTCTTTTTGGAAATTTTGTAATTGACTATAAGTATGGCGGATGGTGTCGGTAAGTGTTATCGCTGTCTCAAGCACCGGAGTGCGGACCGTCTCGTCGTAAGGTCTATTAGCCAATTCCTCCAGACCGGCCCAAAACTCACTAAGCTGAGCGGAGAGTCCGGTCTCCGACGGTTCCTGAAAAATCACTTCCAATTGTTCCAAACCGCTCTGACGCGTCGTCCACCAACCCAAGGAGGAATTTTCGTATTGTATCTGTCTGTCCAGAAATTCATCACGCATCCGTTCAATCTGATCCGTCTCCACACCGGTGCCGATCTGTCCGGCAATGGTATTTCGATTCATGGTCGGAACGGCATAAGGCGCCGTGGCTGAAGTACGGGCCACCTGGCGTGAATATCCCGGCGTATCGGTGTTGGCAATGTTATGCCCGGTTAAGTCAAGGGCGAGCCGTTGGGCACGGATGGCCCGCAAAGCGGTTTCTATCCCGCCAAAAGTTGAACGCATCTTAAATCACCCTTTCAAATCAATCAGGGGATTGGTTTTATTGGTCTCCATCGACCCTTTTGCTCCGTAAATACTTTTGCCGTCTTCCCCTTGGATAATGTGGAGCATAAAATGGAGATAAGCCAAGGAGTCTCCGATCAGTTCCTGGTTAAACTGGTTAAGGTCTTTGACCTCCTGTGCAATCCTTCTTCTTTCCTGGTAAAGCTGGCTATTGGCTGCTGACGGTTCTTTCTCTTTGCTCTCCGGCGGACGAATCCCGTCCAATACCTTCAGCTCATCCTCTTCCGCTTCGAGTAAACTCACCACGGTGTCCATGTCTTCTTGGAGTAAAGCGTCTCTTTTTTGTTGACCTAAGGCCAATAGCTTTTTTAAAGAAGAAATCTCTTGCTCAAGCAAGACTTCTTCTTGTATCTCATGCGCATTATCGGTAAGCTCGTGGGCGTGCGCGCGATCGACGTTAGGATTGGTCACTTCATTCATCCCCCATAATGTGGTCGACCAGGCTTCGCACCAGCATTCTGTGGGCCACCGCCTCACTGCTTACTTTATATTCTCCGCTGTCCAGGGATTTTTTGATCCGCGCGACAACGTCGGAGCGTACTTCCGGCGCAGTGGAGATGGCTTGTTGTATTTTACTGAGTTCTCTTGCTCTTGGTGAAAGTTCCAAAGAATCACCCCGCCGCGTAGGTTGGGCGTTCTCCACACCTAACCCCTTTTTGTTCCCTGTAACTCCGTAGGCTTTAATAACCGATTTTACCTGTTGATTGGAGATTATCATTATACATCGCCCCTTTGACCTTGGGTCCATATTTTATAGTCCACATAAAACCATAATCTCTGCCTTTTGCGCCTCACAATCCGCACAGACCCCCATTGTTTATGGGGATTGTTCGTCTTCAATCCTTATATCGGTACCCTCTTGCCAGAAATTTAGTTATTTTTTTGTGACATCTATGACATCTGTGAAATCTTAATGACGTCAATATTTCTTCTTAATTGATTTCATCGTGTGCACCTTGCCCTTGGAGCCCGTATTACCCTCTTGCGACTGGCGCAGCTCCGAACTTGCCTTTCTCAATTCCTGTTGAAGGTTTGCCAGACACTTTTCGCAATAACGGCCTTGGCTGATCGGGGCGCCGCAAGCGTCGCAACTGAGCATCCCATCTTCCACCTCATAACCGTCAGCCTTGAGTCGGCCTTCCCGCAGAAAACGATTGACAACCGAGGCGTCGACTCCCGTATCTTTACTGACCTCTACTGTTGAGGCTCTCGGGTGGCTGCGCAGATACTCCTTGACCACTTCAAAATCGCGTTCATCCAAAGTTTGACATCTGGGACAGACATAATAGCCTTTAAAACGAAATAAAAATCCACAACGCCGGCAGTTTCGCAATTCCATGTGACTTCTCCCCTCAAATTAAACTTGCCGATAAAATAAGTATAAAGTTAAATCTAAATTCTCCAGTTATCTTCGATTACACCGATGGCAAGCGTCAATACGCTTACTTCCTTTGCGCCGGCCAACAAAAGAACCCGCGCGCATTCGGAAAGGGTGTAACCTGTTGTTACAATATCATCAATCAGTAGAATTTTTTGTCCGGCCACTCCCAAACAATCCGTCACGGCAAAAACCCCGGATATATTGGTTTTCCGTTCTTTACGACTCAATCCGCTCTGGCTCTTCGTGGGCTTGACCTTGACCAGAACCCCTATGGCCAACGGTTTTTCCAACGCCTTAGTCACCGGGACCGCCAGTAGTTGCGCCTGGTTATACCCTCTGCTTTGCTGCTTCTCGGGATGCAGGGGCGCCGGTATGATCAGATCAATGTCATCGCCGAGGGGATCGTTCTCCAGGCCTACAGCTAGAAGGGAACCCAGGGCGTCGGCTAGTTCCGGACGGAAGTCGTATTTGACGGTATGCAACAATTCTTTGAGCATCCCCGTATAGAGGGCGATCGCCTTTCCCCTCCGGTAAAAGCGGGGTTCTCCCCGGCACTCCTCACAGGGGGAACGCTGGTCTCCTCTGAGGGGGCGAGAGCAAACCGTGCAGCGCGGCGGGGTAATCACAGGAATTCTCTTTAGGCACTCTGCACAGATTAGAAGGCCGGGATAGCACGGAGTAAAATCATTACCACAAACCGCACAGGCCAGCAGCGGAGGGTAGACAAAGTCTAAAAGCCCTCCATATATATTCCTGATTGAGGAGAATATACCTCTTTTAGTAATTATCGGTGCTTCACCCGCTTCCCTTAACGCCCAAAATCAGGAAGTCGTGGTCGGTAAAGTGTTAAATATTTTTTAACAAACCCTGTCTTCGGGCTTCATTGTTCATCTCTTGGATCCAGGTTTTGGCCTCCCGCATCTCCCGGGAGATCTTCTCCGCAAAAAACGCCACCGTTCCTCCGGGAGACTCGGCCGTTCTTCCCACCCGGCCAGCGATTTGGACCAGGGTCTCACAGGTAAAAATCTGATTATAATCGGCGTATAGCACCAGCGCGTCCAGGTCGGGAAAGGTCAATCCCCGCTCCAGTAAGGTCGTGGTCGCCAGTATCCTCAATTTTTTCTCGGCGAAGGCCTTCAGTTTGTCGTCTCTTTCCGCATCTCTGGAATGGACGGCTGCAGTCTGTCCGCTGAATTCAAAATCCACCGCTGATTTCAGGTAGTTTCCAACCGCTTCCGTAGAACGCACGGTGGACGCGAAAATCAAAACCCGACGCCCGGCGGAAACGGCTCGCTTCAGAAACTCCGTAATCTCCCGAGGAAAGACAGAATCGCGGTAAACGGCAGAATTCGGTTCCGGGAGGCGTAAGCGCTTGATGGTTGGAACCGGGAGCGGATGCCCGTGATGACGCAGAGGGATCGTGATCAACCCGATCTTCCCCGCCTCCGCTCGGCGTCTCCAGACCGCATCAGGGGTAGCCGTCATATAGATCAATTTACCGCCTGGTCGAAGCGAGCGCTGTAACGCCCTAGCCAGCATGGGATCATACCTGAAAGGGTAAGCGTCGGCCTCATCCAAAACAGCCAAATCGAAACAGCCCGTAAATCTCAATAGTTGATGGGTGGTGGAAACGGTCAAGCCGGGGGCGGAAGGTTCCTGTTTTCGCCCTCCGTATAAAAGAGCAAACTCCATTCCGGCAAAGGCCTTTTCCACCCTATTCCCCAGTTCAGCGGCGACCTCTCGTCTGGGAACGGTCAATAAGACCTTCTTTCCTTGGGCCAGGGCGCGTTGAATCACAGGAAAGACCACCTCTGTTTTTCCAGCGCCGCAGACCGCCCAGACTAAGAGGGTCCGTTGATAATGGTCCCCGCTCTCCTCCCAAAACTCCACGCCCTTGCCGGCGGCTGCCTCCTGCCAAGGGGTGAGCTTTGGTAAAAGCAGTTCTATATCCCGCTCCGACGCGGTCGACGTGGATCGGCCCACCCAAAAAAAGAGCGGAGTCGAACTGGTGATCACCCCCATACTCCGGCAGGCCTCACACCGCCAATACGAATAAGGGGAATCATCGGCATAGGTCTTAATCACCCGGTCAATACTGCCGCACCGGCGGCAGGTAAACCTGGCAAGCCGCTCCGGTCCCACTCCGGCCCTAAGGAGCAAAGTCCCGTTCCGGATGGACCTTTGAAGCGCGACCTCCAGAGCGCAGGGGGAAATGTTCCATCCCCTTTTAAACAAAATCCGGCGGATCTCTTGCAAGGTTAAGACCCTTCCCTGAAAAACCTCCTCCAGCCGGAAGTCTGCTTCCAGACCCTCTCCGGAGGCAGCCGTCTCCAGGTTAAATCCTTTATTGTCACAAAAAGTATTACCGGGATATTCTCTAAATAACCCGTCCCGTTCTCCCCAGGCATCCCAGAGCGCCCACTTTCCCCGGGCGGACCAGCCCCAACTCTTGGCCGCGCGCCGGATCATCCTTTGCAATTTCCGCAACAACGTGCGACGGGTCGCTTCGTGGTTTTGTAGAACAGCCTTAATCAGTTGAGAAATTAGTTCGGCCAACCACAAGGGATAGGGGTGATCCCAGATCCATTCCCCTTCGCCCTCGCTTTCTCCATCACCGTCTCCGTCTGCTTCCCGCCAGTATAGGATCCACTCCGGGTGAGAGGTTAAGGTCACAGCCGGTCGCCGGTTATAGTTCGAAAGAATTATGTAATAATCAGTAACAAGCATCTTTAATCAACTGCGCCAAGCGGGAGTTGCGCTCTTCGATGCGATTATTCTTTACCGCGATGGCCATAGCCTTTTTCGTACCCACCAGTACAACCATGGTGCGGGCCCTGGTCACCGCCGTATAAAACAAATTTCTTTGCAAGAGCAGGAAGTGCTGGGTGGTGACGGGGAGGATCACCACCGGATACTCGCTGCCCTGACTTTTATGTACAGTTACGGCATAAGCCAGCGCCAGTTCATCCAGGTCTTCAAATTCGTAGACCGCCTTGCGCTCTTCCAGATCAGAAAAACTCACTTCCACCTGTTGTTCTTCGGGATCGAGTTTTGTAATCCGTCCCACGTCACCGTTGAAGACCATTTTTTGATAGTTATTCCTGATCTGCATGACCTTATCTCCGCGGCGCAAGATTCTACCCCCGGTTTGAAGTTGTGGTTTACCACTGGATTCAGGGTTTAGGATCTGCTGTAGAACGTGGTTGAAATTATCTACCCCCGTCACTGTCCTGCGCATAGGGGAAAGCACCTGAATATCTTCCACCGGATCACAGTTTAAGTATTTCGGCAGGCGCAAGGTGATCAACCTCACGATCTCGTCCACAATCTGTTCGGGTTCGGCCGCAGGGATAAAAAAGAAATCCTTGCCCGCCTTGACCTTTGGTAACTGCCCCTGGTTGATCAGATGGGCATTGGTGACGATCTGACTCTCCCTGGCCTGGCGGAATATGGTCTTCAGTTTTACCTGGGGTATCACTCCGGAGGCAAGAATATCTCGCAAAACTGTTCCCGGGCCCACCGACGGCAATTGATCCCGGTCGCCGACTAAAATCAAGCGGGCGCCCAAGGGAACAGCTTTGAGCAGGTGATAAAAGAGGATTAAATCCACCATGGAAACCTCGTCAATAATTACTACCTCCGCCTCCAGGGGATTGGTTTCATCTCTCCCGTAACCCGACTTCCCGCCGGTAAATCCGAATTCCAAGAGTCGGTGAACGGTCTTGGCCGGAAGCCCCGTGGCTTCGGAGAGCCGCTTGGCCGCCCGTCCGGTCGGCGCGGCCAGCGCCACCCTTAACTCCTGTCGCTGATAGAGGTCGATCAGGTTACGAACAATAGTGGTCTTTCCCGTGCCCGGACCGCCGGTGATGGCCAGTACCCCTTCCCGCTGAGCCAGGGCCAGCGCTTTGTCTTGTTCCGGAGAAAGAGCCAAACCCTCTCCATCTTTAGCTCCAGCCTTCACCTCAGGGCCTTGAAACTTGTGCCCGGCGTCCTTTTGCGCCTGAAAAAATTTATATAAAGCCCCCAGCTTAGCGGCTGCTCCCTGTTCACTATGGTAAAGGGGGGCTAAGTAGAGGCAATGGCAATCTTCAGCCAGATACACCTGACGGTCAAGGGTGAGTTTCTTGATCTCCGCCTCTACTAAATCACTCTCCACCTCCAGCTCTTCGCTGCTTTTACTTATAAAGTCCGGTAGGTCGGCGTAGACGTGGCCCTCCTCGCTGTTTTTTGCGAGGAGGTAGAGAATGCCTGCGCGTACCCGCTCTGGAGCGGCCGGATCATTTCTTCCGAGCAACCCGGCGATCCGGTCGGCGGTCTTAAACCCGATCCCATTGACTTTTTCCGCGATTATGTAGGGATTAGTCTGCAAAACCCCGATGGTATCCTTCCCGAAATGACGATAAATCCGGTTGGAGAGCCCGGGGGTGACTCCGGCGCCCCGCAAAAAGAGCATGACCTGCCGGAGATGCTTGGTCTCCTCCAACGCGCGGATGATCTTCTCCGTCTTATGGGGACCAATCCCTTCAACCTCCTGCAGTCTTTGGGGGTTCTCTTCAATAATCTTTAAGGCCTCTACGCCAAAAATGCCCACAATCTTCCGGGCGGTGGCCGGACCAATCCCCTTAATCAATCCGGACCCCAGATACCTTTCCATCCCTTCCGCGGTGACCGGAGGCAGGG
>Ga0079223_10000940_pt1 | contig 16415 bp, 12 predicted proteins | sample Stecom2011_FD_75072 | JGI IMG/M metagenome (GOLD analysis project Ga0079223, IMG submission 75072) | Agricultural soil microbial communities from Utah to study Nitrogen management - Steer compost 2011 | ecosystem: Environmental > Terrestrial > Soil > Agricultural land | place: USA: Utah... | reverse complement strand
CGAAATCCTGTAGTTTCTATTTATTCTATTTTTCAACTTTTCTCTGTGGAAGGATGGTATGAAATCCCCAATTTGATAGCTGAACGCAGTAGCGCTTCGACGGCGTTTTTTGCCAAATTATATTTCAGTGTTTTATTGATGGGCGGTGGAATTCTCGGCCTCTCTTTGGTGAACTCAATCTTCGTAGATGCAATGGTAAGTGACAATACGGATGATTTAGAAGAAGACGTAAAACAACTCACCGAAAAAATAGATTCCCTGGAAAAAAAGATTGATCAGTTACTTAAATTGAAGGAATAATACATTTTGCCCTCTAAGAAATCCTGTAATACCCCGTCTTTAAATAAGCCCCCTCTTCAAACCCCACAGGATGATCGATATCGTGTTGGGTGAAATCTTCTAATTGATAGGGTACGCCTAAGCGATCAAACTCCTCACGATGCACTTCTAAAAATTCATCAGCGGAAATCCGGGAGGAACAGGAAGCCAGTAATAACATTCCTCTTTTTTTGGTCAATTGAATGCCCAAAGCCGCCAATTCTGCATATTTCTTTTTGGCTACTTCTGTTTCCTTTTTGCTTTTTGCAAAGGAAGGGGGATCAATTATCACAATATCGTATTGCTTTTTCTTTTTCACCAATTCTTTTAAGAGCACGAAAGCATCTCCTGCCAAGGTTAAATGATTGCCGGAATGTTCGTTTAATTTTGCATTCTGTTCTGCCAAATCCAATGCCTGTTTGCTAAAATCTAAACTTGTTACCTCTTTTGCTCCACCTACCAAGGCGTGAACGGAAAAACCGCCAGCGTATGAAAATACATCAAGTACTGTCTTATCTTTTGCTAGTTGACCAGTTTTATGACGGTTGGCTCGATGATCCAAGAAAAATCCAGTCTTATGGCCGAGCAAAAGATCCGCTTGAAAATGAACACCATACTCCATAAAATCGACCTTAGGATTATCGAAATTTCCAAAGAGAACATCGCCTTCTCTAACGGGAATATTCATTTTGTGAAGATTCCTGCTCAAACGAAGCACTAAACTTTCCACTTTGCTTATTTCAGCGATTGCCGAGATAAGCATTTTAAGATAAGGCAGCCATATGGAAGAATACAATTTTACGACTCCTACTTTATTGTAGATATCCACGATTAATCCCGGCAACCCATCGTTTTCTCCAAAAATCAATCGATAGGCATTGGTATCGGTTTCTAACAGTGGTTTTCGGATTTGGTACGCTTCGGAAATTTTCTTCTGAAAAAAATCTTCGTCAATCTTGGTCGGCCCACCTAAATGAATCATTTTTATCCTAATGGGCGAATCTGGATCATAGAGCCCGATCCCAAACACTTTGTTGTTCCGCTGATCGAATAAAACCGCAAGATCTCCCGCTTTTCCTGCCTTGTTTATCTTTTCAATGCTTTCAGAAAAAATCCATGGATGTCCTTGTTTTACTATTTATTCTGCCGTTGGGCGGAGTTTTACAGCCAAGGAAATGGGATTTGTCATAGGTGGGTTTTTTGTGAGGTGAAAGTAAAGTTATTTTAAATAAGAAAAAAGAATCAGGAAATGATATGAAAGATTGAAACTGCCAAAAAACGAGTTTCTATAAAAATCTGTTTATATTATTCTATTTTTGAAAAGTAATTGAGATGATTCCGCTTTACTCCAAAAATATGAATGAAAAAGATAAAAACTTCCAAGATTCGAGAATCAATCCTGAAGATATCCCCGTTAAGATGCTTTCTTTAGATCCTTTTAGCTCTTGGCTTGGGATCGAGATTTTGGAAGTTGAAAAAGGAAGGGCTAAATTGGGAATGCGCATAAGAAAAGAAATGCTGAATAGTATGAGCAAAGCTCATGGAGGCATCGCTTATTCCTTAGCCGATACGGCTTTTGGCTTTGCGGCAAATTCACATGGAAAATATGCTGTTTCTATCGAAACTTCAATAAATCATATTGAGGTGTTGAGCGAAGGAGATTATATTATTGCTGAATCTGTAATTGATAGCACCAAAAATAAACTGGGCTTCCATATCGTGGAGGTTAAGCGGGAAGATGAATTGGTGGCGCTTTTTAAAGGTGTGGTTTATAGAACTTCTAAGGAATGGTCTGTAGAATAGAGAATTAAAGTGGTTTTTAGACCAACAAATTCTTACTGTTTTAAAATTCGATTATGCTTTTAAATCTAAAGGCCTTCCAACGGTTTCGCTCCGCCTTTATTGAGCCATTTTGATGAGCAAATGCCTTGAGGATAGGTTTCATGAGATTTTTTATTTAACTTCATAAGTTCTAAAGAAATTCATAAAATATTCCATCTCAGAAAATCTGAATAAACGCGTGAAATACCCGTTTTAAGGCCTCAGAAGAAAAGATTTTTTTATAAAACTTAACGTTTTAGAAATATGCTTTTCTATAGATTTGTCCAGGAGCTTAAAAACTAAAACAAGAAGAATGCTAAATAAAAGATATCCCATAGACAGAATTGCAAAACCTTTTGTGAGGATGATGCAAGAAGAAAAATCTGGATCGCTTGTTTTGGGAATCAGTATTCTTGTGGCATTTATATTGGCCAACTCTCCTTGGCACGAGCAATACCATCTCTTTTTTGAGCATACCTTTGGTTTTCAATTTGACGGAAATCCATATTTGGAATACACTATTTCTGAATGGATAAATGATGGGTTGATGGGTATGTTCTTTTTTGTTGTTGGATTAGAACTCAAAAGAGAAATTGTAGCAGGAGAACTCACGGATATTCGAAAAGCAATGTTGCCAATTTCGGCCGCCATTGGAGGAATGGTCGTCCCAGCGCTCATTTATTTGGCATTAAACCCGAGCGGAGCTGTGCATACAGGATGGGGAATCCCAATGGCCACTGATATAGCTTTGGCGCTTGGGGTAGTATATCTATTAGGAAATAGAGTTCCCTTAGTTTTAAAGGTTTTTTTAACAGCCCTAGCCATTGTTGATGACCTAGGGGCCGTTCTTGTAATCGCATTCTTTTATACTTCCAGTATTTCATTCTTAAATCTTGCAGTAGGTTTTGGATTCCTCCTATTAATGTTTATTGGAAATAGAATGGGAGTAAGGAGTCTTTTCTATTATGCTATAATTGGAATTGTTGGTGTCTGGACTGCATTTTTATTATCCGGTATACACGCCACAATCGCTGCCGTATTGGCTGCGTTTATGATTCCTGCAGAAGTGAGAATTAAAGAAAGCATTTATATAGCGCGAATTAAAAAGCATTTAATTCGTTTTATTAAATCAGATCCCGACGACGAAATTCCGACCTTAACTTCAGAACAATTAGAAATCTTGGATCGAGTAAAGACGGATACAAGGAAGGCCATGCCTCCGTTACAGAGATTGGAGCATGCAATGACTCCTTTTGTAAACTTTATAGTCCTACCTATTTTTGCTTTGGCCAACGCTGGGGTTACGGTGTTTGATATTGAAATTGAAAAATTGTTTAACACCAATATAGCCTTAGGTGTAGCTTTAGGATTATTGGTAGGAAAGCTAACAGGAATTGTAGGCTTTACTTGGTTGGCCGTGAAATTGAGAATTTCCTCCTTCCCAAAAGAAATGAATTTAAAAAACCTTGCAGGATTAGCCCTCTTGGCCTCGATCGGATTTACAATGTCGCTATTTATTACACAATTGGCATTCATAAACGAAGATTACAAAACACAGGCGAAAATCGGCATCTTTGCAGCATCAATAATTGGAGGTGTGTTAGGATATTTAATCCTAAAAAAACAATCGAAGTAATTGGCAAATTATTAGTTAGTGATTTTCTCTTTATAACTTTGTATAATAATCAACCCTTATTAATCAATAAATTATGAAATGGCAAGGCAGAAGACAAAGCGGTAATGTTGACGACCGTCGTGGAATGAGCACCAAGGGCAAGTTCGCCGCAGGTGGTGGGATAATCGCGGTAGTAGTATTGTTGCTTCAATTTTTCGGTGGCGAAACCGGACAACAATTGGCGCCGATAGTAGAGCAAATCGGAAATAGTCAAACCGTACAACAAGTTTCGCAACGAGAGCTTACCGCGAAAGAAAAAGAGATGGGTGGTTTTGTATCCACAGTTTTGGCAGATACCGAAGATGTTTGGAACCAGGTTTTTAGAGAAAATAATATTGGTAAATACAAGGAACCCACCATGGTTCTATTTACCGATGCTGTAAGTACCGCTTGCGGAAATGCTAGTTCGGCTTCTGGACCTTTTTATTGTCCTGCCGATCAAAAGGTATATATGGATTTGGTCTTTTTTGAAGAATTAAAAACCCGTTTTGGCGCAAAAGGAGGCGATTTTGCTATTGCATACGTCGCAGCTCACGAGATAGGACATCATATACAAACATTGGTTGGAACTACACAAAAAGTAAGGGAGTTGCAACAAAGAGGAAATAAAGCACAAGCAAATCAGCTTTCTGTAGCTTTGGAACTCCAAGCCGATTTTTATGCGGGAGTTTGGGCACATCATAACCAAGAGTTTTTGGAAGAAGGCGACATCGAGGAAGCGTTGAGCGCCGCTAATGCTGTGGGCGACGATGCTATACAAAAAAGAATGCAAGGTGATGTCACGCCCGATACTTTTACCCACGGCACTTCCGAACAACGAATGAGATGGTTTATGAAAGGATATAACACCGGCGATATTAATCAGGGTGATACCTTTTCTGAAATCGTGAATTAAGGAACTTCGTCAAACTTGTAAAGTTGTTTTTCTTGTGGCAGCGAAAAGGAAAATCTCCTTATAGGTTTTAACTCAAACCAATAAATAATTAAAAAGACACCCACCTTCACGGGTAATAAATATGGAAGTATATATAATAGACGGAATACGAACCCCAATCGGAAGTTATCAAGGAACACTGAGTTCCGTAAGAACTGATGATTTAGCGGCTCTTGTAATTGCGGAAATCGTAAAAAGAAATCCAAATATCCCTAAAGAAGTTTACGACGATGTTATTTTGGGCTGTGCCAACCAAGCTGGAGAAGATAACCGAAACGTTGCTCGAATGGCTTCCCTCTTAGCGGGATTGCCTTATACGGTGCCAGGCGAAACGGTTAATAGACTTTGCGCTAGCGGCCTTTCTGCAATTATTCATGCAAATCGTGCGATAAAAGCCGGTGATGGCGATTTGTTCATCGCGGGAGGAGTGGAGCATATGACGCGTGGGCCATACGTAGTTGCGAAGCCATCCACAGCATTTGGTACCGATGCGAAGATGTACGACTCCAGTTTTGGTTGGCGTTTTGTCAATCCACAAATGGAAGAAATGTATGGCACGGATGGCATGGGGAATACGGCTGAAAATCTTGTGGAGAAGTATGTTATCACTAGAGAAGATCAGGATAAATTCGCCTATTGGAGCCAAATGAAAGCCGCCAAAGCACAACAAAATGGTCGTTTGGCTAAAGAAATTGTGACTGTGGAAATCCCGCAGCGCAAAAAAGATTCTATTAAATTTTCACAAGACGAGTTCCTAAAACCAAATACCACTTTGGAAGTCCTTGGAAAATTACGCCCAGCGTTTAAACGTGAAGGTGGAAGTGTCACTGCAGGAAATTCTTCTGGATTAAACGATGGTGCAGCGGCCACTATTATCGCTTCGGAAAATGCAGTAAAAAAATATAACTTAAAGCCGATTGCTCGAATTGTAAGTTCCGCAGTTGTCGGGGTCGAGCCTATGATTATGGGAATTGGTCCCGTGGAAGCCTCGAACAAGGCCCTTAAAAGAGCAGGTTTAACAATGGATGATATCGATATTATCGAACTCAACGAAGCCTTTGCCGCGCAAGCACTCGCGTGTACTCGAGCTTGGGGCTTGGCAGATGACGATCCGAGACTCAATCCAAATGGCGGAGCCATTGCAATGGGGCATCCATTAGGAGTTACTGGCGCACGACTTGCCTACACGGCAGCTTTAGAGCTGAGAGAACAGAATAAAAAATATGCCTTGATTACAATGTGTGTTGGGGTCGGACAGGGATATGCCGCTGTTATAGAAAGAGTTTAATAGAAATTTTATTTTGATTCTTTTTCAAAATGAATATTTAATGATTTATCAATGAAAAAATTACATAATTACGTTACAGGACAATGGAGAACCGGTAATGGAGAAGGCGTGCCGATGCATGACGCTATTACTGGCGAAGTGATTGCACTTTCCGATACCGAAGGCCTGGATTTCGCCGAGATTCTTCAATATGGAAGAACAAAAGGAGGGGAAGTACTTCGAAAAATGACCTTTCAAGAAAGAGGTAATATGCTGAAGTCTTTAGCACTTCACCTAGTGAAAAAGAAAGCTGATTTTTATGAAGTAAGCTATAGAACCGGCGCTACTAAAATAGACAGCTGGATCGATATCGAGGGAGGATTTGGGAATTTATTTGCCAATGCTTCCCTTAGAAAGTTATTTCCAAATCAATCCTACCACGTCGAGGGCGAGCCTGTCGATCTGTCGAGAGGTGGTAAATTTATGGCCCATCACATTATGGTGCCAAAACGTGGAGTGGCCGTTCATATCAATGCTTTTAATTTTCCTGTTTGGGGAATGCTTGAAAAATGTGCCGTCAATTGGATGGCCGGAGTACCTGCCGTAGTAAAGCCTGCTACCAATACTTCCTTTCTTACCGAAGCCGTAGCACGCGAAATAATAGCTTCCGGAATTTTGCCAGAAGGTGCTCTACAATTAATCAATGGATCTGCCCGAACTATCTTAGATTCTGTGGAATCGCAGGATGTGGTGACTTTCACAGGTTCTGCCACAACAGGCCGAATGTTAAAAGCACACCCAAGAATAATTAATGAAGCCGTTCCGTTTACAATGGAAGCAGATTCATTAAATGCTTCTATCCTTGGAGAAGATGCAGTTCCTGGCACACCGGAATTTGATCTCTTTATCAAAGAAGTCAGAACTGAAATGACCGTGAAATGTGGCCAAAAATGTACAGCCATTCGTCGCGTAATTGTGCCAGAAAATTTAATTGAAGATGTTCAGATCGCACTCGGAAAAGCGCTTTCAAAAGTAACTATTGGAGATCCACGTCTAAAGGAAGTGCGAATGGGGTCTTTGGTGAGTCTAGATCAAGTTCAAGAAGTAAGAGAACGCGTTCAAGAATTGTCTAAAACTGCAAGTATTGTTTATGGCGATTTGGATAAAATCGACGTCATCGGTGCCGATGCAAAAAAAGGTGCTTTCTTAGCGCCAATCTTATTACGGGAAGATGACCCGTTCAACAACTTGGCAGTACACGAAACCGAAGCCTTTGGTCCGGTAAGTACAATAATGCCGTATAAAAACCTAGATGAAGCTATCGAATTGGCTAAAATGGGGAAGGGATCTTTAGTATCTTCTATCGCTACTAACGATGATAAAATAGCAAAAAATTATGTTATTAATGCAGCTTCTCACCACGGAAGAATTTTGGTTTTAAACCGAGAAAGCGCTAAAGAAAGTACTGGTCACGGTTCTCCCTTGCCATATTTGGTCCACGGAGGTCCAGGCAGAGCTGGAGGAGGAGAGGAAATGGGAGGAGTGCGAGGTATCAAGCATTATTTGCAGCGCACCGCTATTCAAGGTTCACCGACTACGCTGACTGAAATTACAGGTATTTACCAGCAAAATGCAAAATACAAGGAAGCCAAACAGCATCCATTTAAATATCATTGGGAGGATATCCAACCAGGAATGTCTTTAAAAACTCATAAAAGAACTCTAGCCGATAGCGATATCATAAACTTCGCGAATCTAACTTGGGACCATTTCTACGCACACACGGATACCACCTCCCTGGATGGAAGTATTTTTGAAAAACGAACCGCGCACGGCTATTTTATAATCGCTGCTGCCGCTGGATTGTTTGTGTATCCAAATAAAGGTCCTGTTGCCGCCAATTACGGCCTGGAAGACTGCCGATTCTTACGTCCAATGTACCACGGAGATACTATTTATGTGCGTTTAACTTGTAAGCAAAAAGTTGATAGAGACGTGGCATCCGCCGAACATCCTAGCGGAATTGTAAAATGGTTTGTAGAAGTATTTGATCAAGAAGACGAATTGGTTGCCATTGCTACTATTTTAACAATGGTTCAGAAGAAACAAGAGGTTTTTGTTGAAATGACGGATAACAAGATCGAAGAAGCACTCGATAAATTAACCGAAAACTCCAAACCAAAATGGGGCATAATGACGCCACAGCACATGATAGAGCATTTAGAAGAATCGTATAGAATTCTTTCGAGTGAAATTCAAAATTTTGACATAGCAACTCCTGAAAAGATTTTAGAAAAGGTTCATAATAGCCTGTACAATTATGAAAAATTTCCGCATCACTCCCAATTCCCTACTATGAAGAAAGGAGAGTTGGAAGATCTTAAACATCCAGACTTAGCAACCGCTAAAGAAAAGTTCTTTGAAGCGCGTGAGGGATATAAAACCTTCTTTAAAGAAAATCCCGATGCCGTTTTAAAGAATATGGTTTTTGGGGAATTGGGAAGATATGAATCTTATCTGTTGGAAAGGAAACATCTAAATCATCACTTCGAGCAGTTTGGGTTGATTTAACCTGTAAGTTTTTTCCACAGATTACTCTTAATCCAAAATACTGATTTAAAAATATAAATATGACTGATAATCCTTACGTTAATTTAAAAACCGAAAGCGGAATTGCCACGATCGAATTTTTCCATCCAGCACAAAACAGCTTGCCAGGAGATATATTAGCTAAATTAGCAAACACCATCACCGAAGCAGGGGAAAATGATGAAGTAAAGGTGATTATCCTAAAAAGTGGGGGTGATAGAACCTTCTGTGCCGGTGCCAGTTTTAAAGAACTGATCAACATCAACGATGCTGAAGCGGGAAAAATTTTTTTTAGTGGATTTGCCAATGTGATCAATGCAATGCGCAAATGCCCTAAGTTTATTATAGGAAGAATTCAAGGAAAAACCGTTGGTGGTGGCGTGGGAGTAGCATCTGCCACAGACTATTGTATGGCCACCAAATTTGCAGCAATTAAACTCAGCGAGCTAAACGTTGGTATAGGGCCATTTGTAGTTGGCCCCGCTGTGGAGCGAAAACTAGGTTTAAGCGGCATGAGTCAAATCGCCATCGATGCCAACACTTTTTACGATGCCGAATGGGCAAAACAGAAAGGATTATACAATCAGGTTTATAATTCCTTAGAGGAATTGGATGAAGCTGTTCAACAATTCGCAGAAGGGCTTTGCAATTATAATCCAGAAGCTATGAAGGAAATGAAAAAAGTATTTTGGAGTGGCACCGAAGATTGGGATGAATTATTGGCAGAAAGAGCAATAATTTCAGGAAGATTGGTGCTTTCGGAATTTACAAAAGAAACATTAAAACGGTTTGAATAAAGTATGATATATTCCTTCAAAGGCCACATCCCCGTAATCCACGAATCCAGTTTCGTGCATCCATTAGCTGCCGTAACTGGTAATGTTATTATCGGGAAAAACTGCTATATTGGACCTGGAGCAGCAATTCGAGGGGATTGGGGCGAAATAATATTGAAAGATGGCGTAAATGTGCAAGAAAACTGTACAGTGCATATGTTTCCTGGAAAGAGTATCGTTTTAAAAGAAGGCGCCCATGTAGGACATGGCGCTGTTATTCACGGTGCTAATTTGGGTAGGAATTGCTTGATTGGCATGAACAGCGTAATTATGGATGATGCCGAAATTGGCGATGAATGTATTGTTGGCGCAATGAGTTTCGTGAAAGCAGAGGAGAAGTTTCCAAAGAGAAAATTGATAGTTGGCAATCCTGCCAAGGCCATCAAAGATATTTCTGATGAAATGATTGCTTGGAAAACCGCGGGCACAAGATTATATCAACACCTGCCTGCCGACTGTCACGAGAGTCTAAGAGAAGTGGAACCCTTGCGGGAAATTCCAAAAAACAGGCCGATTCAGGAGGATTTTTATAAGACTTTAGAAGAATATAAAAACAAATAAAGACGAAGTGAGATTTGACTTGCAAGGTGTTGCTGCAGAGCTCCTTGAAGGTCTTAACAATAATGCCTAATGGTTTTTAGAGCCTTGCAGGAAATAAACATATAATGACAAAACAGGAATTTAAGATGCCCAAAATGGGTGAGAGTATAACCGAGGGTACCATTATTGAATGGCACGTAAAAGAAGGCGATTCTTTTGAGGAAGGAGATGTATTGCTGGAAGTAGCAACGGATAAAGTGGATAATGAAGTGCCCGCTCCTTTTGCAGGAAAACTTATTTCTCAAAAATTCTCAAATGGGGATGTTGCGAAAATCGGTGCCGTAATTGCAATTTTGGAAGTTTCAGAAAACTCCAAAGTGCAATCCACCACTCAAAAATCTCCAGATAAAAAAGCCAAGAAGATTGAAATTCAGAAATCGTCTCCGGATTCATCCACATCCTCCTCATCAATTCCCCCTTCGGGGGATAGAAGGACCTCTTTCAGAGTTAACGAAAACATTTTCATTTCCCCATTAATCGATAGTATAGCGCGCAAAATCCATATTAGTTACGAAGAGCTCGCCAGAATTCCTGGTACTGGGAAGGATGGTCGATTACGTAAAAGTGATCTCTCAGAATACTTGGCTAATGGTCGTCCATTTAAATTCGCTCAGGCTGTTTCTGAAGTTTCAGGATTCCAGGTTCCAGATTTGAAATTCGATAAAGGAAAAGGCAAAATAATTGAAATGGACCGTATGCGACAGATGATTGCGGACCATATGGTCTTTTCAAAACACACTTCGCCACACGTTACTGCTTACGTGGAAGCCGATTTGACCGATATGGTGAATTGGAGAAATAAAAATAAAGATCCTTTCCAAAAGAAATATGGCGAACGCCTGACGTTTACTCCTTTGTTTGTGGAGGCAGTTGCAAAAGCGATAAAAGATTTCCCAATGATAAATTCCTCCCTTGACGGAAAAAATATCATTGTAAAAGAGGATATAAATATTGGAATGGCAACGGCATTGCCTTCTGGGAATTTGATTGTGCCAGTAGTTAGAAACGCCGATAAAAGGAATTTAAAGGAATTGGCTGCGGCTACAAATGAACTTGCAGGAAAAGCACGTGACAATAAATTAAAAGCTGATGACACTAGCGGGAGTACTTTTACAATAAGTAACGTTGGCACCTTTGGAAGTTTGATGGGAACGCCAATCATCAACCAACCCGAAGCTGCAATTTTAGCAACCGGAATCATCAAAAAACGCGCTGAGGTGATGGAATATGAAGATGGGGATGTTATCGAGGTTCGGCAGATGATGTATCTCTCTCTCTCCTTCGACCATAGAATAGTCGACGGTTATTTGGCAGGTTCGTTTTTAAAGAGGATTGCTGATTATATGAAACAGTTTGATTTGGATAGAAAAATTTGAATTATCTCAGACCCCAAAGGTTTTTAAAACCTTTGAGGTCTTTATACAAAATATAAATTCGTGAATTCGTGGTGAAAAAAATTAACAAAGACATACTTAAAAAAGCCTTCACAACACTCGTCACTGCCAAGGCAATGACCGAGATTTATGAGAAGAATTTTAAAACAGTTTCAAAATACGTGCACGCCACTTCGCGTGGGCATGAGGTGATACAAATTGCCGCTGGAATGCAATTACTGCCACAGGATTATGTATTTCCGTATTATCGAGACGATTCAATTCTTCTTTCCATCGGAATGACTCCGTATGAATTGATGCTGCAAGTTTTAGCGAAAAAAGACGATCCATTTTCTGGCGGGCGAACATATTACGCCCACGCAAGTCTTAAAGACGATGACAAGCCTAAAATACCGCATCAAAGTTCGGCCACGGGAATGCAAGCTATTCCAGCTACTGGAGTTGCTTTGGGGTTTTGGTACAAAGAGGCTGAGGGCATAAAGCACGATACAGATGAAAATCCTATCGTGATTTGTAGTTTAGGGGATGCATCGGTAACCGAAGGAGAAGTTGCGGAAGCCTTTCAAATGGCGGTATTAAAAAAGTTGCCTATTCTTTATCTGGTACAGGATAACGGTTGGGATATATCAGCGAATGCCGAGGAAACCAGAGCACAAGATGCGTTTGAATATGCCAGAGGGTTTAAGGGATTGGAGGCTGTGACTATCGACGGTACCGATTTCGAAGAAAGTTATAATACACTTCAAGAGGTAATTTCAAAAATCAGGACAGAGCGTAGACCGTTTTTGGTTCACGCGAAAGTACCGCTGTTGAACCACCATACTTCTGGGGTCCGAATGGAGTTTTATCGCGATGATTTGGAAGAAGCTAGAAGCCGAGATCCATATCCGAAAATGATAAAACTATTATTGGATAACGGATTTGTTCAGAAAGAACTCAGTGAAATCGAAAATGAAATCGAAAATAAAGTCGAAGACTCACTCAAACGGGCGTTTGAAGCAGAGGACCCAAAACCTGAAGATTTATTTACCCACGATTTTGCACCAACCGAAATAATAGAAGAAGTAGGTGAGAGAAGTCCAGCAGGAGCTGAGAAAGTTGTGATGGTGGATTGTGCGATTTCTGCTCTAGAGGAATTAATGCGGAAGCATCCGGAATCACTTTTATATGGGCAGGATGTAGGAAGACGATTAGGAGGTGTTTTCAGAGAAGCTGCGACATTAGCCGAAAAATTTGGTGATAATCGCGTTTTCAATACGCCCATTCAAGAAGCATTTATCGTTGGAAGTACCGTTGGAATGAGTGCGGTAGGTCTAAAACCTTTTGTTGAGGTACAGTTTGCCGATTATATCTGGCCCGGGCTGAATCAACTTTTCACCGAAGTAAGTCGAAGCTGCTATTTATCTAACGGGAAATGGCCAGTCTCCATGGTTTTACGTGTTCCTATTGGCGCTTACGGCAGTGGGGGGCCTTATCATTCTTCTTCTGTTGAAAGTGTGGTGACGAATATCCGAGGTCTTAAAATCGCTTATCCTAGCAACGGAGCTGACTTAAAAGGCTTATTGAAAGCCGCGTATTATGATCCAAACCCAGTCGTAATTTTTGAGCACAAAGGACTTTATTGGAGCAAGTTAAAAGGAACCCAAGGTGCAACTTCCATTCTGCCTGCAGAGGATTATATTTTGCCTTTTGGAAAAGCTTGGGTGCTTCAAGAAATCTGGAAAAACGAGGAGGAGGAAACGCTTTCAATCATCACTTATGGAATGGGGGTTCATTGGGCAATGAATGCTTCCGAAGAACTCGGAATGCAAGATAGAATTGAAGTTGTTGATTTGCGAACATTGCATCCTTTAGATTACAAAACAGTTTTCAAGTCCGTTAGAAAATGCGGAAAATGTTTGATCATAACAGAAGAACCATCCGAAAATGGCTTTAGCAGAGGACTTCAGGGCAGAATTCAAGAGGAATGTTTTCAAGATCTTGATGGTCCAGTAATGCTGATTGGTTCCGAAAATATGCCCGCCATACCGCTGAATTCTATTTTGGAAGAAACGATGATTCCTTCAACAGAAAAGGTGAAGAAAAAGATTTTAGAGATATTGAGCTACTAAAAGCACAACAGCACTTATTAAATAAAATAACGTTACAAATTAGTTAGTAATGAGGAGAAAACTCCACGATTTTATGTCGTTGAGTTTTTGTTTTAAAAATAAAAATACAAACCTGCATTAAAATAATGTGTGTCAATAATTAATGGCACTTCCTCGAGGTCATAATTGATGAAGGTAAGATCATCTTCGTATTCGGGAATATAGCTTACAATTAAACCAAGAGATTTCTTATCATCCAACGAAAACAGAATGCCTGCTTTAGGCATCCAAAAGAAACTACCTTCAGTTTGTTTTAATCTATAAATTCCGTAATTACCTTTGTAATGGTCGCGAACAAGACCCGCACCAACCCCGATTAATGGTTGAAAGGCCCCATTTTTATTGAAATGATATTCCGCGCCCAAACTGACTCTGTATGAATTCTTTTTGAAATTTGTATTGAAAGGTGAATTCTCAAAATCGGTATCGCCTGAAAATGCTGCGCTGAGTTCCACAGTGAAATATAGGTTTCCCTGCAAAGAACCTGTAAAACCAGGAGTGGCGGCCAGACCAAAATCTATCTGTCCTTGAGTTAAATTCTCATAATCATCAAGATTGAAATAACTGATCCTGTTTAAAGAAGCCCCTATACTTGCAAAAAGTTTAAATTGATCGCCTTGAAAGTTGGCGGCTTGTCTAACTTCTTTCTCGTTGGGTTGAAAGGGGGTGTAGTTGCAATTATTGTAATCTTTAACCGTTTGTATCAACTCAGATTCGGTAATTATTTTCATTTCAAAAACTGATAACCTAGTTTTCTCACAATCATTAAATATCACGGACAATTTGCCTTGAACATGCTTTTCTACATTGGGTCTAATATCAATTTTCGTTTTGGTTCCGTCTTCTTTTATTATTTCAAAGACACCATTTTTTAGCTTGGTCAAAGTAGCATGGCCAGCAACAAGCTCTTGAGCTTGTATTCCGAAACTGGCCAATAAAGCCAGTAGCAATAATTTAAATGCTTTCATGCCTTTTCTTTTTTCTTTTTTATATCGGTGGAGGTCGATTTTTCAGAAGAAGGTTATGTTAATTAGTAGTTAAGGGATAAGGATTTATTTTTTCTTGCTTCCCGGAGGATATTCGGCTAAAATCTTCATCACGATTTCTTGGATTCGTTCTTCTTTTCTCTCCATATTATGTGTCACCAAATCGGCACTGCCCATACCTTGCCATACAAGATTGTTAGTTTTGGCATCAATGAGGTCAATATATAAAGTTCCTTCTGGGGTGCTCGAAACGCTAGTTCCACCATAATAACCTCCGTAGTACCAAGGACTCCATCCCCAGCCATAACCGAAATTATTGTTGTAAACATCCACGCGTTCTTTTTCTTTGGTAAAAATACTCACCAATAAATCGGGAGTTTCAGATTTCGCCATTCCTTTTGCTGTCAATTGACTCTCAATAGCGCGAAGGATTCGCTTTTTGTCCAAGTCGCTTATCTGTGCTTTGTCAATTCCAGGTTTGTAAAACGCAAAGGAATTAAACTGGTTAAAATTCACCTCCTTATCATAATCGGTAGCCACACGAACGGTGGAACATGATGCGAAAACAAAAAGAAGCAATAGCGGTAAAAATTTGAGTGCTTTCATCTGTATAGGTATTTAAATCTGTTATTGAATTTACAAATAATCCGTGACGGTGATTAATCCAGAAAACAGTTTTTATATTATTTAACTTATTCAAACAAACTGTCTTCTACAAAATTTGGAAGTGTCACCTTTAATTGTGGGTTGTTTTCCATTGCCCGTTTAATAGCGAAAACAGCCCCATCATTTCTTGCCCAACTGCGTCTCGCAATTCCATTGTTTACATCCCAAAAGAGCATACTTTCCAAACGTCTTTGTGACTCCTTACTACCATCAAGAACCATTCCGAAGCCGCCATTTATTACCTCGCCCCAGCCAACTCCCCCACCGTTGTGGATGCTTACCCAGGTAGCTCCGCGGAAGCTGTCGCCTATAACGTTTTGAATCGCCATGTCTGCCGTGAACCTGCTTCCGTCATAAATATTGGACGTTTCGCGATACGGAGAATCTGTTCCAGAAACATCATGATGATCACGCCCCAAGATAACTGGGCCAATTTTTCCTTCTGAAATTGCTTTGTTGAAAGCCGAGGCAATTTTCATTCTTCCTTCAGCGTCCGCATAGAGTATCCTTGCTTGCGTGCCAACCACCAATTTGTTTTCCTGCGCCCCTTTTATCCAAACAATGTTATCCTGCATTTGCTGCTGGATTTCCTTTGGCGAATTTTTCATCAATTCCTCCAATACTTGCGTTGCAAGTGTATCGGTTTTTTGAAGATCCTCCGGTTTTCCAGAGGCACATACCCAACGGAAAGGCCCAAAACCAAAGTCAAAACACATAGGTCCCATAATATCCTGAACGTAGGATGGATATTTGAATTCCTTGTTTTTTTCATCAGAAAGAATATCCGCTCCAGCACGGGAAGCTTCCAAAAGAAAAGCATTTCCATAATCGAAAAAATAAGTTCCCTTAGCAGTATGTCTATTGATGGCATCAACTTGGCGACGTAGGCTTTTTTGTACTTCTTTCTTAAATTGCTCTGGATTGTTGGCCATCATTTCGTTGGCATGCTCATAGCTATTCCCGACAGGATAATATCCACCAGCCCAAGGATTGTGAAGTGAAGTTTGATCGCTACCAAGATCCACGTGGATGTTTTCATCAGCAAACTTTTCCCAGACTTCCACAATATTGCCATCGTACGCTATGGATACTGTTTCTTTATTGGAAACGGCTACTCTTACGCGAGTACATAATTCGTCCAAATCTGAAATCACTTCATCCACCCAGCCTTGCGAATGT
>Ga0079223_10000935_pt1 | contig 16467 bp, 15 predicted proteins | sample Stecom2011_FD_75072 | JGI IMG/M metagenome (GOLD analysis project Ga0079223, IMG submission 75072) | Agricultural soil microbial communities from Utah to study Nitrogen management - Steer compost 2011 | ecosystem: Environmental > Terrestrial > Soil > Agricultural land | place: USA: Utah... | reverse complement strand
TGAAGGCGGTGATCGCCTCCAGGAAGCTGTCGCCGTAGCGCTCCAGTTTGCTGACTCCGACGCCGGGAATGAGAGCCAACTCCGCATGGGATTTTGGAGGCGCCTTCACCATCTCGACCAGGGTCGCATCGTGGAAGATGATATAGGGGGGCACATTGGCCTGGCGCGCCAACTCGAGCCGCTTTTCGCGCAGGGCTTCAAAGAGCGCTTGTTCCCGCGGTGACTTCAATATGTGGGCGGCAGACGCACCGCGTGCTGCTGCAGCGGAACCGGCTTTCCGGCGAGCTCCGATCTCCTGGCGCAAGGCAACCTGTGTTTCCCCGCGTAGCACGGGACGGCTCTTCTCAGTAAGGCGAAGGGAGCCGTACCCGGCCAAGTCAATTTCGAGCAAGCCGAGGCTGACCAGTTGGCGGAGGATTGAGCGCCAGGCACTGGCGCTGAACTCTGCGCCGACACCGAAGGTCGGCAGGCGATCGTGCCCCGCTGCCTGAATCTTTTCCGTACCTCGCTCTAGGAGCAAGTCGATGATGTGGGCGCTGCCGTATCTCTGGCCGCTGCGATAGACCGCAGAGAGCGCCTTTTGTGCAGCGATCGTGCCGTCGAACGATTTGGGAGGCGAAAGGCAGGTATCGCAATTGCCGCAAGGCTCTCCGCTATCACCGAAATACTCCAGCAAGACCTGCCGTCGGCAGCGCGTTGTCTCGGCGTATCCCAGAAGTGCGTCAAGCTTCCGGTGTTCAAGCCGTTTCCGTTCCGCTGGCGCATTGCTTTCCTCGATCATGCGCCGGTGCTGTGCAATATCCTGAAGGCCGAAAAGCAGGAGCGTTTCAGCCGGTAAGCCATCCCGTCCCGCGCGACCGGTTTCTTGATAGTAGGCTTCAAGGCTGCGCGGCGGGTCCAGATGTGCCACGAAGCGAACGTCCGGTTTGTCTATGCCCATGCCGAAAGCAATGGTGGCGGCGATCACCAGCCCTGGTTCCTTGAGAAAACGTTCCTGATGCCGGGCGCGTGTTTCTGCAGGCATGCCAGCGTGATAGGGCAGGGCAGAGATCCCTTCCCCCCTCAACCAAACTGCTGTCTCTTCGGTACGTGCCCGGGAGAGGCAGTAGACGATGCCGGCCTCGCGGCCCTGCGCCTTGATGAAATCCAGGAGCTGGCGGCGGCCGGAGCTCTTGGGCTGGACGCCATAGCGAATGTTCGGTCGGTCAAAGCCGCCCAGAAATATCCTTCCCTCTTGGAGTGACAGGCGGGTGACGATGTCTTGCCGCGTGGGAGCGTCCGCTGTTGCGGTCAGCGCCACGCGCGGGATCTCCGGAAACAACTCCGCCAGGACGCCCAGTCGGCGATATTCGGGCCGGAAGTCATGGCCCCACTCACTGATGCAGTGCGCTTCATCGATGGCGAAGAGAGCCAGGCGACGGCTCTTCAGCATCTGGAGAAAGCTGTCCATCATCAGCCGTTCCGGCGCCACGTAGAGCATGTCGAGGCGCCCTTCGTGCAAGGCCTGCAGAGCCTCACGGCTTTCGTCAGGAGGTTGTGCCGAGTTGAGCGCCGCGGCGCGCACATCAAGTTCTTGCAGGGCCGCTACCTGGTCCTGCATCAAAGCGATGAGCGGAGAAACAACGATGGCAGTTCCGGGTCGTGCAATCGCCGGGATCTGATAGCAGAGCGATTTGCCGCTGCCGGTTGGCATGACCACGAGGGCGTGGCCGCCCGCGCAGATCTGGTCCACGACCTCCGATTGCAATCCTCGGAAGGAGGAATAGCCGAAGGTCTGACGAAGGATGGTCAAGGGCTCGAGTGCGCTGTCAGGATTCGCCAAGGTTGTCATGTCCTGGGGCATAAACCTCCCGCTCTGGCTTGGCCAGCCGGCACAGGAACCAGTTGACCGCTTTCATGCCTCCTCTGCTATTCCGCCTTGGCGATAAGGGCTGTGCTCTTCGTTGATATAGTCGATTTCCCGCATCACCTGCCGTCGTTCCCGGCGAAGGAAGTCGGCAACGGCCCGTTCCAGGGCCGGATCCAAGATCAGATGCGCGCTCCAGGTTTCAGTGGCGAGGTAGCCGCGCTGAATCTTGTGTTCGCCCTGGGCGCCGGCCTCTACTCTTCGCAAGCCATGCGCAATAGCATAGTCGATGGCCTGATAGTAGCAGGTCTCAAAGTGCAGGAAGCGGTAGTCCTCTACACAGCCCCAGTTCCGTCCGTAGAGTGCGTCAGTGCCAAGCAAGTTCAATGCCCCAGCGACCGGCTTCCCATCTCGTTCGACGATGAAAAGCACGATCTTCTCTGCCATGCGCCGACCCAGCTCGTGGAAGAACTCGAGGTTCAAGTACGGCTGCCCCCATTTGCGATCCGCCGTGCTGAGATAGAAGTCGTAGAAGGCATCCCAGTGTTTGACCTCTAGCTCATCGCCTGAAAGCGCGCGGAAGGTGAGGCCCAAGTTCGCTGTTTTCGCCCGTTCCTTGCGAATTGCCTTACGCTTGCGGGAGGTCAGCGCGGAAAGGAAGTCGTCAAAGCTTCGATAGCTCCGGTTCTCCCAGTGATACTGCCGTCCGATGCGTTGCAAGAATCCAGCTTTGCCGAGCGCTTCCCACTCGTCCTGTTCAGGGAAGGTCACGTGGAGACTGGCGACGCCGTGACGACGCGCCACCTCCTGCAGCCCCGAGATCAGAAGAGCACGGATGCTTGCCTGATCAGCTCTGGGGTGAACCAGCAACCGTGGCCCTGTCACCGGCGTGAAGGGCACGCAGGCCTGCAGCTTCGGATAGTAGCGACCGCCAGCCTCTTCATAGGCGTCGGCCCAACCCCAATCGAACACATACTCGCCGTAGGAGTGGCCTTTGAGGTAAAGGGGGACAGCCCCGAGCAACTGCCCTTCGCTATTCCGTGCCAACAGATGTTGGGGGAGCCATCCGGTCTCGCGGGTGGCGCAGCCGGTCTCCTCAAGAGTGGTAAGAAAGGCGTGGGAGACGAAGGGGCAAGCCGCTCCGGCGCAGGCATCCCACTCCGCGGCAGAAACTTCCGCCAAGCGGTCAGTTACCATCAGCCGAACGGCATCGGCGCCATCAGGCATCTTGCTGTCTCTATCCTTACAGTTAAAGAGGTTTGGGCTTCACAAGCTGTACCATGGAAGATAGTGGCTTATGAGGCGGCGACGAACCGGAAAGGAGAAGCGTGGTCGAGCTCCAGGAAGAGGCATGGGTCGTGGTTCGCCGCTGCCGATTGCGGCGCGAGGCAGAACGCTATGCCTTGGTCCTGGCCGCAATGGGCATTTCAAGCCGCATCCACTTCGATGGCGAGCGAGTACTGCTTCTTGTCGCCACCGAGAATGCCGGCGCTGCCAATCGCGAGATCTTGACCTATGTGCGCGAGAATAGTCATCCCGCACCGCAGCCCCTCAAGATCCAGCCAACAAAAGATGCCTTGCTGGGGGTAGGCGCCTATCTCTGCTTGCTGCTTTTTTTCCATGGCGCCTCACTGCGCGATGCTTTCGGCTTCGACTGGCTTACCATGGGGATGGCGCAGGCCGGCTCGATCCAGGCTGGTGAAGTTTGGCGAAGCGTGACGGCACTCGCCTTGCACGGTGATGGGGCCCACCTCCTCGGCAACTTAGCCTTCGGCGGCTTTTTCGGCTTCCTGCTTGCGCAGTTGATCGGCGCTGGACTGACGTGGCTGGCTATCCTGCTCGCAGGCAGCTTCGGCAATCTTCTGGCTGCGTGCCTGCGCTCTGGCAGTCACAGCTCCGTAGGGGCTTCCACTGCCGTCTTTGCGGCTCTGGGCATACTGATAGCGTTATCCTGGGTGCGCCAGCCACCTGAACGCTTTCGAGGCCTCCGGCGCTGGCTTCCCTTTGCGGCTGGCGCGATGATCTTTGCCTACCTGGGAGTAGGCGGGGAGCGAACCGATGTGCTGGCACATGTAACCGGTTTGGGCGCAGGTATCCTGGCGGGGCTTTTTCTGGCCTGGCTTCGGCCTTCCTTGCGGCCCGAGGCGCAACTGCGTTATGCGCTGACCGCCCTCCTGGTCTTCATGAGTGCTTGGGCAATCGCCCTCATCGGAAACTAAGGTGGATCTCGTTTGATCTGAACCCGGGCAATCCAGATCAAACGAGCGTTCCATTCAGCGGGCCGCGATCACCATGATCTCGACGTTGTACTGGGGAGCCGCCAGTTTGCTCTCCACGCAGGCTCGCGCCGGAGGATTGCCCTCCGCCACCCACTCGTCCCAAACGGCGTTCATTTCGTCGAAGGTCGAGATGTCAGACAACCAGATCTGCGCAGACAACAGGCGAGTCTTGTCAGTACCGGCTTCCTTGAGGAGCGTTTCGATGTTCTCCAAAATTTCCCGGGTTTGCTCGCCGACCGACTTGCCCGCCGCTTCATGAGCAACCTGGCCAGCGGTATAGACCGTGTCGCCGTGTACGACGGCCTGGCTCATCCGCTTGCCGACGCCCATTCTTTCGAATCCCATCTGTGTTCCTCCTTGTGATGTTGGTTACAGGTCGATCTTGATAATTTCGCCGCTTCTTGTATCCGAGGGCAGCAAGTAGGGCAGGCAAGCCGCTGCTACACGCTCCGGGCCGGGTAGCCTTTGCTCGTCTTCGCCTGGGAAGGCTAAAGTTCGAAGGGCACTGCGGAAGGGCGGCGGCGCGAAGAGATTGGCGCGCAACTTGAACTTGCGATTCTCCACGGCATAGCTGCGTACCAGCTCTTCCAATCCCGCCTTGCTCGCGTGGTAGAGCCCCCAAAAGGCTTCGCCTTCCGGAGGACGGCCGCAGGTGACGAAAAAGGCGCTGCCCCCCTCGCCCTGCCGCAAAAGAGGATCGAGGCTGCGCAGTAGGCGCCAGTTTGCGGTGAGGTTTAGCCGCAGCGTGTCTTCCCAGATGTTCGGCTTGTAGTGACCCACGGGAGAGAGGGTCCCAAGGCTACCTGCGGCCGCGATCAGGAGATCCAGCGTGCCATAGCGCTCGTTCAAGGCCGCGCCCAAGGCATCGATGGCTTCAAGCTGCGTGAGGTCGAGAGGTACCAGCAACGGCTTGTGCCCGCCGCCGGCGCAGATCTCGTCGTCCAGCTCTTCCAGCGCGCCAACGGTCCGAGCGATCAGGACGCAGCGCGCGCCCTCCTGGGCCAGAAGCTTCGCAAAAGCACGGCCTAAACCGCGTGAGGCGCCGGTGATCACGGCGACTTTCCCTTCCAGGCGTCGGCCTGTGTCGTTCGGCTCCGGCATCGCTCAGTCCTTTAGCTAGGCTCCCTGCAGCCACGGGAGCCTAAAGCGGTGCGCCGGCTCGTCAAGCCTTCCAAAACGCTGATCCGGCGCGCGGCAAGCGAGGCACCATAACTCCAGTTGCAGCGAATCAGAGCATCTGCCATCGTTCCTCTCGTCCCGGTGTACCGGGAAGAATAACCAAAGCTCTCGGACAATAGGCCCGGCCGGAAAAGAAAGACCGGTAGATTCAACCGGGCAAAAAGCCATCATTAGGGAGGGGGCATGGTCTTAGCCTTTGTGATTTTGTGCGGCCTAATAGGCGTGGGTTACGGCGTCTGGGCCTCTCGATCGGTGCTGAGTGCCAGCGCCGGAACTCAGCGAATGCAAGAAATTGCCGCCGCGATTCAGGAGGGCGCCCGCGCTTACCTGAACCGGCAGTATCGGACCATTGCGATTGTTGGCGTGGTTCTGTTCGTCATCATCGCGTTTCTCCTGTCAATTGAAGTTGCCATTGGTTTCATCATCGGCGCTGTTCTTTCCGGCGCCGCCGGCTACATCGGCATGCACGTTTCCGTTCGGGCGAACGTTCGGACTACGGAAGCCGCTCGCCAGGGCCTGGCGCCGGGCTTGGCTATTTCGTTCCGCGCCGGCGCTGTCACCGGCATGCTGGTGGCGGGTCTCGCCCTTCTTTCAGTCGCAGGCTACTACGTGCTGCTCCTTGCCCTGGGGGCGGAGGGGCGTGAAGTGATCGACGGCTTGGTGGCACTCGGCTTTGGAGCCTCGCTTATCTCGATCTTTGCGCGTCTCGGAGGCGGCATCTTCACCAAGGGAGCGGACGTTGGGGCCGACCTTGTGGGGAAGGTGGAAGCCGGGATCCCCGAGGATGACCCGCGGAACCCTGCCGTCATCGCCGACAACGTTGGTGATAACGTCGGTGATTGCGCGGGCATGGCAGCCGACCTCTTCGAGACCTATGCGGTGACGGTGGTGGCCACGATGGTGCTGGCATCCATCTACTTCGGTGCCAGCAGTGGCGTGTTCCTCTATCCCCTGGTGATCGGTGCGGTCTGTATCCTCACTTCCATCGCCGGGACATTCTTTGTGAAGCTGGGTCCCAACAACAACATCATGCAAGCCCTGTACCGGGGCTTCATCGTATGTGCCGGCATTTCGCTTGTGCTCCTGCTGCCTGCAACGGCGGTCATGGTGGGCCTCGGCACCGAATATGAAATTCATGGTCGAAGCTTCAATGGATGGAGTCTTTACTTCTGCGGCATCGCTGGCCTTGTGGTGACGGGCCTGCTGATCGTCGTCACGGAATACTATACCAGCACCGAGTATCGGCCTGTCCGGAGCGTCGCCAAGGCTTCCGAAACCGGGCATGCGACCAACGTCATCCAGGGCCTCGCGGTGTCTTTGGAAGCGACGGCCTTGCCCGCCTTGATCATCGTCGCCGGCATCATCGTGACCTATCTGCTGGCCGGTCTCTTTGGCATTGCCATCGCAGTAACCACCATGTTGGCGCTGGCCGGAATGGTGGTTGCTCTCGACGCCTATGGGCCGGTTACGGACAATGCCGGTGGCATTGCCGAGATGGCTGACTTGGAAGCCTCTGTTCGAGACACCACCGATGCTCTCGATGCCGTCGGCAATACCACCAAGGCCGTTACCAAGGGCTACGCGATCGGCTCTGCCGGTCTCGGCGCCTTGGTTCTCTTTGCGGCCTACACCGAGGATCTGGCCTACTTTGCCGCCAACGCGACCGACTATCCCTTCTTCTCCGGGGTCGAGGTCGACTTCAGCCTGTCCAACCCCTGGGTTGTGGTTGGCTTGTTTATCGGCGGCCTCTTGCCCTTTCTCTTCGCTTCCATGGGCATGCAGGCGGTTGGCCGAGCCGGTGGCGCGGTGGTGGAAGAGGTGCGTCGCCAGTTCCGCGAAATCGCGGGCATCATGGAAGGCACAGCCAAGCCGGAGTATGGCCGCTGCGTCGACATGCTGACAAAGGCCGCGATCAAGGAGATGATCGTCCCGTCGCTACTGCCGGTCCTCTCTCCCATCGTCCTGTTCCTGGTGATGTGGGCTATTGCCGGCCCGTCAGCAGCTTTATCGGCCGTAGGGGCGATGCTGTTGGGAGTTATCGTAACCGGGCTGTTCGTTGCGATCTCGATGACCGCCGGCGGTGGCGCTTGGGATAATGCGAAGAAGTACATCGAGGACGGCCACCACGGCGGCAAGGGCTCAGAGGCTCACAAGGCAGCGGTTACCGGCGATACCGTCGGTGACCTCTATAAGGATACTGCCGGACCGGCCGTAAACCCGATGATCAAGATTGCCAACGTCGTGGCACTGCTTCTGTTGGCAGTTCTGGCGACCTGAGGTTTTGGGAGGACCTAGGTCGTAGTTACTGTTTCGGCGCGACTTGACGGATTACCAACCCGTCAAGTCGCGCCTTCTTATTTGTGGGTGGCAGTCTGTCACTTCTCGTGCCGCAGACGCTCCAGTTCCTCTGGCGTGTCCACATCCGTCAGCACCGCGTCATCGGGCATGGGGACTTCCGCGACCTGGTCAGGGTAGGTACCGAGAAGCGGGCGGGCGCCCAGGTCGCCGGCGATGGCCATGACTTCGGGAAAGTAGCGGCGGGCGAAAAGCACGGGATTGCCGCGATGACCCTCTCGCATTGGCAGGCAGATGCTGCGCCCCTCCACCGGGGCGAAGGCGGCGATCAGCCGATCTATGATCGCGGCACTGACCTTCGGCATATCGCCCAACAGGACAACCGCGCCGTCCACGTCCTCCGGCAATGCAGACAGCCCAGCGTGCAGTGAAGTGCTCAGCCCTTGCTCGTAGTTCGGATTGTGAACGATCCGGACTCGCTCCTTCGGAAGTAGCTTTTCCACTGCTTCCTGCTGGTGGCCTGTTACGACGAGGGTGCTTTCGGCTTGAGATGCAAGGGCCGCTTCCACAGCGTGGAGGACGAGGGGCTTGCCATCGAACTGCTCCAGCAGCTTGTTCCTGTCTCCCATTCGGGTCGAGCGTCCGGCTGCCAGAACCAGCGCCGCAATCTTGGGTACACGCGGCGGGCTGGCCTGCTCCACGGCTTCCGCGCGGGGCAGGGGGCGCACCCCGCTCTCGATCAAGAGGCCGCCAGCGCCCATGCGCATGATATCCTCCCGCCTCACCGGCACGTCGGCGATCAAGCGCTGCAGAACCCAGTCAAAGCCGTTCGTTTTCGGGGAGCGGGCACAGCCGGGAAGGCCGAGGACCGGAACCTCTCCCATCCTTGCCAACAGCAACAGGTTACCCGGGTCTACCGGCATGCCGAAGTGCAGCAATTCGCCACCGGCCCGCTCGATACCAGCGGGCACGATATCTCGTCGATCGACAATGGCGGAGGCGCCAGAGATCAGGACCAGTTCTACACCTTGGCGAATTTGGCGGTCCACCGCCTGGGCAACCGCTCCAGCCTCGTGGTTGCAGCGGATCTCCTTGACGCTTCCCGCCTCCAAAGCTTTCAGGCGCTGATTTATCGAGTCCCGAGTCTTGTCGAGCAACGATTCCTTCTGACCCGGGAGCGAGGTCTGAATAAGGCCAACCTGCTTGCGCTTGAAGCTCGCGACCCGCATCAGGTGGTCAGCCTCGCGCGCCACCTTCAGGCAAGCATCGACTGCGGTTTGTGGCGCCGCGAAGGGGATGATCTTGACGGTGCCGAGCATCTGCTTGGGCTCTACCACCGTGTAGGGTTGGAGCGCTCCAAAGGTGATGGATTCGTCGACGAGGTTGAAGGCATCCAGGCGATCCCGGTCGTAGACGAGAAGACCCCGCCTGGCCGCCACAATGTTGCATCGGCCAGTGAAGGCCGCGGAACAGCTGGTGCCCGTGCCCGCGAGGGCTTGCGCCAGGCGCTGTGCCGCCGCGTCCTCGTGAACGTCCCCCTCCTCCAGATGCGCTGCCACGACGCTTTCGACCCGCGCCAGGCGCAGGGCCTCGACGTCCGCCGCGTCCAACTTGCGCCCCTTCTTGAAGTTGAGGGAACCGATACGCAGGGAGTGGGCGAGAATCGCGCCTTCTGCTTCGGTCAGGGGAGTGTGATAGAATTTCATGTCGTAATTCTCTTTGCGCTTGGCGCTCTTGAAGCTAGCCGCCGATTGTTGCTCCGCGGTGCGGCCGCTTCTTAGGGGTTCCGGAGGGGGGCGAGCCTTGGGGCCTGCCGCAAGACGGCGGTCATCTGCGCCATCACCGAAATTGCGATCTCGGCGGGCGCGCGCGCGCCGATGGCAAGACCCGCCGGCCCGTGAATCCGAGCGAGGGCCGCTTCATCCAGGCCCTCCGCGCGAAGTCGTTCCAGCCGCCGTGCATGGGTCCGCGTCGAGCCCAGCGCCCCCACGTAGAAGGCGGGGGAGTTCAGCGCGCGGAGAAGCGCCGGATCGTCAAGCTTGGGGTCGTGGGTGAGGGTGACGACAGCCGTACGGGCGTCGGGCTGCAGAGCTTCCATAGCCTCATCTGGCCATTGCGTGAGCATGCTGGTGCCGGGAAAGCGGGCCTCGGTCGCCCAGGCCTTCCGAGGATCGATCACGCTCACTTCGTAGCCGGCCAACTTCGCCATCGGAACAAGGGCCTGAGAAATATGGACGGCGCCGACGATGATCAGCCGTAGGGGTGGCAGGAAGACCTGAAGGAAGTATTTCCCATCTTCCAGGAGTCCGCTGCGTTCTTGTTGAAGGCGCTCATGGACGGCTTCGATCAGGGAGGCTGATGCGGCGAGATCACCTTGCTGATCCGCACCAGCGATCAACAGCTGCCGGCCGCTCTCCACCTCAGTCAGAAGGGCCACCGGTCGCTTGGCTTCTTGAGCAGCGAGGAGAGCCCGCAGCAGACTGCGTTTCATCGGTCAGGACTCCAAGCGTTCAACATAGACCTTCACCGAGCCACCGCACGCGAGACCGACCTCCCAAGCCATTTCATCGCTTACGCCGAAATCCAGCAGGCGGGGGCGGCCATCTTCCATGGCAGCGCGCGCTTCTGCCACGACTGCACCCTCGATGCAGCCGCCCGAGACGGAGCCAACCATGTTGTTCTTGTCGTCTACGAGAAGCTGACTGCCGACGGGGCGAGGGGAGGAGCCCCAGGTCGCAACCACGGTGGCCAGGGCGACCTTGCGCCCTTCTTCCAGCCAGGCATCCGCCTGAGCCAGAACTTCATCGGTTCCGGCCCAGGCTTGGGCTTCGCTCGATCCATTCATGCGCTTCCCTCCTCGAGCCACTGATCGCGCCCTGCCAGCCGCCGCCGGGGCTCGCTGCTCAGAACGGCAGTGAGCGCACTCAAGCTCTCCAGATTATGCACCGGACGAAAATCATCTACATGAGGCATCATGGCCTGCGCCCCCTGCGCCTTCGGTTGATATCCTTCCCACCGCAGGAGCGGGTTGAGCCAGATCAGGCGCCGGCAGGACTTGTGAAGCCGCTCCATCTGGTAGGCAAGCTTGCAGCCGCCTTCGCGATCGAGTCCATCCGTAATCAAGAGAACCAGGGCTCCCTGGCCGAGCACCCGGCGCGACCAGTTGCGGTTAAAGTCTTCCAGTGAGGCGCCTATCCGTGTGCCGCCTGACCAGTCCTCGGCGGCCGCTCCCACCTGCTCCAAGGCCACGTCTACATCCTTCTCTCTCAGGAAGCGGGTCACGTTGGTCAGCCGCGTTCCAAAAAGGAAGGAGTGGACGCGGTCGCGATCGCTGGTCACCGCGTGCATGAAATGCAGGAAGAGGCGCGCGTAGCGACTCATGGAGCCGGATATATCGCAGAGCACCACGAGGGGCGGGTGGCGGCGGCGGTTGCGCCGCCACTGAATCGGTATCACGTCGCTGCCGCTGCGCAGGGCTCGGCGCAGCGAAGCCCGAAGGTCAGCCCGCCCGGGGCTGATGCTTGGGCGGAAACGACGGGTCGGGATTTCCATGATCGGCAGCCTCAGCTGCTTGATCGCAGCCTTGGCAGCTTCCAGCTCAGCTGCCGTCATCTTCTCGAAGTCCTGCTGGTTCAGGGTTTCGCGATCAGACCAGGTGAAGGTTGCGTCGATTTCGACCTCATCCTCACGGCTCTGTTCCTTTTGCCCTTGTGCTTGCTGCAGGGCTTCCGCAACGCGCCGATTGATCTCCTGACCCTTCTCAGGTTCCTGCTCGACCTGCAGTTCGGGAAGCACAAGGGCGCGCATACGGTCGAGCAGCTTGGGGTTGCGCCAGAAGAGATGAAAGGTCTGGTCGAAAACCTCTTCCTGGTCGTGACGGGTGACGAAGACAGAATGGAGAGCCCAGTAAAAGTCGTCGCGCCGAGCGAGCCCGATCGCCTGTACGGCTTCAAGGGCTGCCAGAACTTGGCCAGGCCCTACCGGAAGACCCGCTGCGCGCAGTGTCCGCGCGAAGTAGAGGAGGTTGTCCGCTAGACGACTTTCGCTCTCGGCCGTCGCGATCCGCTGGGATTCCGCTTCCAACTGCAGCTTTCGAGCTGCCTCGGCAAAAGGATCGCTTTGAGCCTGACCCACAGACCGCTTCCCTACATCCTGCGGTTAGCTTGAGCGGAATCCTACTAAGGCTCCAACCACCGAAGAACCCTGTTCTTCAGGTCGAGCTACCGGTTCCGCCAAGCGCTACCTCGCGCTTAACCTCCTCCAGGAGGCGCGCAGCTTCACTGCCTTCGATCTTGGCAATGTCATCCTGATATTTCAGGAGCACCCCCAGGGTATCGTCAATGGCAGCTGGGTCCAAGGCGACCTTGTTGAGCTGGATCAGTGCCTCCGCCCAGTCGATGGTTTCGGCTATGCCGGGCAGCTTGAAAAGGTCGCGTTCGCGCAGGTGCTGAACGAAAGCCACCACCTCTCAAGCGAGCTTGTCCGGTACGCCTGGCGCCCGAACCCGCAAAATCTCTCGTTCTCTTTCCGCGTCCGGGTAACCCACCCAATGGTAGAGACAGCGGCGCTTCAGCGCATCATGGATCTCGCGGGTGCGGTTTGAGGTGATGATGACAATCGGCGGTTCCGGCGCCTGTATGGTGCCTAGTTCAGGGATGGTGATCTGGAAATCCGACAGGACTTCAAGCAGGAATGCCTCGAAAGGCTCATCGGCCCGGTCCAATTCGTCAATCAGCAGGACTGGCGCGCCAGCGGGGTCGGGCTTGAGAGCCTGCAGCAGCGGACGCTCGATCAGGAATCTTTCCGAGAAGATGTTGTCGGTGAGTGCCTCGCGATCCTGCTGGCCCGTTGCTTCGGCCAGGCGAATCTCGACCATCTGCCTGGGATAGTTCCACTCGTAGACGGCGCTGCCTAAATCCAGGCCCTCGTAGCACTGCAAGCGGATAAGACGACGTCCCAGTGCCTGTGACAGAACCTTCGCGATCTCCGTCTTTCCGACCCCTGCTTCTCCCTCGAGGAAAAGGGGACGCCCAAGACGCAGTGAGAGCAAGACCACGGTGGCGAGGCTTCGGTCGCTGACATAGTCGGCCTTACGAAGCAGTTCTGCGACCGCATCGACGTCTTCCGGCAGGGTGTGCTCTTCCGTATCGGGCGTCACTCATAGCTCCTTAACAGGGACGATAGTTTGGCTGCGTGCGAAGCTGGCGAGCATAGACCTGGCCTACCGCTTCTACGCTTACACCTTCTTCGCGCGCTTGCTGCTCATAAAGGCGCCGGCGCTCCGCATTGATCCGCTCGACAGCGTCTCGCATGCTATTGTCGATCGCGCGCATGTAGCCGTTCGGCAGTTCGCATGCTTGAGCATTGGCCCGAAGCTGTTCCGCCGACTGCGCTACTGCCGGGAGTGGAAGAAGCAGCGCGCAACCAGCCATCGCGGCAAAGACTGCGGCTACCAAGCTTTTTCTGCCCATCGTAAGGCCCCTTATCTGGTCGTCATCCAAAGGACTTTCAAAGCGTTAGAAGATATCCGGGTTTGCCTGAATGTCTTCGCGCGCTGTCTCTTCAAGGCGCACCCTCACGTCCGCATCAAGATTGACGTTCAGGTTGATCGTTACAGGATCGCGAGGGGCCTCCAGCCGCACAGTGGGCTCGCAGGCGGCAACAAGAAGCCCGAGAGCCACGAAGCCCGAGGGCATCAAAAGTGAGAGCAGTGATCTTGCATTCAGCACGCTGCTTGCCTTCCGCTGGTGGTGCCGGGACAGAGTGTTCACGCGCAATTGTGGTTGCCTTGAGGCTAACGCACAAGCCTCCAGAGTTGCTCGGTCACGCCTTGCTGCAGCCGACGGCTCTCCGCAAGCGCTTCAAGCAGCGGGGCCGCGTTGGTCTGCACGTTGATGTTCAGGTCAAAGGGCTGGGCATCCATTACGTCCGGATTGGCACCCAATAGCCTCAGACGAATCTGCGTCGTACCCTCAGGTGGTTTGGTCAGGCCGATCTCCAAGGCATCGTAGTGGAAGTTCTCCAGGGCATCGAACATGAGCGAAACATACTCGCCCCCCGCTGCGAGGGCCGATCGCGCGGCGGAAGAGCGGAAGGCTATAACGCCGGGGCCCTCTGCCTGCAGTTGCCCCTGGTCCACTGTCACCGTGTCGCCCTGCAACTGCACTGGGATGTTGCCGGATATGCGGCCACTACCCGTGAGTTCGTCCAGCCCGATCAACCCGAGAAGCGCTTCCAGATCGAGCTGCTGAAGTTCGATGCGCACCGAGTAGAGCTGGGCGCCAGGATCTGCACTTCCGCCCACCAAACGAATGCTTCCTCCGGTAACCTTTGCCTGACCCTGCTCCAGTCGTAGCACCGGAAGGCCGCTTCTCGTCGGTTCAAGGGAGAGGAAAAGGGTGGCGTCGGTGATCGGAGTGACACCCAGATCGATTCGTCGAACGTCCAGGCGCTGCGGTTCGCTCGTGCGAAGCGGGCGCAAACTCGCTATCCGAAAGTCGAAGCTGATTCCATCCAGCGCTGTGCCGCCGTAGGTAAAACCCAGCTCCTGGGCCCGCATTCGCAGGCTGCCATTGAAGCCGGCCGATGACCAGGTGACACGCCCGTCTGCCTGCAACTGGCCGCGTCCATCGCTGATATCCGCTGCATGACTGCTGAGAAGGGAGGGTTGCAGTTCGCCAGGCGCGAAACGCAAGGGCGCCAGACGGAGCGAAGCGCTGCCGCTGTGGAGTTCCGGGTCGTGCTGCCCTTGGGCTACCAGGTTGATTGCACCTTCCGCGCCTCGGGCTACCAGCTCGAACTGCAGGTTCCGCTCGACGTGACCGGTTAGATTCAAAGGCGGGAAAAGCGCAGGCACTGCATCGGAGTAAAGCCGAGCTTGCTGAACCGTCAGCAATCGCGACTGATTGGGGGAGAGGGGCGCTTCGATGCGAATATCCGCCAGGGTCACTTCCTGCTCAGGCAGATAAAGGCTGCTGCCGGCCACGTTAGCAGACCCCTGCAGCAGCCCGCTCTCGTCGAAATCTGCTTCCAGCCGCAGCGCAGGCCCCAGCAGTTCCGAAGGGCCCAGCCCGCTGATCAAAAGGTTGGCCGAACGCGCATAGGCTTCGGCGGAAAGAGAGCCGCTCACGGAATCCGACAGCTCGAGCGAGAGGGCCAAAGATGGAAAAAACATTTCCAGTTCTTCGAGCCGCTCCACACCCGGGGCAGAAAGCTCGCTGCCGGAAAGGGCGGCTTCCTCACGCAGGACCAGGTGGAGATTACTCTCCAGCCAGTCCGCTCGAAGCTGCAAGTGCATCTCAAGCCGGTTGGCGTTTAGCTTTGGATGATCGATATCCTCGGCCGTTAGGGAGAGGTTGATATCTCCACTGACAGCCTTGTCTAGAACCGCAAACTTTCCTTCACCGGCAAGATGCAAACGCTCAGCAAGGGGATCGGCTCGTGTGGTGATGGCAAGCTGTCGTACCTGCACATCCGCCGAAGTAGCGGTTCGCGGCAGCACTGCTTGCAGTTCTGCGGATAGATGGGTTCCGTCCCCTACATCCAGCTGTACCTCTACCGCCGATCGCACTTCCTTTTCTCGTCCCAGGGAGAGCAACGGCAAAGATGGCACCGAGTGGAGGGAGAGGCTGGCGCCCGATTTCAGCCGCGCTGCGAGAGTTTCTGGCAGGGGGCTCAAAACGGCGGGACCGAACCCCGCGGCGTGGAGCTCGAGCGGACCTTCGAGATGAAAGGTTGTTCCCTCTGCCCCTCGCTCGGCGGCAATCGCGCTGAAGAAGGTGATGTCGCTAGCAAAGGACGGCACATCGAGTTCCTGCCCGGCCAGGTCAAATTGGGCGGTGATGTCGCGTTCCGCGATCCACGCAAGCCAGGAAGTTGGTGGCTCTACATCGAGGTAGGGTAGGGGCGGTAACCGCAGGCGACCATCCAGTGCGACATCGAGTTGGCCAGAGGTTACCTCAGGGAGGTTGGGGAAGAAGGCTGCCAGTTCGGCACCGGCACCTTCCAGCCGGGCGACGATCTCCATCTCCTCGCCGGCTCTCAGTGCCGGTGCGTCAAGCCAGAGAGAGCCTCGTCCGTAGTTCTCTCCAGCCAGACCCATCTCCGCATGCAGGCTTTGCGGGCGCAGATTGGCGAGGCTGGCCTCAAGCCGCCCGCTCACCTCTGGTCCCTCAGCTTCGCCCTTGAATTCGAGGAAAAGGTGATCCTGAAGATCCGCGCCCTCGGGCGTAAACTGTCCCTGCAGGGTGATAAGCAGTGGTCCTTGCACGCTGTTGAGCTGCAACTGCGCATCTTGCAGGCCTATCTTGGGCAAGGGGGGCGGATTTTTCGGAAAGGGCGGCTGCCAGGGTTGCTCGGGGTTGCCGTTACTCTCCCCCAAAAGCGGCTGCAGGCGACCGAGCAAGGGACCTTCGCCGCTCAGATCCAGGGGGAGATGCAGCCCCTGCAACAGCAGGCTTTTGACCTCGCCTCGAACTAGCCGTTGAAGCGAGAAACGCGCTTCCACACGCGCGAGCCGAGCCCCCTCCAGCCGCAGGCCCTGCACCTCAAGGCGGCCAAAATCCAGTTCCAGCCCCGCGATTTCCCCATCCAGGCCCCGTGCTTCGGCCCAGCGGTGGAAGGCAAAGGCGGCGAGCGAATCCCGGAATGCCCAGGCGCTTGCTGCAAGCAGCAGGAGTGTGAGCAGCAGAACGAAAAGTGCGAGGAGCAGGAAGCGGAGGACTGACATCGCGCGAGAAGGCTAAACCGGATCTCTCCGGATCGGAAACGCTGGACACAGTTTCCGTGACTGCTCGGATGGCGCCGCTGGCGCCTCCCTTGTTGCTTTAGTTCGCCAAGGAAGGCGCCAGCGGCATAGGGTCAACCCTC
>Ga0079223_10000932_pt1 | contig 16484 bp, 16 predicted proteins | sample Stecom2011_FD_75072 | JGI IMG/M metagenome (GOLD analysis project Ga0079223, IMG submission 75072) | Agricultural soil microbial communities from Utah to study Nitrogen management - Steer compost 2011 | ecosystem: Environmental > Terrestrial > Soil > Agricultural land | place: USA: Utah... | reverse complement strand
TCGGGATGAAGTGCCATATCCTGCTGGAGGACCGGACCGGCTCGCAGGATGCGAACTACAACTTGAATGGCAACGTGCTGCTCGACCATCTGCACGGCGCTACCACGGAGAAGCGCCCCGGCGGCGCCGATATGCAAGCGGAGATGGAGGCCGTTGCCGAGCAGCTGCGCGCCGATGGCCGCAAGGTCTACGTCATCCCCGGCGGTGGCTCGAATCCCACCGGGGCGCTCGGCTACGTCAACTGCGCCTTCGAACTGCTGGCGCAGGCAAATGACCGGGGGCTGGTCATCGACCACCTGGTGACGGCAACCGGCAGTGCCGGCACCCACGCCGGGCTGATCACCGGGCTGAAGGCCATGAACGCACAGATCCCTCTACTGGGCTTTGGCGTGCGAGCGCCCAAGGACAAGCAGGAGCAGAACGTCTACGACCTGGCGGTGAAGACCGCGGACAAGCTCGGCTGCCCGAACGTCGTAGCCCGCGAGGATGTCGTGGCCGACTGCGATTACGTGGGCTCCGGCTACGGCGTGCCCCGCGCCGATACCCTGGAAGCAATCCGCATGTTCGCGGAGTTGGAGGCAATTCTGCTCGACCCTGTCTATACGGGCAAAGCAGCCGCCGGGCTGATCGACTACTGCCGCAAGGGGCGCTTCAAGAAGGGCGAGCGGGTCGTCTTCCTCCACACCGGCGGTGCGGCGGCGCTCTTCGGCTATGATGCCGTCCTGAACGAAGGCCGGGCCTGAGGCGAAACAAGCCATGGGAGAAGCCCATCGGCCGCCTCGCCGCGTCGGCATTCTCGGTGGTCTCGGTCCTGAGGCCACCGTTCTGCTGATGCAAAAGGTCATTGCCGCCGTTCCCGCGCGGGACGACGGCGATCATGTCCCTCTGATCGTGGACCAGAATCCGCAGGTGCCCTCGCGCATCCGCCACCTGATTGAAGGCAGTGGGGAAGATCCCACGCCGGTGCTGGTGGAAATGGCCCGGCGCCTTGAAGGCGCGGGAGCCGAGGCCCTCGCCATGCCCTGTAACACCGCGCACCACTACGCTTCGGCAATCGCAGAATCTGTGAGCATCCCCTTCATCGACATGGTGGCGCTTTCTGTCGAGCAGGCGCGGACCCGGGTCGGTGCGAAGGGACAAGTCGGCATCCTGGCATCGCCAGCCACACGGCGTATCGGCCTCTTCGACAAGGTCTTTCGCCCCGCCGGCCTGACGGCGGTCTACCCGGAGGACGAAGAGGCGATGCTGACAGCTATTCGCCGCCTCAAGGCCGAGGGCCCAGGGCCAGAGGTCCGAGAGACCCTGGCCGCGGCTTCGGCCGAGCTGGTGTCCCGGGGGGCCAACACCCAGATGGTGGCCTGCACCGAATTCTCTCTGATCACTTCGGCGGTCTCCCCTAAGGCCCAGGCTTTTGACACCCTCGACCTCCTGGTCGAAGCCCTCGTCGCCTTCTCCCTGGGCAAGCGCCCTGCCACCACGCCCTCCTGAGTCGTTACCCCACTGGCCGGGGCCTGATCGAACAGGAACTGGAGAAAGCGTTCCACTTTCTCGAGCCGGGATCGCGAGGAGGCGCCAGTCTAGTCAGCTTTCCTCTACAGCAGGGAAGCGCTGTGCCAATCGTTGGCGGGCGGTGGGGAGAGGGCGGTCTTGGGGGTGGAAGATGTGCTTTTCCAGGAAGAAGCCCGTGAGGCGCAGGCCTTGACCGATTTCGAGCGCGCCGCCACCGCCACGGCCGACCAGAAAGCCCGGAAGGGCCAGTAGGCGGTCCTTATAGGCCTCTCCGGCCGCAAGAGAGACAGCGCGGCCGCTGCGCGGGGAGACGTAGGCCAGATGATCGTTATCCCCACCCGCGGCGCAGCGCTCCAGATCGAGCCCGAAGCCGACGGCACCGAGCATCAAGAGCTCCCACTGCACGTAGGTTTCCGCCCAGGCTTCCGAAGGCAAGGCTTCCAGCAAAGCCGCAAAGCCCTCGAAGGCACCGGGTTGTGGCTCGCGTTCCGGGAGCAGCGCCTCGGCAATGGCTGCGGCCGAGGCCAAGGCCTCCAGGCGAGCGGGATCATGAAGGAAACGTCCGGCATGCCCGTGGGTGAGCTCGAGGGTCATGGTTCCCAGATGCTCGGCCAGGCGCGCGCGCCACTGTGCCGCCACGGCGTTGCCGGGCTGCAGCACCGGACGCATTCGCTGCCCCTGGCCGCCCGGCACCAACCCGGCATGCCGGCCATGGGATCGCGTGAGCAGTTGAACGACAGCCGCCGCCTCTCCATGAGGACGTGCAGCCAGCACAAAGGCTTCGTCACGCCACTCGATCAAGCAAACCTCCCGACAGCGGTCCTACACGCTGCCCTATAGGCTGAAATCCAGCCCCCACTGCTGATAGCGCTCTGGATCGTCCACCCAGCGCTCGCGCACCTTCACGAAAAGGAAGAGGTGTACGTGGGTCTCGAGCATCTCTTCCAGTTCCCGCTGCGCCAACTCGCGGATCTTGCGGATCGTCGCTCCCTTCGCGCCGATCGCCATGCGTTTGTGGGCATCGCGCTGGACATAGATGGTCTGGCTGATCTTTACCGAGCCATCCCGAAATGTCTCCCAGCTTTCCGTTTCCACCGTGAGTGAATAGGGAAGTTCGTCATGCAGGTGAAGAAAGAGCTTTTCGCGGGTGATTTCGGCGGCCAGGAGCCGCTGCGGCAAGTCCGAGATCTCGTCTTCGGGGTAAAGCCAGGGCCCTTCCGGCGCTTCGCTCGCCAACCAGGCAAGCAGATCGTCGACACCGTCGCCCTTCAAGGCAGAAATCATGAAGACGCGCTCAAAGGGAAAGGCCGCCGACAGCTCCTGCGCCAGTGCCAAGAGCTTCTCCCGCTTGATCTCGTCGATCTTGTTGATTGCCAGGAGGACGCGACGAGCCTTGCGCTCCCGCAAGCCCTGAATCACCAGCGCGGTCTGCTCATCGTGCGCCGGCTTGCGAGCATCGTGCAGAACAATAACAAAATCCGCATCCTCAACCGCATTCCAAGCGGCTCCCACCATTGCGCGCTCAAGCCGTCGCTTCGGCGAGACAAAGATGCCCGGGGTGTCGACAAAGATGAGCTGCGCCTCGTCACGCAGCGCGATGCCGCGCACTCGGGTCCGCGTCGTCTGTACCTTGTGCGTGACGATCGATACCTTGGCACCCACTGCCTGATTCACCAAGGTGGATTTACCGGCATTCGGCGGCCCCGCGAGAGCGATCACCGCGCTACGCGTCGTCATTCTGCTTTACCCTCGGCTTTAATACGATCCAGCAGAGCGCCTGCCGCGGCCTGCTCTGCTGCACGCTTGGATCGGCCCTGGCCCTCGGCCGGCTCTTCGCCTTCCACCTGGACGCGTACCGTGAAGATTGGCTCATGAGCCGATCCGGCGCGCGCAGTTTCAGTATAGCTAGGTAGAGGCCGGCCGCAGCCCTGCGCCCATTCCTGCAAGGCGGTCTTGCTGTCCTGAGGCGGACGGCGATCTGCGGCCAAAAGCGGCTGCCAGAGCGGTTCGATCATTGACCGCGCCGCGCCGAGTCCACCGTCAAGATACACGGCTCCCAGGATCGCCTCGCAAACATCTGCCAGGATGGCGGGATTGGAGCGCCCTCCCCCTTCCTCTTCACCAGCCGAGAGGCGAAGGTGCGGCGCCAGGTCCAGCCGCTCGGCAATGAGCGCGAGGCTGTCCTGCCGCACCAGCGCTGCGTGGCGGCGCGCCAGGAACCCTTCGGGCTCCTTGGGGAAAGCGCGGAACAGCATGTCCGCCACGACCAGCCCCAGTACGCGGTCACCGAGAAATTCCAACCGCTCGTAGGACCGCTTGCCACCGGTACTGGCGTGGGTCAGCGCCTCCAATAAAAGCTCTGGATCGCGGAAGCGATAGCCCAGCCGCTTCGATAGAGCCAGAGCATCCCCCGGCAGTTCTTCTTTCCGCCGTTCGCGGCGAGAATTCACTTTGCTCGGGCTACTCAATGCGATCGAGGATGCGGCTGAAGCGGATCGAGGAGGGCCAACGCCAGAACTCCCAGAAGCGCGCGCTGCCGTCGTGCGAGAAGAAGACGATCTCGGCCCGCCCCACGAGGTTTTCGAAGGGAACAAAGCCTACCTGTCCAGAGCGACTGTCCTGGCTGCTGTCGCGGTTATCGCCCATGGCGAAGTAGTGGCCTTCCGGCACCTCGTAGACGCGCGTGTTATCGAAAGGCATGTTGTCGCCCCGCTCCCAGATTCGGTGCGAAACACCATTGGGAAGGGTCTCGATGAACTCGGTCACACGCACGGGGAAGCCTCCGGTCGCGGAGATCACCGTCTCCCCCACGCGCTGTAGCTCTACCGGTTCCTCATTGATGTGCAGGACCCCGTCGACGACCTGAATGCGATCACCCGGCAACCCGACGATCCGTTTGATGTAGTCGGTGGAGTTGTCCGTGGGCAGCTTGAAGACCGCCACATCCCCTCTCTCTGGCTCGCTCGCAAGCACCCGCCCATCGATGATCGGCAAGCCCCACGGCAGGGAATAGCGACTGTAGCCGTAGGAGTACTTGGAGACGAAGAGATAGTCGCCCACCAGCAGCGTCGGCAGCATGGATCCCGAAGGGATGGAGAAGGGCTCGAAGGCAAAGGTGCGGAGCACGAGCGCGATCAGTACCGCGTAGACCACTGTACGGACGGTCTCGCCGATCCCGCCTTCGCTCTTTTTACGGGTCATCGTGGAATCCATGGCATCCTCATAGGGGCCCGCTCATCACAGGAGCCCCGGCGGGTATAGCCTTTGCGGAGCGATAATAAAACTGCGGAGTAGTTCTCCGGAACGAATCCGCTCCTGCTTCCACCGCAACCGTGGCGCTGCTGGTCACGCTTGCCCCTGCTGTCCTTCGAGTCAGGAGCAGCTACTTCTGGGGTGCCTTCCGACGAAAGCGCGCCCACTTGGCACGCCGACGGCCGCGAAGGAGGCGTAGCCGCCGCGCCCTCTGGTACCCGCGCACGATGCGGAAAGTGATGACGTAGGCAAGGAACCAGGCTGCTACCGCGGTCGGTAGAGAGCCAACGAGCATGGGGATAAAGACTTCGTCGAGATGATCGAGGATGTAGCCAAGGGAGATGTGCTCGGGCAGCGGTTCGAGTTCGCGGCTATGCCCGATGAGCCAGCGGCCGAAGGTAAAGGTCCAGGCCCAGATGAAGGGAAAGGTCCAGGGGTTGCCGATCGCCGTCCCGAGCGCCGAGGCGAGGACGTTGCCGCGCATCAGGATCGACAGCAGCGCTGCGCCTAGGAAATGAAATCCCATGAGAGGGGTGAAGGAAATGGCCGCACCGCAGGCAAAGCCGGCAGCGATGCGATAGGGACTGGCCGGCAGGCGGCTGAGGCGATGGACGGCATAGCGTGCGCTGCGCCTCCATCCACTGCGCGGCCACAGAGCCGAACGCAGCCGCCTCAGCCATGATAGCGTGTTACGGCGCCCGAACAGCATGCTTCAACATAAGGAGCTGCTGCCACAGCACAACCTGAGCTAGGCCGCGATGTGAAGGGGCATCCACGTCCAGGGAGTTGATCTGATCGCTGCGGAATTGCCTCGCACGATCTGCTTTAGAGCCAGGCATTGTTCTTGCAAGAACGGCATTACCCCCGGGCGCGTTCCACCGAGCAGATCTCGGGCATGGCACGCAAAGCCGCCATGACGTTTGTTAGATGCCGCACATCCGTTATCTCTAGGTCGATCAGCATCTCGAAGAAATCGAGAGAACGGCGGGTGATCTTCAGATTCGTAATGTTGCCTGCGTTCTTTCCGATTACGGTCGAAAGCGCGCCCAGGCTTCCGGGCTCGTTCGAAAGAACCACATGCAGCCGGCCCGTGAAGGGCTCGTCGGCATGACTGCCCTCCCACCCCAGATCGACCCAGCGCTCCGGGGTATCCTGAAAGGTTTGCAGGGTATCACAATCGATCGTGTGAACCGTGACCCCCTTGCCCGTCGTCACAATTCCCACAATCCGATCGCCCGGAAGGGGATGGCAGCACTGGGCCAAGTGTACGGCCATGCCAGGGATCAAGCCCTTGATCGGCACCGCGTGGCCGTTGCTCCGGGCCTTGCGAGCCTTGGCGATGGGCACGACCTTGTTGGCCCGCTCCTGCTCGCGAACACCCGGGAAAACCGCAACCAACACCTCGCGAGCGGTAACGTTCCCCTGCCCCACAGCGACATAGACGTCGGAGACGCTATCGGCCTTGAGCTTCTTGAGGACCGTGTGAACCGCCTTGTCGGTCAGCTCATACCCCTCTTGCCGGAAGGCGCGATCGACGAGCTGGCGACCCAGGTCATGGAACTGCTGTCGCTGTTCCTGGCGGATGAAGCGCCGGATGGTCGCCTTGGCCTTGCCCGTGACAACGAAGTTCTCCCAATCCGGGGAGGGGCGCTGCGCCTTGGAGGTAACCACCTCCACCTGATCGCCGTTCTGGAGGGTGGTGCGCAGCGGCACCATCCGACCATTGACTCGACAGCCGACACAGGTATTGCCAACCTCCGAATGAACGGCATAGGCGAAGTCGATGGGGGTTGCGCCTCGGGGCAGTGCGATCAGGTCACCTTTGGGCGTAAAGCAGAAGACCTGATCCTGGTACATCTCGAGCTTGGTATGCTCGAGAAACTCGTCCGGATTGGAAGCATGCTCCAGAATGTCGAGCAGTGCGCGGATCCAGCGGAACTGCCGCCCTTCCATGGGCTGATCGGGCCCCGTTGGACATTGCTTGTAGCGCCAGTGCGCCGCGACGCCGAACTCGGCAATCTCGTGCATGTCGGCGGTACGAATCTGCACCTCGATGCGCTGCTTCAAGGGACCGATAAGGCCCGTGTGCAGTGACTGGTAGCCGTTGAGCTTCGGGGTCGAGACATAGTCCTTAAAGCGGCCGGGAACGACCGGATAGCGGGAGTGGAGTATCCCCAGCGCCTGGTAACAGCTCGCCACATCCGCCACGACGATGCGAAAGGCCATGATGTCCGCCAGCTGTTCAAAGCCGACGTTGCGATGCTGCATCTTCCGCCAAATCGAATAGGGGGACTTGATCCGGCCAGAGACAAAGCCCTCCAACCCCTCATCCCGCAGCGCCCGTTCGAGTTCGGCAATCACGCGATCGGTAATGTCCCCGCCGCGACTGGTCAGGAACTCAAGCCGTGCCGTAATCGAGCTGCGCGCATCGGGGTTGAGCTCGGTAAAGGCCAGGTCTTCCAACTCGTTGCGGAAACGCTCGAGGCCGATGCGGGCGGCCAGCGGCCCGTAGATCTCCATGGTTTCGCGCGCGATGCGCTTCCGCTTTTCTTCCGACTTCACAAAGTGCAGCGTGCGCATGTTGTGCAGACGGTCAGCCAGCTTGACCAGAAGGACGCGGATGTCCTCCGACATGGCCAGCACCAGCTTGCGGAAGTTCTCGGCCTGCTTGCTTCGCTCGGACTGCAGCTCCAGCCGGCCCAGCTTGGTGACGCCGTCGACCAGGCGCGCGATCTCGGCGCCAAAGAGCTTCTCGATATCCTCGAGGGTCCCGTCCGTATCCTCCACCACATCGTGGAGGAGCGCCGTAATGATGGAATCCCCGTCCAGCTTCAGTTCTGTCAGGATGCCCGCGACTTCGATCGGGTGTGAAAAGTAAGGATCGCCGGAAGCACGCTTTTGGCTGCCGTGCATCTTCATTGCGTAGACATAGGCACGGTTGAGCCGGTCTTCGTCCGCCCCCGGATCGTAGGATCTTACTCGTTCAACCAGCTCGAACTGCCGCAGCATCCCTTTCCTAACCCCAGATCATTCGGGAGTAGTACAGAACAGATTCTGCCCTCGCCATTGGAGCGTTTTCTATTCGGTCTTTCCCACCTTTTTGAAATTAAGCGCGCAACGCGACCTCGCCAAGCAACATTCTTTCACAGCTGCCTCGCCCACAAAAAATGCCTCCGCAAATCAGCTTCAGCTCTTGCGGCTGCGAACCGATCGGCGGAGGCATCGTCTGACGCTGTTTCTCTCGCGCCTTGGCCGTAGCCGCGACGCTTGTAGGAGGCAAAAATCCGGGGCGACCGCTTCTTCAGTCTCTTGGCTGCTCGCCCGCCTTCACCGCGCGCTCATATTCCGCTTCAATGTTCTTTCCGGTCGCGCCGCCAAGTACGCCTTCGTTGGCAAGGCCGGCGCTAAGCAGCGCGGTCTCAGAAAGATCCTCCTCTTCCGGCTCGTCGACTTCGACATGCCGCTGGAGGCTGCTGATCAGCGACTGCTCCAAAGTCTCGGGATCGATGGTCTGATCCGCGATTTCCCGCAAGGCCACAACCGGGTTCTTATCGTTATCCCGATCAACGGTCAGCGGAGCCCCAGCCGAGATCTCTCTAGCGCGATGCGCAGCGTAGAGGACAAGTTCGAAACGATTGGAAACCTGCAGAATACAGTCTTCTACCGTGACGCGGGCCATGGTTCAAAACTCCGGTACCGGATGGGGATGGGGCGATCGCACTCTTGGTTATAAGAAGCCTCCCCGCCTTCTGCAAGGTCACTGCGAAGCTGGCGACCTCAGGATAAAGCATCGACAACGGCCGCGGCAAAGGCGTTGACGTCTATTCAAGAAGCTGAATTTTCTGTTCGCTCGGCAGGCGCGCGATCAGAGTCTCGAGTTCCTCGCCTGTCGCCGGGTGGCGCCATTGAGGCTCGAGGTCCCGCAAGGGGAAAAGGACGAACGCACGCTCCTGCACGCGCGGGTGCGGCAGCTGTGGTCTGGCATCGAGCTTTGAAACCAAGCCGTCGAAGTCAATGAGATCGAGATCGACAATCCGCGCCTCGTTGCGCAGCGTGCGTGTCCGCCCAAGTTCATCTTCCACCGCGTGAAGCGTTTCGAGCAAAGCCAGCGGAGATCTCCCGGCGGTCGCCTCTACCTCCGCCACGCCATTTACGAACCAGGGCTGGTCCGACGCTGGGACCGGTGCGCTGCCGTACCAGGGAGAACGCCGCAGCACGCGCACGCCGTAAGTCTCGAGTAGCTTCAAGGCTGCTTCACAGACGTCTCGCGGCTGACCCAACTGGGGATGCGGCAGGTTCGAACCGATGGCAATCAGGATCACTAGCAAAATCCCCTTGGTAACACCTGCTAATCGCCGATGCGGACAGTCGCCTGGGAAGAAGCGCGCGTTGCGTAGAAGCGCCTGACATGCGAACCTGCGGCATTCCGAACCGACGCTCAGCCTATTAGCTGCAGCGGCCCAGATTGTGAATTCACCAAGCGACACTTCAACAGCATTCTGCCGACAAGGATCCCTTCTGCATGCATTTCTACCCTGAGGAGCGCATTGCCCTCTTTATCGATGGCGCCAATCTCCATTCAACTGCGAAGAGCCTGAGCTTCGATATCGACTACAAGCGTCTTTATGATCTCTTCGCTACCCGGGCGCGCCTGTTACGCGCTTTCTACTACACAGCAATGCTTGATGAGCAGGAATATTCGCCCCTGCGTCCGTTGATCGACTGGCTCGATTACAACGGTTATTCGCTCATTACGAAGCCGGTTAAAGAGTTCACCGACGTGACCGGGCGCCGCAAGATCAAGGGGAACATGGACATCGAGCTGGCCATCGACATGATGGAGCTGGCCGAGCGCCTGGACCATGTAGTCCTTTTTTCCGGAGATGGCGATTTTCGCCGCCTGGTCGAAGCCGTGCAGCGCCGCGGGGTAAGGGTGACGGTCATCTCCTCGATCAAGGCGCATCCGCCAATGATCTCCGACGACCTTCGGCGCCAGGCTGATAACTTCGTCGACCTCGTGAACCTGCGCGAGCACATCGAAAGGCGCGGTCAACAGGATCGGCGACACCCCCGTCCCGTGGAGTCCGACGAGTGGTCAGAGGAGGACGAGCACGAGGGGCCACTTTGACGTCTCTATGGGAGCCAATGGATAAGTTTTCGGAAGGCAATTTCCAGGCCCCTTCCCCCGACTGCCCTCTCTGTCCCCGACTGTTAAGCTTTCGCCTCGAGAACAGAGAGCGCTTTGGGCGCTATCACAATGCGCCTGTGCCATCCTTTGGGCCTCTGGAGGCCAGGCTGTTGGTCCTGGGGCTGGCGCCCGGGCTTCACGGCGCGAACCAAACGGGTCGTCCCTTTACCGGCGACTACGCAGGCGACCTGCTTTATCCGACGCTCCTGCAGGAAGGCTGGGCGGAAGGCCGTTACGGTCGCACCAGCGATGATGGGATACGGCTTGTCGACTGCCGCATCACCAACGCGGTGCGCTGCGTGCCACCGCAAAACAAGCCGGTCGGTAGCGAGATCGCGACCTGCCGGCCGTTTCTCGAGCAGGAATTGCGAGCAATGCGCAACCTTCGGGTCGTCCTCGCCCTTGGCCGCATCGCGCATGATCAGCTGCTTTCAACCCTCGGCCACCGCCGCGCCGCCCATCCCTTTGCACATGGCGCTTTTCACGAACTACCGGATGGACTGCTGCTGGCCGACAGCTATCACTGCTCCCGCTATAACGTGAACACCGGTCGCCTGACGGCCGAGATGTTTCAGGCAGTCGTCCGAGCAATCCGCGAGCGGCTGGGGTCGGCACCCAATTCTAGTGCCGTTCCGGAGCGCTAGCCTCAGCCCCTCTCTCGAAGCAACCGCGCGCGCTGGCGCGACCAGTCGCGCTTCTTCACGTCCTCGCGCCGGTCCGCCTTCCGCTTGCCCTTGGCCAGGCCCAGTTCCAGCTTCGCTAGACCGCGCTCGTTGAAGTAGATCGACAGGGGGACGAGCGTATAGCCGTCGCGCCGCACTTGCCCGAGCAGCCGTTCCATCTGCCGGCGGTGGACCAAAAGCTTGCGAGGCCGCCTCGGCTCATGGCTAAAGCGGTTCGCGGGGCTGTACTCGGAAATGTGAGCATTGAAGAGATAAAGCTCCCCCTTGCTCTCACCCGCATAGGATTCGCCGAGTGAAGCCTTGCCCGTTCGCAGCGACTTGACCTCGGAGCCGGTAAGAGCAAGTCCAGCTTCCAGCCTCTCCTCGATAAAATAGTCGTGCGTCGCCCGGCGATTCTGGGCGACGACCTTTCGCCCTTGCGCCATGGCTTTAGGTCTCCGTTCTATGGGCCGGCGCCTACCATCCCGAACCGCAAGGTTCAGATCAGAAAAAGGCGGCCGGCCCAGGTTCCAATATGGCGGGCCGTTCTAGTTGAGCAGGCCCGCGTGAATCATCGCCTTACGCACTTTGGCCTGTGTCTCAGCCGACACCGGCACAAGCGGCAGACGCAGTTCGTTGCGGCAGTGCCCCAAGAGTGAAAGCGCATACTTCACTGGCTGCGGGTTCGGCTCCACAAAGAGGGCCTGGTGCAGGGGCATCAGGCGATCGTTGATATTCTGGGCCAGGGCAATGTCGCCCTTCTTCCAGGCAGCGTGGAGCTCCGCGCACAATCTCGGCGCTACATTGGCGGTGACCGATATACAGCCGTGCCCGCCTTGCACCAGAAACGGCAGCACCGTCGCGTCTTCGCCCGACAGCTGGCAAAAATCCTTGCCAATGGCCGCCCGGGTGAGCGCAGGGCGAACGAGATCGGCGGTTGCATCCTTGACGCCCACGATCCGCGGCAGCTCAGCCAGTCGCGCCATCGTCTCGACCGTCATATCCACGACCGAACGGCCTGGAATGTTGTAGATGATGATCGGCAGGTTGCTTGCGTCATGCAAAGCCTTGAAGTGCTGATAAAGCCCTTCCTGGTTAGGCTTGTTGTAATAGGGCGTCACGACCAGCGCCGCGTCGGCGCCGACCGATTCTGCGTGCTCCATGAAATCGAGGGCTTCGGCGGTGGAATTGGAGCCTGTGCCGGCTATCACAGGCACGCGCCCCTCGGCCGCCTCGATGCATACTTGCACCGTCCGCTTGTGCTCATCGTGACTGACTGTCGGCGATTCACCAGTGGTGCCCATGGGAACAAGCGCATCCGTTCCTTCGTCGATCTGCCATTTCACGAAGTCACGAAAGGCCTGTTCGTCGATGGCGCCGTCCCGAAACGGCGTGATCAATGCGGTAAGGGAGCCCGAGAACAGCGGCCCGTTCATGGTGACATGCCTCGCGTACTTGTCGTTTGGAAGCCCACAGCAGCAACCCGTGGGACGAAGAGGCGCAAGATAGCCTTGGGCTTGCCCGGGAACAAGCAGTGCGCAATCGCTTTAGCAGGTGCCGGCCGCATGTTAAGGATAAAGCCCAATCGGGTGGGGAACCGCCGAGCAGGAGGCTGCCATCGTGCTACGACCGGGCATTTCTACCATAGTCGTTCTTGTCGTTCTGGCGCTCGCTGGTTTCTCCGCATCCAGTCCGGAGGCGAAGGCTCAATCTGCGGCAGATGCGCAATCCCTCCGCCAGGCCATGGCCGCGGTGGATGAAGGGGATTATGAGGCAGCCTTGGCCATTGCCGGCAGTCTCGAAGACCCGGCGCTTTCTCGCCTCGTCCAATGGCGCCGCCTGATGCGTGAAGGGACCCGTGTTGGGTTCGGCGAACTGGCAGACTTTGTCGAAGCCTATCCCCATTGGCCAGGAAGCAGCACTTTACGAGGCTATGCGGAAGAGGCACTGCCGGCGCACCTCACGCCCGACGAGAGGATCGAATGGTTCCGCCGCTTTCCGCCCGAAACTGGCGCCGGCGCCCTCGCCTTTGCGCGCGCCCTACGCAGCAAGAGGCATGCAGAGGAGGCCGATCAGGAGGCGCTGGCGGCCTGGCGCGATATGAGCCTTCCCGCCACCGTCGAAAGTGCCTTCCTCGCGGAGTTCGGCCATGTCATCGGCCCGGAAGAAATCCTTGCCCGAGTAGAAAGAGGGCTCCAGAACAACAGCAGCGCAGCGATATCCATGGCGGCGCGGGTGAGCGACGGGCACCAACGAGTGGCGGAAGCGCGCCTGCGGCTCTCCCAGATGCAAGCCGGGGTGGATTCCGCCGTCGAGCGAGTCCCCCCTCACCTCCAAGATGACCCCGGCCTGCTTCATGAGCGCGCACGCTGGCGCATGCGCAGCGATTTCTATGAGGGCGCCGTCGAACTCCTCGATCCAGCTCCGCCCGTGACCGAGCAGACCGCCGACCATTGGTGGCAGATCAAGCATTGGGTTGCGAGAAGAGCGCTAAGCCAGGGGCAAGCTGATGTCGCCTACCGGATTGCCAGCAACCACGGGGCCACACGCGGAATTACCTTGGCTGAGGGAGAGTTCCTCTCAGGTTGGATTGCGCTACGTTTCCTGAACGATCCGGAGCAGGCTTATCGGCACTTCGATCGTCTGTATCACAACGTCTCCATGCCGATCTCGCTGGCCCGCGGCGCCTATTGGGCTGGAGAAGCCGCGAGCGCCATGGGGCGGGCGGATTGGGCGACGCAGTGGTACCGGGTAGCGGCTCAGTACGATACCGTCTTTTATGGTCAGATGGCCGCCTTGCATTTGGGCAGCATGCCTACCGGCGTTCTGGAAGCCACCGCTGCCATCACCCCTGCGCAACAAGCGAGCTTCAACGACCTGGATCTGGTTCGGGTCACGCGCGCTTTGGCTCTACTGCAGCGTGAAGATCTGCTGCCCTACTTCTTTGCAGCGCTGCGGAGCAATGCGTCCTCTGCGATAGACTACAAGCAGGTGGGCTTGCTCGCTCAGGAACTTGGTTATCCAGAGCAGGTGATACGCACCGGACGCGCGGCTCTGGTCGACGGGCATCAACTGAGCGATCTGCTTTATCCCGCACCAGTTGTCGACCTCAGCAATGATCCCAACGGTGCCCTGCTGCTCGGGCTCATGCGGCAGGAAAGCGCCTTCAATCTTCGGGCGGTCAGTCCGGCGGGCGCGCGGGGACTGATGCAGCTAATGCCGGGTACCGCAGAGCAGGTCGCACGTCGTCTTGGGATCTCCTACAGCATCGGTCGCCTGACCAGCGATCCGCACTACAACATCACCCTTGGTCGCGACTATCTGGAGCGGATGCTCGACCGCTACAGCGGCTTCCTGCCTCTCGCCCTGGCTGCCTACAATGCCGGTCCGGGCCGCGCCGATCAGTGGATCCAGCAGTATGGCGACCCGCGGAGCCCCAATGTTGATCCTATTGACTGGATGGAATTGATCCCCTTTTCGGAAACCCGCAACTATGTGCAGCGCGTCCTGGAGTCCTATACGGTCTATCACCGCCGCCTGCACCCGGAGCGCGATCCCTTCGTCGCCTTGCCGCTTCCGGTTCGCTATTCACCTGAGAGCGGCGAGACACTGCTGAGGAACTGATCATGGACAGCGGGGTCCGGGCGTGTGTCTTCGATGCCTACGGCACGCTTTTCGATGTGCATTCGGCGGCAGAAAGAGAAGCAGGACGGCTTGGAATAGATCTGGCGCCCCTGTCAGCCCTTTGGCGCCAGAAGCAGCTCGAGTACAGCTGGCTGCGCAGCCTCATGGGCCGGCACGTGGACTTTGCGCAGGTGACGGCGGATGCACTGGACTTTGCGCTCGAGGCCCAGCGCATCTCAGAGCCGGGCTTGCGGAAGCGCCTGCTCGGTCTCTACGATCGCCTGGAACCCTACAGCGACGCGCGCCCCTGCCTGCAACGACTGCGTGAACGCGGTCTTACCACAGCCATCCTGTCCAATGGTTCGCCTGCCATGCTGGCAGCGGCCGTCGAGGCTGCCCGCCTGGGCGCGCTGCTCGACGAAGTGCTGTCGATCGAAGACGTCGGCGCCTTCAAACCCACTCCAGATGTCTACGGGCTGGCGGTGGAGCGGCTGAAGCTGCCGCAGGAGACGCTTCTCTTCGTCTCTGCCAACGGCTGGGATGTCGCCGGCGCGGCCGCCTTCGGCCTCAGGGTCGCTTGGCTGAACCGCAGTGGCGCGCCGCGGGAAAGGCTCGGCATTGAGCCGGACCTCATTATCCGTAACCTTGCCGAACTCGAAGAGTTTCTCGAGCCCCAGGGGCATCGGCTTTAGCGCGCGTCATGTGCGAGGAGAGGAGCCACGAGCGGCCTCTCACTCTGTCCAGCACCACGAGGAGAAAAAGGTGAGCGAAAGCATCGCGGCTGACAGTCTGCCATCCTTCGCAGACGTCGAGGAGGCGGCACAACGCCTGCGCGGACAGGCGGTCCACACGCCACTGCTGGAGTCGGACGAGTTGAACAGGCGCGTTGGCAGTCGCGTTCTGATCAAACCCGAAGTTCTACAGCCCACCGGCTCCTTCAAGTTCCGCGGCGCGTACAACCGCATCAGCCGCATACCCCAGGAAGATCGGGCCAAAGGTGTGGTCGCCTATTCCTCGGGCAACCACGCGCAAGGCGTAGCTGCAGCGGCCGCTCGCCTTGGCCTACCAGCCACCATCGTGATGCCGGCGGACGCCCCGACCATCAAGCTGCAGAATACCCAAGCACTGGGCGCCAAGGTTCTGACCTATGACCGATATCGGGAGGTTCGGGAAGAAGTGGCCGCTCAGGTTCAGGCAGAGACCGGTGCCACGATCGTACCGCCTTACGAGGATCGTTTCGTGATCGCGGGTCAGGGCACCATCGGCCTGGAAATATTGGACCAGGCGGGTGAATTCGGCTTGCAGCCCGCCGCTATCCTGGCGCCCTGCGGCGGCGGCGGACTGACATCTGGAATTGCGCTGGCGGTACGCCATGCGTCGCCAGAAACCTCTGTCATCGCAGTCGAGCCGGAGGGCTTCGATGACACCGGACGCTCGCTTCTACGCGGTGAGCGTTTGCGCAACGAGCCGGATGCTCGATCGATTTGTGATGCCTTGCTTGCCCCCACCCCGGGACAGCTCACCTTTGCGTTAAACAGCCAGTTGGGCACATCTGGCTTGGCGGTCAGCGACCAAGCGGTTCGCACGGCCATGGCATTTGCCTTGCGGCACCTCAAGCTGGTGGTGGAGCCCGGTGGGGCCGTCGGGCTGGCGGCCTTGCTCAGCGGGCTGCTCCCTACGGAGGGACGCCCCTTTGTCGTCGTCCTTTCCGGCGGGAATGTCGATGCGGCCCGCCTCGGCGAGATCCTTCAAGAAGCGGAACTTCAATAAACTTGTGTGCCATTGCCTCTCCTGAGGCAGCTTGCTATTGCTCGCCGCTCTTCCCGATCATGGACAGTCAATGCGCTCGGTTATCGAAACCTTAATCCGTGAAGGCACCTTGCTGTGCCTCTTCTTCCTCCCGAAGGAGCGGCGTATCGCAATCGAGCGGCGCATTCGCGGCCGCTTTGAGTGGCAGAAGCTCCAAGGCTGCAATGTTGTCATCGTTTCCTTCGGCAAGAGCGGGCGCACCTGGCTGCGCGTGATGATGTCGCGCCTCTATCAGAGGCGCTACGGGCTGCCCGAGCGCATGCTGCTGCAGTACGACAACATGCATCGGCGCCAGCGCCAGGTGCCCAAGATTCATTACAGCCACGACAACTATCTGAAGGACTACACGGGCAACCACGACAACAAGTCCGATTATCGGGAAACGCCGGTGGTGCTGCTTGCCCGGCACCCGGCGGACACCGTGGTTTCCCAGTACTTCC
>Ga0079223_10000931_pt1 | contig 16485 bp, 14 predicted proteins | sample Stecom2011_FD_75072 | JGI IMG/M metagenome (GOLD analysis project Ga0079223, IMG submission 75072) | Agricultural soil microbial communities from Utah to study Nitrogen management - Steer compost 2011 | ecosystem: Environmental > Terrestrial > Soil > Agricultural land | place: USA: Utah... | reverse complement strand
TTTTACCTGTTTCACAGAATGTTTTAGCTTTTCAAGGGCTGCTGGAGGTTTCCACTGGTGATGTGCCCTATTACCTACTGTCTGAAGTAGGAGGTAAGTATCGATTGCGAAGATTGGATCACTCTCGACGGATAGTTGATAAAAGCGTGTGGCTTGTTCGCAGCGAATTTCGCTCGCATTTATGGTGGCGAATTGGAACTGTTTTATTTGTTGAAACGGGTGGGGCAGGCTCTTATTTTCTCTCCGATAGCGGGTCTCCTATTATTTCCGGGGGCGGAGGTTTGCGACTTCGTATTTTTCCAAAGGAATCTTTAAATGTAAGATTGGATGCCGCTATGGCCTCTGGAGGGTTTTATGGAATTTCTCTTTCGTTAAAAGAAGCCTTCTGAGATCACTCCTTATTATCTCAACATAATTAAAAGAGATTTTTTATAAAAGCCCTCTTTTTTCTATTTATAAATATCCCTAAAAATTCATTTATACCACCTGTTTCACTATATCATACCATAATTATAGGAATTAATAAATCTCTATATGCTTGCTAATATTTGATATTTACCCGTATATTTGTACAAAACATACGTAAAATATAGACAATTGTTTTTTTAAACGAATAACAAATAAATTGTAGAAGAGATGAAGGTTTCCAAACGCATTCAGTATGGTTTAGAGTTTTTATTGAATTTAGGGCTCAGGTGGCCTGAGTATTCAACCGTCTTGGAAATAGCCGAGCGGAATAATTTACCCCATAAATATTTGGAAGCTGTGGCTTCAGATTTACGGAAGGCGGGTTTAGTGGATGTTAAACGTGGAGCTGGAGGGGGTTATCGTTTGTTTACCTCTTTGAAGGAGATTGATTTATTGGATGTTTTCTGTGCATTAGATTCAGATTGGAAAAATCCAGAAATTCAACACTCCACTCAAACAGAAGGAGAAAAAGCGGTCTCACTTTTTTTAATAGAATCGGTGCATAAAATTCATGAAGCAACTTCTAAAATTACTTTAGAGAGTTTGGCTGAGAATTATCGCAGCAACTCAGAGTTGTTGTATCATATATAAAACAGAGAATCTTTTTTAATTTTAAATCTTACAAGATGAGTAAAATAGCAAAAAACATTACAGAGTTAATAGGAAAAACACCTTTGGTTCAAATTAATCGTTTGGCATCTGCTGATGGTGCGCGGGTCGTAGCTAAACTGGAGTCACAAAATCCTGCTGGATCTGTTAAAGACAGGCCAGCTTATGCTATGATTGTAGCTGCAGAAAAAGCTGGGAAGCTGGATGCAGACACCGTTATTGTAGAACCTACCAGTGGAAATATGGGCGTAGGTCTTGCTTTGGCAGCAGCGGTTAGAGGCTATAGAATTATTCTTACCATGCCAGAAAGCATGTCTATTGAGCGACGGAAACTTTTGAAAAAGTACGGCGCAGAATTGGTCTTGACACCTGCTTCTGGAGGGATGAAAGCTTCCATAGCAAAAGCTTTGGAAATTGCTGCCACTCATCCTAAATCATTTGTGCCCTATCAGTTTAAAAATGAGGCCAATTCTGAGTCACACTATCTTACTACTGGACAGGAGATTTGGGACGACACAGATGGTAAAGTAGATATATTTGTGGCAGGTGTTGGAACTGGTGGAACCATTACGGGTGTTGGTCGTCTTTTGAAGGAGAAAAACCCCAATGTTAAGATTGTAGCGTTGGAGCCAACAGCTTCGTCCGTAATGTCTGGAGGTCAGCCTGGACCGCATAAAATTCAAGGGATTGGGGCAGGGTTCATTCCCGACATCCTTGATATGAGTGTAGTCGATGAAGTAGTTCTAGTGGAGAATGACGATGCCATTCGTTATGCCAATGATGCTGCCAGTCAGGAAGGTCTTTTGGTGGGCTATTCTTCTGGAGCTGCTCTATGGGCCGCGGTTGAAATTGCCAAACGACCCGAAAATAAAGGAAAATTGATTGTGGTTTTATTGCCCGATACAGGAGAGAGATATTTAAGCTCTTATGAAGTTTAGATTAGAGTAAAAAATAGAGAACTTGGTCTTTCTGTTTGATTTTATCCAATAAAAAAGAGCTAAATCCTACAAAGGATTTAGCTCTTTTATTATTAAAACACTTCTGATTACTTCATGAATGCGCTTAGCAACCAAACAACTTTTTCTTGCTGAGAAATATAATCGCCCATCATTGCAGCTGTACCTTCGTCTTCAGCATCTCCTGCCAAAGCTAAGATGGAGCGCTCAACACTAATCAATTTGCTTAAATTATCTAAAGTAGCGGCAACAGTTGAAGTTGCATCTGTCTTATCTTTTTCAACTTTTATAGAGCTGTTTTTTATATAATCTTCATACGTATGAAGCGGTTTTACACCAATGGTTAAAATGCGCTCCGCAATCTCGTCTATCTTTTCAAAAGCATCGTTGTACAACTCTTCAAATTTTTCATGTAAAACAAAAAACTTCTCTCCTTGAATAAGCCAATGAAATGCTCTTAAGTTTTGATAATATATGTTGTAATCTGAAAGCAATTTATTCAACTTTTCTGAAATAGCTGCTGATTCTTTCTCTTTTAAACCTAAAATATCTGTTATCTTTTTCATGTATTAATTAATTTGTCTGCTTCCATTTGGTATGCAAATAAAAGCGTGTGTATAAAAATGGGCATACCCCATTTTATTTATATACTCTATCTAATTTTCTTTATCAAAGATAGAACAAAAAACTGTTTGGGTCAAATAGATAATAGTTATAGCTTATTGATATATTCGCCTTTGCGTGCTTTTCGGTTACAATTTGCGCGATGATTCAAAGCTTGTTGTGCTTTAGCTACATTGGCATCTTTACCCTGCCATATCTCTAAAGCGGGTTGTTGAATGGCACGTGCAAAAGAGAAGGTTAGTGCCCAAGGCGCAATGGAGTTAAATCTTACATTCATGGCATTTAAACGTGCTGAAGCAAGTTCTGCCGATTGTCCGCCAGACAAAAATGCTATGCCTGGAACAGCAGCAGGAACAGTTTGCAACAAACAGTTAACTGTAGCATCTGCAACTTCCTCTACCGAGGCTTGGTTTTTGCATGCTAATCCTGGAAGTACCATGTTGGGCTTCAAAATCATACATTCCAGTACTACTCTTTGATTATGGAGTTGTTGAAAAACTGTTTGCAGAACCTCCTGTGTAACTTCTAAACAACGTTCCAATGAATGATCACCATCCATAAGGACTTCAGGCTCTACAATTGGAACTATATTAACTTCCTGACAAAGTGCTGCATAACGTGCCAAAGCGTGTGCGTTGGCCTCTATAGATCCTCGGCTGGGCGTTTTGTCGCCAATAGTAATTACAGCACGCCATTTAGCGAATCGAGCACCCATTTGAGCATATTCAGCTAAACGATTGCGCAATCCGTCTAACCCTTCTGTGATTTTTTCTCCTGGATGAGCAGCCATATCTTTTGCGCCCATATCCACTTTTATTCCAGGAATGATGCCTATATCTTTAAGTGCTTTAACAAACGGAGTTCCATCTTTCTTTTTTTGACGAATCGTTTCATCATAGAGGATGGCTCCACTAATGCTCTCGCCAAGATCAGGAGTTGTAATAATCATCTCCCTGTAAGCTTGTCTGTACTCTTCCGTCTTGGGTATCCCTAATGCTGCAAATCGTTTGTCGCAGGTTGGAGTGCTTTCATCCATAGCAAGGATTCCTTTATCGCCTGCCATTAGTGCCTTTGCCGTTTTTATCATCTCTTGTTTATTCATTTTAATACCTCCTTAATTTTAGATGTATATCTAATTGTTGCAATGAAATATCAGAGTTGTATCACATTTAAATTTGTTTCAACTTTTTAGGCGGCAGCTTTTGTGAGTTGTCGGATGTAGTTTCGTTCGCTGTGAATGTAAAATTGCTTTAGGAATAAAACCTTCACAGGTGGAGTCAAGGATAGTCTAGGACGTTTTGATACATTAATAGTTTTTTTGTTGGTAACAGGGGTAAGCTTATAGATTCTATATAGTTACAACGAATGAAGACCCCTTTTGGTTTTTCAATCAGTCTTCTTTTTATGATTTTTATTTTTTTGAGTTCAGGATAGAAATTTTATCTTGCCAGAGAATCATGATTTTAGAATAAACAAAGCCCCCAAAGTATCAGTTACTTTGAGGGCTCTATTTTGGAAGTTCAGAAACTTAATTATTTAGCGTTTTCCAGCTTAATAAGATTTAGCGCTGACCCAGCTTTAAACCACTCAATCTGTTGTTGATTATAAGTATGCAGAGTTTTGATCAACTCTTTGCTTCCATCTGAATGCACTAGCTCTATTGTGATAGGTTTGTCGGGTGCAAATGACTCCAAGTCGATGAGGTTAAAAATATCATCTTCCTGAACTTTATCGTAGTCGGCTTCATTTTCAAAAGTGATACCCAACATTCCTTGCTTTTTCAGGTTCGTTTCGTGAATTCGCGCAAAACTTTTCACTAAAACAACTTTTACGCCAAGGTGTCTTGGCTCCATAGCGGCATGTTCGCGTGATGAACCTTCACCATAATTGTGATCTCCCACAACAATTGAGCCTACTCCAGCAGCTTTGTATTGCCTCTGCACTTGAGGTACACCCTCATATTCCCCCGTCAATTGATTCTTCACTTTATCAGCAGTGTCGTTAAAGTAGTTGATGGCACCTGTGAGCATATTGTCAGAGATGTTGTCCAAATGTCCTCGGAAACGAAGCCATGGCCCTGCCATAGATATATGGTCAGTAGTACATTTTCCTTTTGCTTTAATCAACAATCTTAGGTTCATCATATTCTTTCCATCCCATGGCGCAAATGGCTCTAGCAATTGCAATCTCTTTGATTCTGGATCCACAAGAATCTCAACGTTGCTACTATCTTTAGCTGGGGCTTGATAGCCTGCATCTTCTACTGCAAATCCTTTTGGTGGCATCTGCAATCCCATGGGCTCATCTAGTTTTACGGCTTTTCCATCCTCGTTGATCAAAGTATCTGTTAAAGGATTGAAAGTAAGATCTCCTGCAATGGCAAAAGCAGTAACGACCTCAGGTGAAGCTACAAATGCATGTGTGTTTGGATTTCCATCGTTTCGTTTGGCAAAGTTTCGATTGAAAGAAGTGATGATGGAGTTTCTTCTAGTGGGGTCGTTGGTGTGTCTTGCCCATTGCCCAATACAAGGACCGCAAGCGTTGGCCAATACCACTCCTCCAATTTCACCAAAATCATCTAACAAACCATCTCGCTCTACAGTGAAACGAACCTGCTCAGAGCCTGGCGTAATGGTAAACTCCGCTTTTGTTTTCAATTTTTTATCTGTGGCCTGACGTGCAACAGAAGCTGCACGTGAAATATCTTCATAAGATGAGTTGGTGCACGATCCAATTAAACCTACTTCCAACTCTTTGGGCCAATTGTTTTTCTTTACCTCTTCGGCAAATTTAGATATCGGCGTGGCACGGTCTGGAGTAAAAGGACCGTTGATGTGTGGCTCCAGTTCTGAAAGATTAATTTCAATTACCTGGTCAAAATATTTTTCGGGTTGGGCATATACCTCGGCATCACCCGTTAAATGTTCTTTCACTTCATTGGCCAAGTCTGCTACCTCTTTTCGATCGGTACCTCTTAGGTATTCAGCCATCGATTCATCGTATCCGAAGGTTGAAGTGGTAGCACCAATTTCTGCGCCCATGTTACAGATGGTTCCTTTACCCGTAGCAGAAAGATTCTTAGCTCCATCACCAAAATATTCAACAATAGCTCCAGTTCCTCCTTTTACAGTCAAAATACCTGCAACTTTCAAAATCACATCTTTGGCAGAGGTCCATCCACTTAGTTTTCCTGTGAGTTTAACACCAATTAATTTGGGAAATTTAAGTTCCCAAGGCATCCCTGCCATTACATCAACTGCATCAGCTCCGCCAACACCTACGGCAATCATTCCTAAACCACCTGCGTTCACAGTGTGTGAGTCGGTTCCAATCATCAATCCGCCAGGGAATGCATAATTTTCTAATACCACTTGGTGAATAATACCAGCTCCTGGTTTCCAAAATCCTATTCCATATTTATTGGATACAGATGAGAGGAAATCGAACACCTCTTTGCTGGAGTTCATTGCGTTCTTTAGGTCAATGGCAGCACCATCTTTGGCTTGAATAAGGTGATCGCAGTGCACGGTAGAAGGAACAGCAACTTTGTCTCTTCCTGCTTGCATAAATTGCAACAACGCCATTTGTGCTGTTGCATCCTGCATGGCGACTCTGTCTGGTGCAAAATCCACGTAAGAATTTCCTCGTTCATAAGGTTGACTTGGAAAATCTCCAGAGAGGTGAGCATAAAGTATTTTCTCAGTTAAAGTAAGAGGTCGGTTCAAGAGTTTTCTTGTTTGTTCCACTTTTGTTCCGAATTGGGCGTAAACCCTGCGAATCATTTCAATGTCAAATGCCATAATTTTAATATCGTTTTTTAATCAGTTTTTTATTTGGGTCTCAAAAATAGGGAAAATAAATCAATCACCTCTATAACAGTTCTATTCTACTTTTTGTTTCTTTGATTGTTAACAGTGAGCTAAAGCCTTCTTTTTTTATCTTAAATTTGTTTTTTATCTAAAAAAGAGCACTCTCTCTTATTGCTATTCGTTTCTAAAGATATTTGCAGACGAATGAGTTAGAAAGATTTTCCGACTTTTATAAAAAGGTTTTTCAATAATAAAATTGATGGTTTCTGTAAAATAATATTTCATTTAGCGTTGGCATAGACGATAAATATGGAATAATGGCGGATGATTGTTGAAAATAGCTACTGGCTATATAAAAGGTAATGTTTTGTATCAGTTTTTTATTTAAAATTACTACTAAGTATAACTTTTAAATAGTAAGAAATCATTTAAAATCGATTAATTATGAAACGATCTTTTTTGCAGAAATGTTGGATTATGGCTGGATTGTTTGTTGTATTCACTCCTTTAGTTGGAGTTGCCCAAAACCCTATTATTACCGATAAATATACTGCAGATCCTGCTGCTCTTGTACATGATGGAAAGGTCTATTTATATGCGGGACACGATGAGGCAAAACTAAATGAAAATCATTATGTGTTGAATGAATGGTTGATCTATTCTACCGATGATATGGTAAATTGGAAAGAAGAGGGGTCTTTTCCTGCATCTGCTTTTAAATGGGCAAACGGTCAGGCTTGGGCCTCGCACGTGGTTGAAAGAGATGGAAAGTTTTATTGGTATGTAACTGTGGAGCATGGCACAATCCCTGGTAAATCAATAGGTGTTGCAGTCTCAGATTCTCCCACAGGTCCTTTTAAAGATGCTATTGGAAAAGCTTTGGTTACCAATGATATGACTACGGAACATTCATCCAGCTATTGGGATGATATTGATCCAGCTGTTTTCATTGATGATGATGGTCAGGCCTATATGTTTTGGGGAAATGTGATTTGCTATTACGTGAAATTGAAAGATAATATGATTGAATTGGATGGTGATATAAAGACCATCGATCTACCTTTTTTTACCGAAGCTCCTTGGGTTCACAAAAAGGGTGAGTGGTACTATCTTTCCTACGCTTATCAGTTTCCAGAAAAAAGCGCTTATGCTATGAGTAAAAGCATAGAAGGACCATGGGAGTATAAAGATATTTTGAATGAAGTTGCTGGGAATTGCAATACCAACCATCAGGCTATTATTGAGTATAAGGGGCGTGATTATTTTATTTATCATAATGGGTCGATTCCTACAGCTGGTGGAAGTTTCCGACGTTCGGTTTGTATAGATTATTTGTATTATAATGAAGATGGAACAATTAAACGTGTCATAATGACTTCAGAAGGAGTTCAATCTGCAAATTCGGTGCTGAAGTAGACCAAATTCTTATATTAATTTTAAGGAATGGTTTTTAATACTCTTGTTGAGTGAATAAAAGTATCCATCTAAAATTAGTGGCTGAGTTAGTTGAAATCACGCACTTTTAATAAAATAAAAAAGCCTCCCTATTCAGGAGGCTTTTTAAATTTATATTTTGCTTAAAAAATTAAGCGTTGTCAACTTTGTACATGTGCTGAATCAATTCAACAACTTTGGTTGAATAACCCATTTCGTTGTCATACCAAGCCACTACTTTTACGAAGTTATCGTTCAAAGAGATACCTGCATCAGCATCAAATACTGAAGTTTGAGTCTCACCTAAGAAATCGGTAGAAACAACAGCATCTTCGGTGTAACCAAGTACTCCTTTTAATTCGCCTTCAGAAGCAGCTTTCATAGCCGCACAAACTTCTTTGTAAGAAGCTCCTTTTTCCAAACGACAAGTTAAGTCAACTACAGAAACGTTAGGAGTTGGAATACGAAAAGCCATACCCGTTAATTTCCCGTTCAACTCAGGGATTACTTTACCTACAGCTTTAGCTGCTCCAGTAGATGAAGGGATGATGTTTTGACCAGCACCACGTCCACCTCTCCAGTCTTTCATAGAAGGACCGTCAACAGTTTTTTGAGTTGCAGTCATAGCGTGAACAGTAGTCATCAATCCTTCAACGATACCAAAACTGTCATTCAATACTTTAGCGATAGGCGCTAAACAGTTGGTGGTACATGAAGCGTTAGATACAAACTGCATGTCTTTGGTGTATTTATCTGTATTCACACCGCAAACAAACATTGGCGTATCATCCTTTGAAGGAGCTGACATGATTACTTTTTTCGCACCCGCGTCAACGTGACCTTGCGCTGATTTCTTGTCAAGGAACAAACCTGTTGACTCAACTACATATTCTGCATTGATGTCACCCCATTTCAAATCAGCTGGATTTCTCTCAGCAGTTACGCGAATTGCGTTGCCATTAACAACCAATTTACCATCTTTAACTTCAACGGTTCCGTCGAAACGACCATGAGTAGAATCGTACTTCAACATGTAAGCCATGTATTCAACATCGATCAGGTCATTAATTCCTACGATCTGAATATTGTCGAACTTCTGAGCGGCGCGAAACACCAACCGACCGATGCGGCCAAATCCGTTGATACCAATTTTAATTTTTGACATTCTATTTTTGTTTTTAGTGATTATTTTATGGGTGATCTATATAAGATTAAGAATCTGTTTCTGGTAATTTTCGGTACAAAAGTATAAAATCATTGGCAAACCATCAAGGTTTATCATGATCAAATTGAAGCTTGAAGTGTGAAATCAAGTTAAATAATATGTCTTATAACTAACTCACTGTGAATGTACACTAAGTGTTTTGCTCAATTGAAAGAGAAAGTTGGTAGAGGCTAATTCAACAGAAAAAGGAAACTATAGAGCTTCCTTTAATAGTAATTTAAATTTGTGGATTTTCCAAAATTGTTATGCATGACTTGATGTCACAGCTTCGGCTTGACTATACGCTGGACAATCTTGAGTTGATTTGCATGACGAGAAAGCCAAAGCGACCACAAACAGGAGCATCGAAAAAACAACCGCCTTTTTCATAATAATAAGTTTTTTGTAATAATATATAAAAGTTTTAAAATCTTTAATCTTCTATTTATTAAGATTCTCTTCAACTATGTTTCTTGTAACGTAATAAAGTTTCCAGAGGTTTCATTAATATTGATTACAAACATATAAAAAATACTTATTTACTATCTCTTCTTGGATTTAAAAATAACATTTAATAAAATAAAAAGTTCACATGCTTGGAATTACAGATAGTGTTTGTGTTTTTGTTTTTAGTTTTTCTGGTGATCTGTTTTTATAAAAACTTTGCTCTCTGGTATTGAGCTTATACTTATAGAAGTGCCTTATCAAAAAAACTGATTTGTGGTTTCTTTACTTTTAATAAAAATACCAAGCTCACCTATTTTAAATAAGGAGATTTTGGAATTACATGAAACCCAACTTCAATAACTGCTTTTTGAATTGTTTTTATAGGGATTTTAAAAGAAGTGTGTACCTTTATTTCTCTTGGGAAGACACTCTCATCGACCGACACATCTTTTACACCTTTTACATTATATATGGCTGATTTTATTAATTCTAATGAAGCATGCTTTTTGGCATCTGTAACAAATACCCTCCCTTGACCACCTGGAAGCACATTCTCTGAGAACATACTTCCAGAAGTTTGTCTTGATTGGAGAGCTGTTTTTATCTTTTCGATAATTCTAAGGATGAAACATTGCATTTTGTTTATGTTTTATGGTGTTATACACTTTGCTTATTGATTTTAAAGTTATAGGAAGTTTTTTGTAATATGCATTTTACCCATCTGTTTTTTGCAATTTTTAACCTTAACGGAATTTAGGTTAAAATAAAGATTTAGTGTTGACTCTTTGTTGGGAGTTTGGCATTTTAAATTTCATCTTTGGTATTTATTTTTGTCAAATCCTTAACTGTCAGACACTATATTTTATTTTAATTCTACTGAATGAGCACTGAATTGGTGTGAAAATGCAATGTTCCAGATATTTCATATTTTTGATGATTCGATTGATTTGGAAACTATCTAAACCCAAGGAAATATGGCGTTAATCATAACACTTGCAATTACCATTGTGTTGCAGTTTTTTGCAGCATCTGTAGCTATAAAATTGACCAAAGTGACCAAGTACAATCTTTCATGGATACTTATCTCTTTTGGGTTTGTTTTTATGGCTGTGCAGCGGTTGGCTGAGTTTTTGCCTTTTGTTACCAATATAGAATCACAATATTTTCGTTTGTTTTATATCTGGTTGGGAGCAATCACCAGTCTGTTTTTTGCCATTGGGGTTTTTCTAATTCAGAAAATATTTAAGCACATCAAACAGGTTGAGAACAAGACCAGAGATCAAGAGAAGGCGCTTTTAAATGCAATTATACAGACGGAGGAGCGTGAGCGGCGTCGATTTGCCAATGAAATTCATGATGGATTGGGTCCTTTGCTTTCCACCATAAAAATGTCTGTTTCATCGCTCTCTTCCGTAGAAACCAACCCTGAAAGTCTTTCAGTAATTAAAAATACCAACTTAATTATTAGTGAGGCCATTAAAAGTGTACAAGAGATCTCGAACAATTTGAGTCCACACGTATTATCGAATTTTGGGTTGGCTAAAGCGGTTCGTAATTTTGTAAATAAAATTAATCAGGCCAAAGTTTTAAACATCTCTTATAAAACCAATGTGATGGATGTTAGATATCCTACCAGTTTAGAAATTGTTGTCTATCGTTCTGTTTGTGAATTGTTAAATAATTCCATTAAGCATTCTGGCGCGTCTAAGGTTCTTGTAAATCTGTTTAGTGATGGTGATTTGTTAGAGGTGATCTATCAGGATAACGGAGTAGGTTTCGATTCAAAGAGCCTCTTTGTAGATGAAAAAGGAAAGGGGTCAGGATATTTTAATATGCTTAGTAGAATCAAATCTATAAAAGGTAAATTAGAAGTTTCTTCTAAGAAAAATGAAGGAGTTTGCGTTCACATTAAATTGCCATTAGATGGATAACTCAGATAAAATAAAGGTTTTTTTGGTTGATGACCACAATCTATTTCTCAATGGGTTGAGATTGTTGTTAACTACTACTCAGATGTTTGATGTGGTGGGGGAAGCTTCTAATGGGTTGGAGTTTATGGAACGATTTCAAGAAGCGGATCCCGATGTCGTGTTGATGGATATTTCTATGCCAGTAATGGATGGGGTAGAGGCTTCACGAAGAGCTTTAGAGATAGATCCTGATCTAAAAATCATTACTCTATCTATGTATGGTGATCAGGAGTATTATACCCGAATGTTGGAAATTGGCGTGCGTGGATTTGTTTTAAAAGATAGTGATATTCAAGAAGTAAAGTCTGCCATTACAACTGTAGCACAAGGCGGCAATTATTTCTCTAGACAACTTTTACGTGGGTTGATATTGGGCAAAAAAGAGCTGCCTTTGATCTTAGGTAGCGAAGAGCAACTGTCTGAACGAGAGTTGGAAGTGCTCATCGAAATCTGCCAAGGGCTTTCTAACAATGAAATTGCAGATAAACTCTTTATAAGTAAACGTACCGTTGAGAAACATCGTGCCAACGTACTTTTAAAAACGGGGTGCAAGAATACAGCCAGCCTGGTGGTGTTTGCTATTCGTAACCATTTGGTGGAACTATAACGCAATCAAGTATTAAATTACTTAAAATCAACAACTTGGCATACGTATTTCTACCACCTCTATTTACGTATTTACACGCCAAGAGTTCATTTTATTTCCTCTTATATTTGGATGATTAATTAATATCCAGAAATAATGTCATCCTTGTACGCTCAATTACAATCTGATATTCGATTTCAGGAAGGTCTTACTGCATGTATGAACTGCGGAGTTTGTACAGCTATATGCCCAGCTGCTGCCTATTATGATTATGATCCGAGAGAAATTTGTCAAGAGGTGCAAAGTCAAGATGAGCAAACTCTCATTCATCTTTTAAAAAGTGATACCATTTGGATGTGTGGTCAATGCTTGTCATGCAAAACCCGCTGCCCTCGTGACAATACGCCAGGTTATATCATTTCTGCTCTCCGTACTTTAAGTCAGCAAACAGGATATTTTGCCCATTCGCGTATGGGGCGACAACAGTTGCGTATAAAGCGAACTGTGGGTGAAAGTATTTTAAAAGAAGGGTATTGTGTTCATCCCAAACTTCTTGTTCCTGCTGAACATCCTGAGCAAGGTCCCGTTTGGCAATGGGCTTTAGATCATGGGAAAGAGCTTTTTGCACAGCTTGGTTCTAACTATTATGAAGAGGGCGAAGGGGGCGTGCGTAAAATTGATGATCAAACTTTGGGGGAGTTAAATGCAATATTTAGTGAGACAGGCGGATTGGATTTTTTTGATCGCATAGAAGAAGGAATGAAAAATAGACCAGCAGCGGAAGAAAATCAAGATTCTCTGTTTTGAACTTATCATTAAAACTACAACCAATCATGAACCCAACATCTTGGAAAGATTACCAAAAACAAATTCCTGACGACCACTTCTTTTTTGTGCGTAGTTGTATTCGTCAATCGCTTTTTCCAGGTGCTGAAAGTGCAATGCTCCGAATCATGAAAGATTTTTTGCATAAAGATGTTTATGAAGATCCGCGACATACTACCTGCACGGGAATTGGGTACCATTCTGATGTGGTTCTTCTTGAAACTATTATGACTGTGGTGGCCAGACAACTGGCTCTAATGACGGAGGCGGGATATAAAAACTTATTGGTGTCGTGCGTAACTTCTTTTGGAATCTATCTAGAGATATTTGAAATGTGGCATAATTTTCCTGAAAAGTTAGAAGATACCCGTCAGTCGTTGCTTAGAGCCACGGGTAGAGAGTTTGAAATACCTGAGTCCATAGTTCACACTTCTGATGTTATCTATCATTTTAGAGATGAGATTGCAGCTTTTTCTAATTTGCGTTTGGTCAATGCGGAGAGTGGACTTCCCTTAAAAGCTGTAGAACATGTGGGGTGTCATTATGCTAAGATTTTTCCAAGCGGAGGTTTTGGAGGTGCAGAGTTTCCATTTGTTTTATCTGGATTAATTGAGTCGTGGGGCGGGGAAGTGATTGACTACCCCGAAAGGCGTCATTGTTGTGGATTTGGATTTAGACAGTATTTGCTTCGTGAGAATCGAGGCTATTCACTCTCCAATTCTAAAATAAAATTTGAGTCTATGGCACCTTACCAACCAGACTTCATATTGACCAATTGCCCAGGTTGTAATATGTTTTTAGATCGCTGGCAATACACCTTGGCAGAGATGGAAGGAAAAACTTACGATAAAGGAGGTTTGGGCATTCCAGTTCTTACTCATGAGGAACTGGCTGGAATTATGTTGGGGATGGATCCCTGGAAATTGGGGTTGCAAATGCATCAAGTGCAAGTTGAAACTTTGTTGGATAAGTTGGGTTACAACTACTCAAAAAAAGAAAAGTATTATATAGCAGGTAAGCCGACTGTGTTGCCTCAAAAGCCTTCGGTGCTTTTGGTTTAGATAGGTGATTTATAGTATAGGTGTTGAATTGGATTAGGTTGGCAAAGATGAGGTATTGATAATTTGTAGGTTTTTATAAAGTGATTGGTATGTCAAAAAAGAGAGTTTCTGTGATAGGTGCAGGTCCAGCTGGTTTAAAAGCTGCTGCAACACTTGCAGCCAACGGAATTCAGGTAAAGCTGTTCGAAAGGAGTAATTTAACGGGCGGACATCTTTCTCAATGGCATACTTTGTTTCCCACGCTTGAGCCTGCTTCCGATTTAATACAATCGCTTCAATCGAGTCTCGATCATCCCAATATAGAGTTGTTATCGTTAAAATCTATCCAATCCATGCATTCTATTAATGGAAAGTGGGAGATAATCTCCACCGAAGGTGAGCGGTTTGAATCCGATGCAGTTTTAATAGCTACTGGTTTTAAGCTTTTCGAGGCAAATCGTAAGGAAGAGTACGGTTATGGAATGTATCCTCAGGTGGTGACATCTGCAGATGTGGAAGCTATATTTAATGGACAACAAAACTGGCCATTTCAAGCAGAAGTTACACCATTGCGTATAGGTTTGGTTCATTGTGTAGGTTCGCGAGATGCCAAATGTGGCAACCGTTATTGCAGCAAAGTATGTTGTGTTACAGCCGTAAAACAGGCTATTGGAATTAAAAAGAAGTTTCCAGAAGCACAGGTTTACTGCTTCTATATGGATATGCGCATGTTTGGAGTGGGTTATGAAGAGCTTTATCATACCGCCCAAACCAAATACAACATTCAATTTATCCGTGGTCGGTTATCTGAAGCATCTCCTTCTGAAGGCAGTAGAGTGCAGGTAAAAGCTGAAGATACTTTAATGGGAAAGCCTATAAAACTCATTTTAAATATGTTGGTTTTGATGGTGGGGATGGAACCATCCTTTCAGCTGCGTAAACAAGAGAATGATTTTTATTTTGAGCAGAATTCTTTTGGCGATGGATTTATGCAGCCTCTTGATCCGTGGATAGGGTCGAATTCTTACAATCAATCAGGTCTTTTTATGGCAGGTGCTTGCAAAGGGCCTTCCTCATTGCCCGAAGTCATTCAGGATGCAAAAGCTGCGTCTATGGAAATTTGCAACTATTTGAACACTGTTTTATGAGTGTAGATTTTGGTTTTTATGCTGCTCCAGTACGCAGTATTGATTTGGACAAGCCTCTTTCTTCAGAGATTGAATTGATTTTTGAAAAGGAGCCTTCGCTTCATCGCTGCATTTCATGCGGACAATGCGCTGCCATTTGTACAGCAGGTCATTTTACCAAAATGCAATTTTATAAGATCAACTTAAAAGCGCATCGAGGAGAGAGTGAACATGTAAAAGAGCTGGCAGAGAAATGTATGCTTTGCGGAAAGTGCCAACTTGTCTGTCCTCGTGGAGTTAATATTCGCCATGGGATATTGTTGATGAGCGAATTGTCTTAGGATACGGATTTATAATTAGATGGATTTGAGTTGAAGTCAATGTTTTATCTGATAAAGAAAAAATAGGTAGCTAAATAACAAAGCATGTCAGAACACTTTCACCCTTTTGTAGTGCCTTTTGCCATAGGTTTTTATCTGATGGGTTTAATTCTTATCATTAGATTTTCCCTTTGGATAAAAGGGTTACCCGCTCAAAACAAGAGAGTTTTAATTAAGAATATATTTTCAAAAAAGATCTTCTCTGCTTGTGGAGAGATATTTCGCGAGTCACTTATTCATCTAAAAATTTATCGAACACATCCCGTTTTGGGGTTTATGCACATGAGTTTGGCTTTTGGATGGTTTCTGCTCATTGTGGGAGGAAAGTTGGAGACATGGTATTATACAGGTAATTTCTTGAATCCCATTTGGTACGGACTCTTTTTTCGTTTTTTTGAGCCAGTTACGCATGATTTTTTCATGAATGTATGGATGATAACTTTTATGGATTTCTCTCTTCTATTGATACTTACAGGTGTAGCTTTAGCTTGGGTAAAAAGGATCAGAAAGAGGGTGGTCGGCATGAAAAACACTACCAAGCACTCCAGGGTAAATCGAACGGCTCTCTTTTTTCTATGGATGATTTTTCCACTTCGATTGTTGGCCGAATCCACCACTTCAGCTCTGCAGGGTGGGGGAGGTTTTCTGACCTCTTCGGTGGGGCAGGTTATTTCAGTTATGGGAGTTAATCAAAGTTTGGAATTGTCTCTTTGGTGGGGGTATTCCATCTCTTTAGGTATGTTTTTCTTGATGTTGCCCTTCTCCCGTTACTTGCATATTCCTGCAGAAATGGTTTTGATCTTTTTGCGCCACTTGAATGTGAAAGAGGCCAAAGGGTGGCATCCCAACAAAGGCGTTCAGGCCTTTGAGGTTCACTCTTGCTCCAGTTGTGGGATTTGCTTGGATGTTTGCCCCGCTGTAGATGAGTTTAGCTCTCGTTTTCAAGCTACCTATTTTGTGCGGCAGGTGAGAGCTGGAGTTGGCTATCAATCTTTGTCGGATTCGT
>Ga0079223_10000930_pt1 | contig 16491 bp, 17 predicted proteins | sample Stecom2011_FD_75072 | JGI IMG/M metagenome (GOLD analysis project Ga0079223, IMG submission 75072) | Agricultural soil microbial communities from Utah to study Nitrogen management - Steer compost 2011 | ecosystem: Environmental > Terrestrial > Soil > Agricultural land | place: USA: Utah... | reverse complement strand
GCTTTGGATACCTCCGGAGGAGGTTCCAAAGAAAGCCTGGAGCGGATCAGCGCAGAAGTTGATTTGGTGATGTTTTCTGTGAAGCATCCACTCCACCCGGAGAAGTTGTCAAAAATAGAACTGGACTCGTTTCTTACTAGGTGGCGCCTTTTAGCGACAATTCTAGTTCCGGTCTGGCTACGCTATGTCCTGATTGCCGGGTGGACCGATCAGCCGGAAACTTTAAAAGCCCTGGGTAACCTAGCAGCGGAGCTACCCAACTTGAGGAAAATAGAGATTCTCCCCTTTAACGGTCTGGCAGAGAATAAATGGGTGGAGATGGGATGGGAGTTTAAGTTTGGGAAGGAGACTAATCCACAGGTAAATGAAGAACAGATTAAAGAAGCGGAAGCTATAGTCCATAAACAAATTGAGCTTAAGCAAGGCTTAAGCTCATACAAGGGAGATTCGCGGGACAGGGACGCTCACGAAAACCGGAATTTAATACTCAGTGGCTAATAGATCTCGAAGGATATTGATGGACTCGCTTACATAAATGTCTTTAGCCAAACCCTCCACCCATTCTTTGTTTCGTTTCATTGTTTCATCCTGTTCACTGTAGGGTTTTGTTTCAGTTTCTCCGTCGTCGATTTTTGGTAAGATATAATAATAGTCTGTTGTGATCTCTTTCAGACTCTCATAAGCCTTTTCCTGTTTTTCCAGGTCTTTCTTTTTTTCAAGAAATACTTCAAGTTGCAAAGATTTAACGCTGTTTTTCTTTTCCTTAATAATGCGGTCAATGTCTTGCCGAACTAAATCAAAGCCGGCGTTCTTCTCTACTCTTTGTGCGCTATAATTTTTCAGTTTTTCCAGAAGACCCGGATCTAGCCTGGAGTTCCATTTCCTAAAGGGCAGAGGCTTGATTTCATCCCAGGACAAGGGATAATCGGCGGACTTCTCTCCATAATCAAGATAACTGTAGGGATCCGGTAGAACAATATCGGGTTCAACCCCGCGTAATTGGGTTGAACCTCCGGTAATCCGGTAGTATTTTTCTATAGTGTATTTCACAAAGCCCAAAGGTTTTAAATATAATTTTTCCGGAAAAATGTATGTCAAAATATCATCAAGGTTTAAATAAACCACTTGTACAGTGCCTTTTCCAAAAGTCCTGGGGCTGCCCACTATAATTGCCCGGCCATAATCTTGTAAAGCCGCGGCGAGAATCTCCGATGCCGAGGCGCTGAAGGAGTTAATTAATATAACTAATGGTCCTTCATAAGTGACCTCCTTGTTATTATCCTGCAAAACCCTGACTTCACCGGTTCTCTCTTTAACCTGTACAATCGGGCCGGTTTTTATGAAATGCCCGGCCATATCCACTGTATCTATGAGCAGACCACCGGTATTGTTGCGTAAATCAAGCACGACACCGGAGACGCTTTCTGCCTTCAACCTCTCCAAGGCGTTTTTGACATCCTGCGCTGAACTGCGCCCGTTTTCCCTTTGGAAATCATGGTAAAAAGAAGGTAGATAGATATATCCAAACCGGTGTTTGCTCTTTTTATCCTCAATAATTACGGGTTTTGCGTAGGATTCTTCAACTACCACCAAATCCCGGATGATGGAAATAACGGTAATTTGACCGTCTGGTTTCTGTACAGTTAAGCGCACAGTAGTACCTTGTTTTCCCCTAATTAACCTGACCGCCTCATTAATGGACATATTGGTGATATCCACCGGTTTTTCATCGGCCTGCGCCACCTGTAAAATTACGTCGCCGGCCTGTAGTTCTTTTTGCTTCCAACAAGGCCCGCCGGGGATAATATCTACCACTTTGATATTTGGACCTTCTTTTTGCAAACTTGCGCCGATGCCATGAAAAGTACCGGAGATGTGTGAATCAAAAGCCTCCTTTTCTTGGGGAGGGAGATATTCAGTGTGCGGGTCATAGCTATTGGCCACTGCATCCAAGTATAGATGGAATTTTTCTTCCATCGTCTCCTCCAGCATCCGGTCAAGGGATCGATTTAAATTCCGCAAAACGTTTTTTTCCGCTTTATTCAAGGCAACCTGGGTATTCTTATTTTCCTTTTCAAGACGGTCACAGTCCGTGTTCGCTGCTTTTTTTTGCAGGCGAAGCTCATCGTAGTAGGACTGAAGAACTTGATATTTAAAGGTTTTCCGCCATAATTCCGTTAGTTCGGCCTTATCTTGAGGATATTTTCTTTTTTGGGCATCGATTTCCAGTGTTTCATGGGTCGTATAATCCATGGGAGTTTCCATTAATTGATTAAGAATTTGCTTTACATCTTTAATCCGCTTTGCTAATAGATCCGTGGCGAAAAAGAAGAAATCAACCTCAGCATTTTTTAATTCCTCGTCGATCTTATTTTTATAGGCTTGAAGCTTTCCATAATCATCCACAGTAAAGAATCTTTTATTCACATCGAGGTATTTCAGGTAAAGGTCGAAAACTCTTTCAGAAAACTGATCATCAATGGCCAAGGGACTATAATGTCCTTGTAAAATTAAGAGTGTCATATACTGCATAAACTGTGCCTTTTCTTCCAGTTCCTGTCCAGCCAAAACCGAAGTAACTAAAGAGGTTAGAATCAGGACGATAATCAAGAACCGCATAATGTGGCGTTTTTTCATTCACAAAATCTCCTTAAAAGATAGATTACATCTTTAAGGCCAAATCAGCTTAAGTATTCTACCCGAGGTATAAAGCCAAAGCGTTTAGCCGTAGCAAGATATTCTTCTCCGCTGATTTCTTCAGGTCTCTTTCCCAAAGCAGCTACGATCGTGGCTTGAATAACATTAGTCCCGAATGACCTGCCGTCCAGGTTCGGAGTAGTGGTAATCAGAGTTTTTACTCCTCTTTCTCTAAGTTCCTTAATATTGTCTTTAGTGACGGTATTCGTCACAATTATTTTTCCACTTAAATCATCCGGCATATAGCGGTGTATATAAAGGAAATCTCCGGCTATGATCTCAGCCTCGTGGTAATATTGAGCATATTTAGATGCGTCTTCCACCTGATCTTCTTTGGTTCCCGTGGGATATAACATTTTAAAAGGTAACAAACAGGCAACTGGACCGATGGTCCTCGCCACAAAGTGAAAAGACTTAAAACCCCTGATAATTTTAGGAATACCCAAGGTAAAGATTAAATCGCCAAAAGTGACGCTACAATTCAACTCGCGGAAGGCCTGGGCCATACTGTAACGATCAACCGCCGTGGTTACTAAGACCTTCTTTCCCTTCATAGAGACTTTTCCGGACTTGTCCAGATCGAGAATGACCTGTCGCTCCAAGACCGTTCGTAAATCAGTTCCATCAACGATCGGGGTTTGGCGGGCGGTCTTCATTAATGGGGCGGCGCTTCGCAGTCTGTAGACGCGCCCGGCTACAGGTAGTGTCATGGTGATCCCTCCCAAACCCAGGGCGTCCACCTTTCCATCCAGGTCGATGATGGTTTGTTTCAACTTTTTGATATTTCCGTTCATCCCCCTGCGTTCAATCAGGAATTTTTCTCCCGCCAATTCGATTTCCACTTGATGATCGCGGGAAGTAGAACCCAGACTGACACTGACAATATGTTTCATCCGTTAACTCTCCTCTTTCCAACACCCGGTAGATAAGATATATCTTAATATACAGGCGGTGTAATTGAGCTGTTTTCCTCAAATTTTCTCCACAAATAGTCTTTCCCCTTTTTTTATTTATGTTTTAATAAAAAAAACAAGACTCTTAAATAAGGTGGTCTTGTGTAGCATAACGCACAGCCTTTCACTTGCGCGCGCGCGGGATAACACTGACCTTATGTGCTTTTTCACGCTGTAAAACAGTCTGGCGATTATGGTCGATTAATCGGTCTTACTGATTAACCGGGATGATCACCCCAAATGAAGTAATCGATAATTTATATCTTTTTGTGATCCACGAAAATAAAGATCCTTTAACCTTTCCATTTACCCATACTTTCGCTCCGGTCGAATCCTTAAGTTTATTATGCAAATTGCCTGTTAAGATATAGATTTTACCATCTTCAGCTATTAAGAAAAGTCTATCGTCTTCCAAAGCTAAAACCCCGATTAAGGGATTTTTTCCATTGATCGAGAGAACCCGATAGTTTTTAACTATTAATATCGATATTCCGTACTCCGGGGCCTTCCCCGCCTCTTCTCCTTCGAGTCTCACGATCGCTCCCTGGAGGTTTCTCAGCTCTCCCAAGAGTTCTCCTTCGATTATATATGACCCGCCGGATTTCTTGCGACAGACCAGTCGGGTAAAAGGTTCGTTTCCGACAACGTGCAGACGGCCAGTGATTAATTTCGACTGTGTGAGACCAGGCAAAACCGGCGCAATTTGCGTCACACAAAACAGGAATAAAAGAACCAGAGCCTTAAGTTTACGCACAAAATCACCTCTTTACCGCCATTTGTAGTCCGGTGGAGAAATCAAACTCACCGGATTCAGAGAACATCAGAACTCTTAGTTTGAATCTATCATCTCCCGATGTAGAGATGGTAATCTGGTCCGGTAGAGTAGGGCTGTACTCCTTTTCTAGAAACATACCGGTTGTATCGGGTAGGTATATATTCATCTGTGAATCTATGTTATCCACTTTTAAGTCTTTCTCTAAAACACTGAGATCGATGCACGCATATTTAGTTTCATCAATATCATAACAATCAAGATAAACCGCGGTCAACCACTCTCTAAGCAGGAAAAGAAAAGACGGTTCATCTGCCGCGTCCAGCAGGCTGTCGGTCCCGAACCGAGGAGACTGGATTATCCTTTGAATATTCTCTTCACCGATCCGATCCACAATATACCTCATAAACATATAAGCCGGGGGATAATCTACGGCAAAACCTCCCCATGTGCACAGAGAGTCTGCGTCCGGATTCTCAAGATACGGGATTACTCGGTCTTGATCAAGCTGAACATTATGCTTGCCTGGGCCTGCTATGGCGATATCCTCCGCCACCATGGAGAGTCCCTCGTTTATAAAAGTTTCAGTATAGTACCGTTCCAATTCATAACCTGAATTAACCTTGGGGGCCCGGTTCGTGAAATTAATCAGATGCTGAAATTCATGCGCGGCTGTACTTATGATCGTTTCGAGCCAATCTGATTCCTCAGCCCCCACAGTAGTTAAAAAGAGGATTTCTTTCTCATTGGAATAGGGGTTATCATAGCTTCGGGGAAACTCATTCACACCCCAAAAATAGCCCCATACCTTAGCGCTAGAGCCAACGTAAAGATCTGTTAGTAACAAAAAGATTTTATTGTAACCGTCAATATTCATGCGAACTTCCCCGAAATAATGAATCATGTTGTCATAGAAATCATCAAATTTTTTAGCCAATGCCTCAATGTAGTCCTCCTGCCCAATTTTTGCTTTTTTATCAACATAGACATAACAGTTTTCTCCTTCATTTTTTAATTCTGCTTGCACCTCTACAATTTGCGGTTCACTTAATTCGACATCTTTATAAAAATATAATTCATTAGGGGGACTGCTCTTATCTAGTGAGTACTGGTTATAAGAGGGACGATAGCTTTGATTTAAGTAATTACGAAAGACCTCTTTCTCTGTTTCTTTCAGCTTCTGGAAGAATGAAGAGTCTGCGCCCTGTAAACTGTATCGCCGATTTGAACGCGAACTTAAATTTATTAGGGAATGATCGCCATTATTGTCTGAAATAGTGATTCGACCCGCATAATCTCCCGTTGTCATACTGGTATTATAGGGGATCAGCACCACCTTGCCGACCTTCTGCTGAGTATTAATCACGACCTCTCCTTTACCGTTGATTATATTCAAATCGTAAATGCTCTGGGGACTTATGACCTCTCCCCCACTTATTTGCGGAACAAGATAAAAATCTGTAATAAGATACCATTCGCCTTCTTGATTAAATAATTGATTATCCGTTACAGTTTGATAGCCGGATCTGGAAAAAGTGATTCTATAGGCGCCAAGGGAAAATTTCCCGGTTTTAAAGTACCCTTCCGAGTTGGTGTAGGCGGTTACCTTGTTTCCCACCGTTACTTTCACACCTTCTAATTTTCGCTCATCAGCAGCATCTACCACACATCCGCTTAATGTGGCGTAGCGTGTTGAACCCCCGGATCCACCGGAACCACAGCCGGAGAGGATGAATAAAGACGCTAATAACAGAAATAGAACCCAAAGAAACGGTTTTTTCATAACATCACCTCTTTACTGATTAAGTACAACAGTAATCTTAAAGGCTGACATAACCGGTGTTTTATCTGAGCTATCGTTATAAGTACTCCAATAATGAGCATTTTTACTATTGTATTCTGGTGACAAAGCGTTATATTTGTTAGTATCTTATATTAAAAATAATTAAAAGTATAGTGCAAACTACAGTTAAATAGATGTTAGCTTAAAAGATAATCCGGATGAAGGTTAAAATGAATAAAAATCACCCCCTACCCACTCCAATCTATTCAGAGGCTAGGTAAGGGTTTTGTTTTGACCGAATAATATAGACCCATGCTATAATGGCTAAGAAAAAGATCATTACCTCGGTAGTAAAAAGGTTGAGGAAGCCCATTTGATAAAAAGCGGCCGGTAGATCTATTAAGGTATGTAGTAAAACCGCATAAAGCAGATAAATATTCTTCTTTCTTACTATAGCGATCAGTACGATTAAAGAAAATGCGATCTGTATGATCAAGGTCATGATTCTTCCCAACCCTCCCACTAAAAACATGATGGAGGGTGTATTGATCAGCGAATACTTTATTAACTCGGCGCTTCCTTCCGGGATGACCGGCGCTACCTGTGAGCCAAATTGCCCGCTGTTAATCAGGACACTATAAACAATATTGTTGAGGTTTCCTAGGCCAACCAGGAGCAAAGCCTCTGTTCCCCCGTGACCAATACCCATGGCTACGCCGTTCCACCAAGAAAGCCGCTCACGTAAGAAAAAACGATATCCGAAGAACCTACCGATTTCTTCGAACAAGCCTGCAGTTAAGGCCAGAAAAAGCGGTAAAATTAGTATTCCGGGAAACCACCGCCATGTAGCCACTCGTGAATACCAGCTTAAAGTAGAGATAAAAGAGATAATCGGAATCCGAAGCAAGATTTGAAAAACAAAAAAGACCAAGGCCCCTATGAGTACGGCCCGGAGATGTATTTGTCTTTTTTTATAGAAATAAACCGTTAGTCCCAGGGGAAGCAGAAAAGAGACTATGCACGAGAAGAACATAAATACTATAGATAATACGCTGACCACTTTATCACCACTTATTCTATTTAATTAGGTTACAAATTAGATGAAATTCTCTTATTAGGTATTCACAGATTTGATTTCTTTTTTCCCTGGTAGATCTCGGTAATAAACAATATGCTATATAAACGTTCTTTTTCAGCTTTGCCTCTCGTAACCAGGAGCGCGCCAGTGAATGGCTCCAGGGAAAACCGGACCTGTCAAAACTCGCTGTTTCTTCTACATAAATTACCGAGTAAACCGTTGGTTTATTCACAGGATCCAGTTTTGTTAAGATCGCAAAAACTCCTGCCGCATCCTCTGGTTGCCAGTCTTCTAATAAATAGGGACCGCTAAATGTGTAAGCTTTCAATTTGATACTCAATATCTCCACCCCTCCATAAATTAAAGAAAAGCAAGTTTGCTAAAGCTAATCGCTTTAGCGAGCCAAAGGTTCTTTATATACAATTTCCACATATTCCCTGTAATTCCTCTATCTAAATTATCGCTTTATTTAGATCATTTTTAATGTGCGCAATAAGCAAAAAACCGTATTATTAAATACGGTTAATAATTGTTATGATCATGTTGAGTTTGGCCTAAACCCCCTCCTTTTTTAGTTTTCGGATCAGTTCTTTACGAGCTTCAACCCGAATTTTGGCATTTTCATACCTTCTTTTCTCTTCTTTTGTTTCCGGTCGTAGCTTTGGGGCTGTTGTCGGTCGACCGTTTTCGTCTAGGCAGACAAAGGTTAAAAAGGCGGTAGTGGCCTTAACTTTTTCCCCGGTGAATGGGTTTTCCCGGTTCACACTCACTCCAATCTCTAGTGAGGTGTCGCCTACATAATTCACAGCGGCCTGGAGGATCACATGGTCCCCCACATAAACAGGGGCCTTAAAGCTGATCCTATCTATACTAGCGGTTACCACCACCTTTTCACAGTGCCGTTGAGCCACCATGCCGGCGGTCATATCAATCCAGGACATAATCTTTCCACCAAAGGCGGTACCATAAGAATTTACCATATCCGGCATGACCACATACCTGGTTTCCACCAGGCTTTCCTTAGGGTTTTTTTCCTTTCGCTCACCCATGCTTTCAGCTCCTAACAGAAAGTTCATCCACTTTTTCCGGGATATTCTTGGTAAGTCTTTCAAAAATATAATTTTTCCCAATAAAGCAATATTAATCCAGAAAACAAAAAAGCTTCCGGCCTAATCGTTTTGGGACAATTATTGCGGAAGCTTAAAAATTTTTTTGTTATCAAGCGATTGATTAGATGCGAACGGCAGCTTAAAAAAGCAGAAACCTCTTTATTCAAAATGAATTTTATACCAAGTTCGCACAGTGTCTTTTCTAGAAAGCGGATCTTGACAGTTTCCGTTATATTCCTCAGGAATTAAAAATGTTGAAACACGCGAAGACAGATCAGTATGGAGCATAACCTCTTCCCCAGAAGAAACCTGATAGATACTGACAATCTGTGCGCATGAATTCTCCCGTAGAGCTTTTTCATTTCTTTTTTTCTCTAGCTCACTGACCAATCCCCACTCTCCGGCTTCATGTTTCTCCAAATAAACAGCGGGATTCTCTTCCAGTTTTGATAAGATCTTTCCAGCCTTCTTTGTATATTGAACCTTCTCTGCCATAAAGAGGGTTTTGTCTTGTCTATAGTTACTCTCGTGTTCGTTACTGCATCCGTACTTATGAATATCCAAGATTGGGCCTCCTCAAAAGAATACAGTTCACATTCTCAACTGTTTCTTCGACTAAGACTTGGCTTTCCCCTGCAATGAAAAGCAGTAAACTAATGGAAAAAGCTTAGGACTAAAGTTAAGGCTAAAGGAAATAATTTTACTTCAGAGCTCAGACCATCCTTATGCATAATCACGCTTTACAAAAGAATTTTGGGCGATATAATATAGGCCCCCCCCAAGAAAAACTGCTATTAACGTCTTTACCAAGGGAAAAGCGCCTTTTAAGAAATAAGTGATTGCCCTCATCTGATAAAAGATGGAGAATTCGCGGAGAGCTTCAAACCAACCCGGTATAGAAAGGACGAATCCCACTCCGATTATGGCTAAACCGGCAGTCAGCGGTATGGATGTGAGTATGGAAAGTAAACATCCCAAGAGATAAAACAGGATCAACCAGACTATACTGAGCATTCCGGATAATAAAATGCGGGACCATGCCGCCTGGTAATGGAAGAGTTCAGAAAAGATCCAAAGAAATCCGGCGCCTACTCCAAACAGAAATAAGATGACTAAAACTCCGGCGCTGCTTTTACTCAAAAAAACCAGTTTTCGTCCAACCGGGCGTGATAATAAAAAACTGATATTTTTTCTGCTGTTTTCTCCCACAAACTGGGTGGTTGCCAAGAAAATCACAAAGATCACTCCTAATTGAGAGAGGCTCTTAGCATTCCATTGTGACCAAATATAATATGTAAATTCATCCGGTACATCCGGTGTCATACAATTTAGTTTAAAGTTATCCTGAATATCAAGTTTAACCCCTTTGATAACTCCTCCGACCAGGCCATAACTGAATACAACGAGAAACACATTGAGTATGATCAGCGTCAATCCGATCCAGATCAGCCATTTGCATTGAGAGATTTCGTTCCATAATAAATTCTTAAAAAGCACCGGCATCACCTCCGGATGAGATTGAATCTGCAGTATGGTATGGCTCTTGATTCGTGTTTTCTTTCTTTTCTGGCAGGTTTGTGACTTCTAAGGGTAGGGTCTGTACGGCCAGAGTTTCGCAATCTTTGTAATCTACATCCAGTGAAAGGTGTGGTACTTTTGTGCAAGATTCGTAGATCTCGGTAAAATTTTCATTGATTGTGAATACATAACACAGGTCCGTCTCTCTTTCCACTTTTTTCACACCCGGCATCTCCATTAAGTAAGCGGGAGGTCGTCGTCGAAAGACTACTCTGATCAATTTTTCTACCTTCTTTACCTTTAGTTGTTCAATTGATAATGTACCGCATAAACGTCCTTCTCTGAGCAAACCGATCCTCTGGCAAACCTTTTCCAAGTCTTCTAAATACTGTGACACCATAATCAGATTAAATTTTTTTTCGGTAAACTCTTCATTCAAGAGATTAATGAAATCCTTTCTTTTAGCGATGGTCAGTCCTTCTAGTGGCTCGTCCATTAAGAGTAGATCCGGACGGGACGCTAAAGAAAGGACAAGGGATAATTGGGTTTTCATTGCCCTGGGGAGTGTCTTGATTTTAAAGTTTAAGGGTAACTCAAACCGTTTCAACAACTGGCTGCATTTTTGCTCATCCCAGTTTGAGTAAAACTTTTTGCTAAACCCAATGATTTCATTGACCGTCATAGATTCATATAGATTGGCTTGATCCGGGATATAACTGATTTTTTCTTTGTCTGCTTTTTCTAATTGACTAAGCTCTTTGCCAAAAATATTAATCTGTCCGGAGGTGGGTTTAACCAATCCGGCCAAAATTTTTAATAAAATGGATTTTCCGGCGTTTTTAGGGCCAATTAGCCCTAATATTTCTCCGGCATTAAGGTTAATTGATACTTTCTCTAAAACTCGGTTTTTGCCGAACTCTTTTGTCAAATCCTTGATCATTAGTAAAGGTTCCATACTAGTCCACCCTCCCATGTTGCCAATGCTTTAATTCATCCAAAAAAACCCGTCTTATTTCTTCCGGAGGGATATTCAATTGATTGGCCTCCTGTACCAATTGTCTGGCAAGGTCTTTAACCAGTGAGTGAGCTCTGAAATTTATCTCTTCTTGCGCTGATTGAGGTAATTCCGGTGAAACAAAGGTTCCTCTTCCCCGAATACTCCGGATTATTCCTTTTGCCTCCAATTCTCGGTAGGCTCTGGCTACGGTATTTGGGTTGATCTGCAAATCTAAAGCGACTTCCCGTACGGTCGGCAGTTGCATACCGGGCTGAATAACGCCGCCGGCAAGTCCTTTTTCAATTTGAAGAATAATCTGTCGATAATATGGCACTCCACTGCCGAGATTAATAAAGAATCTCAATGGCTTTCCGTCCTTGTTTCTATTGTAAATTGTATTAATACAACTAACAATTTTAGTAAAATCTTACACCTCCTGATCTTTGTTGTCAAGGAGTTTTTGGGAATGACCCTTTCTGCCTTCGATAATTATAGATAAACTTGTAAATAATAAAAGAAAGTGTTTGTACAGAAACATCTACGAAAACTAGGGGGTATTGAAGATTAGAAGCTTTATAGAAAAATCCATCTTAATGGGTCTTGGCGCCATCTCACTCACTAAAGAAAAAACGGAGAAATTTGCACAGGAACTTGTGGAAAAAGGTGAAGCCACCTCAGAGGAAGCGCGAAAACTTGCCGGTGAATTATTACAACGGGGCGAAGAAGAAAAAGTGATGATTAAAGAGATGGTCTCTAGCCAGATGAATGACTTTCGGAAAAACATGGGCATTGTAACCAAGGATGAGTTAAGCGAGTTAGAAGAGCGGATTAAAAAACTGGAGTCCCAGCCCGGTCAGGTATCCCCGGAAGGAATTCAATAAGTAAGTGAAAGCACGCTTAAAATAAAATTTTTCAATTATAACCAGTATGAATCAACCACTGTATCAATATTTAGAGCAGTGGTTGTTTTTTATTCTAGGTAAAATATTCTTGGTGGAGGCCATCGCCATGCTCGCATAATTGGACTGGGAGCAAAATCCTTTCTAAACAAAAGCTTACTTCGGAAGTATGATATAATACTGTCTATCCGAACTGTATTTATCCAGGTGATCACTTTTTTTAGTAAGGTGGAAACAGAATGTATTTTGAAGTATTTATTGTTGGGCTGCTGGGTGGAATCTCACCGGGTCCTGATTTTTTTGTGGTTGTTAAGAACAGTCTGGTCAAGGGAAGAAAAATCGGGTCCGCCGCCGCCCTCGGCATCAGCCTGGCCCTTACTATTCACATTTCCTACACCATCCTGGGTTTTGCCTTGATCATGCAGAAGAACCCGGTCCTTTTTAAGTTAATTCAGGGAGCGGGAGCTGTCTACCTTATCAAACTCGGTCTGAAGGCGATTTTATCTAAACGTATGCTTAAACCCACAATTGAGCTGGATGAGGACAGGCTTTTATCCATTCAACCCCACAGGGATACCCGTTTTTTTCAAGGATTTAAGGAAGGATTTCTCTGTAACATGCTCAATCCTAAAGCCGCCCTCTTCTTCCTTAGCATATTCTCTCAGTTTCTTACGGCTGAAACCCCGCTTATAGTTCAATGGGTCTATGGCGGGGAAATAATCATCGCCGTCGGCGGGTGGTTTCTGATCCTGGCCGCGTTGATCTCCGCCCCGTTTTTTCGGCGAATTTATGGTCAATATCATCACTGGCTCGATCGGTTCCTCGGTGGAGCCCTTCTCTACTATGCTTTGAGGATTATCGCCGGTCTCTTTCGATAACGTCCAGTTTTGTCCTTATCCACAAACTACTGGACAAAATGGAGCTTTTTTTAATCCTCACTATTTGTATGTTCTAGTAGACTTACTGTGGCAAAAGCTAAAGCCTCATAGATATCTTCCGCCTTTAGTTCCGGGTATTTAGCTTGAATTCCCTCTACGGTTAGGCTTTTTGCCGCCATCTCCACAATGGAGGTTATCGGAACTCGGGTATTTCGTATAAAGGGAATTCCCTGGGCGTTCAGCTCGATTCTGGGAAAACTCATAAACTACCTCCTAGGCAAGTATTTTGGTTCAGCCTAAAACGTCTTCGACCTTTCCAAACTGTATATCGGTAATTGCCTTAAACAACCGTTTTGCCAGGCAATTTATACCGCCAACATCAATCCCAATTATGTAGGACATCTAATTCACCTGGTTCTTTAAGACTTAATTTTTCAGAATTCTAGGTTCATCTAAATGATATCATTTTTTTCTGTACAGACCAATAATTATTAGCTGAACGAACGCACTTCTTACTTCACCAAGAAACACATATACATTAAGAAAGGTCTTCCCTCCATGATCAAAAAGCAATTTAACACAAAGTGAGGTCGAGGTAAAAGAATGTTTTTGGTGCTGAAAACAAGAAAAACAGTCGTTCGAAACCTTATTTTCCTGTTTGTATTCATCTTGACAATCACTTTCATAAGCTGTAGATTGACCTATCAACGTTCACTGACTTCTAATAAAGACTTGATCGATCAAGAAGAAATGGCTGTCATTTTACAAGAATTATTTAATTATCGAAATCGATTGCTCCAAGAAAATGAAGTACAAAAGCTTGAAGCCCTCTATGACACCAGTAAACGGCTGGGTGTTTGGGCCTTCGAACACCAAGCCCGCAAAGGAAAATACTTACAGAATTATGAGGATAAACAAGGAATTCTGTTTATTGATATTAAAACCAAATTGCAAGTCAGATGGGCAAAACGAAAAAATTCCATCATTACTTCAAACCTTGTGGCCTCAACGGAGTACAAATATGTATATGAAGATACGCCAAATGTAATCAATACAATGCGCATCGGCACTTATCATCTACTGGACCTAAAAGTGTTCAAAGATGAAATGTTGATTAGTAAGGAATGGTATACGGATCCTTTTGCCGATTCTTTGAGACTGGATAACATTAAAACTAAAAGAAATAAAGAGTTGATTCTTTCCGAAAAATCCAGAGATTTCTCCCGGTTGGAAGAGAGAAGACGCAGCGCTCTTGATTATGCCGATAGATATTGTGGAGCTGCAGCGGATGAAGAGTACCAGTATGCCTATAACAAAAAATACAGAAACTATAATCCCTTGGGCGGTGACTGCGCTAACTTTGCCTCTCAGATTCTGCATGAGGGAGGAAAATTCCGAAAAACGGGCGCCTGGAACTATCAGCGGGGCGGTAGTCAAGCCTGGGTTAATGCACAGGCCTTCAAAGACTTTATGTTGGGAAGTAAAAGGGCTTCACTGATCGCCTACGGTTCCTACGACCAGGTTTTAAAAGATGCCTATCAGCTGTTGCCCGGAGATTTTATCGCTTATGAAAAAAAAGGACGGGTAACCCATATTTCTATGGTTACAGGGGCCGACTCCAAAGGTTACACCGTTGTCAACAGCCATAATACTGATCGATATCATGTTCCATGGGATCTGGGGTGGAGTGACCGTGGCATTAAATTCTGGCTGGTTCGAGTGCATTTTTAAGTTACTTCCAGCTTTCCTAAGGGTTAGAGGTTTTTTAAATTTTGCATAGAATTTTCACCTAGTGTGAACAGATAGGAAGAAGGAGGTGAAAATACCCGGACTAGACACTCAATCCGGGTTTCCAGATGAATCTTGAGGAGAAGGGAATTAAAGACCCCAGAGTCTTGACAGCCATAGAAAAGGTCCCCCGTCATCTGTTTGTCTTAAATGATAATCTTTCCATTGCTTATGCGGACTGCCCTTTGCCGATCGGATATGGACAAACCATCTCCCAACCGTATATCGTAGCCCTCATGACCGAGCTCCTTGAGTTAAAGGAAACAGACCGTGTACTGGAGATCGGAACCGGTTCCGGATACCAAACCGCCGTTCTGGCGGAGCTGGCCCGGGAAGTGTATACCATAGAAATCATTAAACCACTGGTTGAGAAGGCCCGCCATACTTTGGAAATCTTAGGTTATAGCAATATTCAATTTAGAACCGATGACGGGTACTACGGCTGGAGGGAAGCCGCGCCTTTTCAGGCCATTATTGTCACAGCGGCCTATAATCAAATTCCTCCTCCTCTTAAGAAGCAATTGAGTGAAGACGGTCGCCTCGTTATCCCCATCGGTCCTCCCAACGCTATTCAAATTCTATGGAGAATCCTCCGCACGCACGGAGAATACAAAAGAGAAAACCATGGATTTGTCCGCTTTGTGCCTTTTTGCCGGAAAAAGTCGTAACCGCGTGCGAGACTGACGGCGCTTACTGTTCCTTTGGATTATTTGCAAATAAATTTTCACATAATCTATTTTACTGATTCAGCCTTTTCCTGTTATAATACTATTAATGCTAATACATATTTTTTTCGAAATTCTTAAAGGAAGTTGGAGTGAATACATGTCTGAGGAGCTGATTTATGTAATTCCCCCGGCGGAGCGGAAGGCAAAAGAGTTAAAAAAGATGCTCACCGCGCATCCGGAGATAAAGTTTGTATCAATGGTCGGAGTAGACCTGGGCGGAAATGACACCGACGAGAAGATACCGATCTCCATTTTTCTCAAAGACGTTGATAAATTTCTGACTGGTGGAATTCAAACGGATGGTTCTAGTGTGGTATTGCCCGGGATTGCTACTCTAAACAATGGTAAGGTTGATTTTGAAGCTGATCCTTCTGTGAACTGGTTCGTTGATTATAATTATGAACACTATGACGAATCAGGAAAACCCATTGGCACACTACGGATTCCCTCTTTTTTAGTTCATGCGGGAAAACGGATTGACTCCCGCTCTATACTCTTACGGGCGATGGAAAGGATCCAAAGAGAAATTCCTAAACTGCTTATAAATTATCCTGCATTGGCTAAGACTTTTGGGTTTAAAGCCACTGAACTTGAAGAGGTCATTGTCACCTCCGCCACTGAACTTGAATTTTGGGTAAAAACCCCAAATGAAAAAGCGGAGATTGAACAACTAACCGTATCTCAGGTTCTACAGGAACAATACTGGAAACGGACAAAAGGTTCCGTGCGAACCGCTTTAGAACATTCTCTTCTGTTGTTGGAAAAATACGGGTTGGAGCCAGAAATGGGGCATAAGGAAGTCGGTGGCATCAAAGCCCAGATTGCACTGGACGGTGGGTTAACTCATGTCATGGAACAACTCGAAATTGACTGGAAATACGCTGAAGCTCTACAAGCCGCAGATAATGAACTGCTGGCTCGGATTATTATTAAGGAGACCTTTCGCCGTCACGGCCTGGAGGTTACTTTTATGGCCAAACCCATGAAGGAAGTTGCCGGAAACGGAGAACACACTCATGTCGGCTTGGCAGTTCGCCTACAGGACGGATCGATCCGCAATCTCTTCTCTCCGCTTGACCTGAGAAAGGAATTCTTAACGTCCCTAGGTTGGGGCGCAATGCTGGGAATTTTAAAGAACTATGAGGCAATCAGCCCCTTCATTACCGCCTCTAATGATGCCTTTAATCGACTTAAACCGGGCTTTGAAGCCCCAGTCTGTATCGTGGCTTCTATTGGCCATAATGTAAACACCCCTTCTCGTAACCGTACAGTTTTAGTGGGATTGATTCGG
>Ga0079223_10000929_pt1 | contig 16493 bp, 14 predicted proteins | sample Stecom2011_FD_75072 | JGI IMG/M metagenome (GOLD analysis project Ga0079223, IMG submission 75072) | Agricultural soil microbial communities from Utah to study Nitrogen management - Steer compost 2011 | ecosystem: Environmental > Terrestrial > Soil > Agricultural land | place: USA: Utah... | reverse complement strand
GCGATCCAGGGCAAACGTGTTTCTTGCTGAGCCAGCATACTGGCTATACGTCCACCCAGCGATTTTCCTGCGACCACCAGTAAGCGTCCCGGATATTGCGCACGCGCCTGGGCCAAGTGTTCATTCCAGGCAGACAAAAGTACTGCCGGGCGATCCGGAGGGCGACGCTTGCCGGTATGACGCCGCTGTACCATAAAAGGAAACTCAAAGCGCCAGACATCCACTCCCAAACGATTAATAGTCGCCGTCAAAGATTCCATCACCGGGCTGTCCACAGGCGCACCCGCACCATGGGCCAATAACAGTAAAGGCCCCTGCCCCGGATGCTGACTAAAGGTCATCATTCTTCCAGTCCCAGGCTGCGCAGTTCATGTCGCGGCACCAGATGCGTAGACTCAGTCGCCGCGTCAAACACCAAGCAAATTTCGCCGCGTTTTAGTTGCTCGTGCAACTGCTGTACTTTCATTGTCAGCGCCACTTCGGTTTCGCCATAGTCAGTACCATCGCGGCTGGCATATTCTTCTAACAGCGCTTGCAAAGTCTCGGCTGGCAATTGTTGGTGGGGAATTATCATTGCATTACACTCAACAGCTTTTGTTGCTTTTACAGGTGGATTGGATTGTCGATTGATTCGGAAAAAAGGGCAGTTTACCCGGCGGCTCCAAGCGGCCAGCCCAACTGTAACCAGAGCACAAAAAAGGCGCTCCAGAATACAAGAAAAACCAGCGAGTAAGGCATCATCATGGCGATCATTGTACCTACGCCAAAAGACTCTCGATAACGCGCTGCGAAAGCCAGCACCACACCAAAATACGGCATTAAGGGTGTAATAATATTGGTGGCACTATCGCCAATTCTATAAGCCATTTGTGTCTGTTCGGGCGCTACGCCCAGCATCCAGAGCATAGGCACAAACACCGGTGCCAAAATACCCCATTTGGCCGAAGCGCTGCCGACAAATATATTAATAACCGTGCTAATAAGGATAAAAACCAACAACAATATCAGTGTCTGCCCTTGCAGAGCGCTGAGCAATTGAGCACCGCTACTGGCCACCAACACCCCCAGGTGACTCCAGCTAAAACAGGCAATAAACTGAGCGGCGAAAAACATCAACACCAAATAACCCGCCAGGGTTTGCATGGACTCTTCCATACCAGCTAGCGCCTCGCCGGAACGCTGATAACGACCACTTAAGCGACCAAAAATAATGCCGGCAAGAGCGGCATAAAAAGCGATAATGGGTACCAGCGCCGTGAGTCGCAAGCCGCCATCTGCATCGCGCAAGGCGGCATTTTCCCCCATTGTTCCCCAAGCTAATAAGGCAAAATAAACCAGCGTCCAGATTAACACTCCCCATAGGGCGCGCCGCTCAGTCAAAGTAACATCCTGCTGTATCAACTCCGTCACTTCGCGATCCAGCTCACCCTGAGATTGCAACCAGGGCTCCACCCAGCGCTCGCTCACCCAGGCTCCCACCAGACTTAACAGCAAAGTAGAAACCAGCGTAAAGTAATAGTTGCCTGCCACGCTGACGCGGTAACTGCTATCCACCAGCGCCACCGCTTCCTGGGTCAAACCTGCCAGCATTACATCCACCGGCGCCAATACAAGATTGGCACTGTAGCCTGCCGACACACCGGCAAAGGCCGCGGCAAGCCCTGCCAACGGCGGTCTGCCAGCTACATGAAATAACATGCCCGCCAGCGGAATAAGCAATACATAGCCCACATCAAAAGCGATATTGGAGAGGATGCCCGCCAGTACCACCATCCAGGTGAGCAAGGGCCCGCGCACGTTAGAGACCAGCCGCAATAACAAGCACCGCAGTAATCCCGAGTGCTCGGCTACGCCCAGACCGAGCATAGTGACCAATACGGCTCCCACGGGTGCGAAACCGGTAAAGTTGCTCACCAGATTTTCGGCCAGCCAGCCCAGCCCTTCAGCGCTGAGCAAACTGCGCGCCTGATAAGCCTCCCCCGTGGGCAGCTGGGCTTGCCACCCAAATCCGCTGGCCACCGCCGATGCTGCTATCACCGCCAACAGCAACCAGACAAATAGAATTGCCGGCTCAGGTAATCGGTTGCCCATGCGTTCTAGCGCAGCCAGCCCGCCAACCATCAGTTTTGCTTGCTTATTCACATTTACCCCTTGATTTACCGCCGTGCATCACCACATCATAAGTCTCCTTTACACAGCTTCCAATTATGGAGTCCGTTATGGCTAGTATCACCCTCAAAGGTAACACTGTGCACACCAGCGGCGACTTACCTGCAGTCGGCAGTCAAGCCCCCAACTTTACGCTGGTAAAGGCTGACCTGTCAGAGATCTCCCTATCCGACTTTCAAGGTCAACGAGTGGTTCTCAACATTTTTCCCAGCGTCGACACGCCCACCTGCGCCAACTCGGTGCGCACCTTCAACCAAAAAGCCGGCGATTTAGATAACACTACCGTTATCTGTGCCTCTGTGGACCTGCCTTTTGCCCAAGCGCGCTTCTGCGGTGCCGAAGGGCTGGATAAAGTCGTGGCCGCTTCCGCCTTCCGTTCGCAACTACCTGAAGATTACGGCGTGCGCCTTACCGATGGTCCCCTGCGAGGCGTAACAGCCCGAGCGGTGGTGGCAATCGACACCGACGGCAAGGTACTCTACCACCAGCTCGTCAGTGAAATCACCGAAGAGCCCGATTATCAAGCAGCCTTGGCCGCATTGCAGTAACCAGGAGGACGGCCCATGGCCTGGTTCTACCTGCTGCTAGCAGGGTTATTTGAAATTGGCTGGCCCGTGGGCCTGAAAATCGCACAACAGGAAAGCACCCGTCTTCTCGGTTTGAGCATCGCTCTGGTTTTTATCATTATCAGCGGCGCGCTCTTATGGGTCGCACAAAAATATATTCCTATCGGCACGGCTTATGCGGTATGGACGGGCATAGGCGCCGTGGGAACATTTTTTGTGGGCATCTGGTTTTTTAATGATCCGGCAAGTCTCGCCCGTTACCTGGGGGTCTTGCTGATAATTACCGGCGTTGCTGTGCTCAATCTTGCTCACTAACTGCCCCCTTGGCACCTTTGCGGAGCAGTGCACGACAGCCACTGCTGGCTCGCCTTAAAGCTGCTATGATAGCGCCTGAAATTCCCAACCTATTTGCCGGTCTATTGCCGCCCTATGAAATTGTTTGTTGATCAACTGACTAATGTGGATTTCAGCTACCTGCATCCCCAACGCGGGCTGCTGGGTGAAACCTGGCTGGCTGGCATTACCCTTGAAGGTGAGCTGGATGAACAGGGCATGGTGTGTGATTTTGGCATCGTCAAAAAAATAACACGCACTTGGCTGGATGCCGAGCTGGACCACCGCTTGGCGGTCCCTGTGCGCTCGCCGCGCTTAACTCTCGTGGAGCAGGCCGACAGGCTGAAGCTGACATGGCAGCTCGAGGATGGCAGCCATATTTTTATGAGCAGCCCTCGCCAAGCCGTTGCTTTGGTGGATGCCGAAGAGCTGAATGTTGACTCTATCGCCCGCTGGTGCGAGTCACAGCTCAGTATCGCCTTCGCACAAAAGCTGGACAAACTGACGCTGGACTTCGCCACTGAAAATATCGACGGCGCCTTTTATCATTACAGCCACGGCCTGAAAAAACACGACGGCAACTGCCAACGCATTGCCCACGGGCACCGCTCGCGGATTAATATCTGGCAAAACGGCAATAAAGCCGAAGCGCTGGAGCAACACTGGGCTGAATTGTGGCGAGATATTTATATCGGCACTGGCGAAGATCTGACCGACACAACTACCATTGACGGTGTGGATTATTATACCTTCACTTATAGCGCCGCTCAGGGCGATTTTACTCTCACCTTACCCGCGCGCTGCTGTTATTTGATTGACACCGACAGTACCGTGGAGAATCTGGCGGCACACATTCTCGCCGTCACCGCTCGCGAATACCCGGAACACCAGCTGCGTATTCGTGCCTTTGAAGGTGCAGGCAAGGGAGCCGAAGTCAGCAATCGCTAAACTTTGTGGCGCTAGAAGAACAAATAGCGAGCGATTATTTTCTCGTTAGCTTATACCCACAAACGGATAAGCATAAAACTCATTGGTAAAAATCCGCCTCGCCTTCGGGCCGGGTTTTAAAGCGTTTTTGCGCCCAAAAGTATTGCTCTGGGCATTTGGCAATTTCGCGCTCCATAAAGCTGGCGATGCGCTGGGTGTCGGCTTGTTCATCGCCGCTCGGGAAGTTGTCAAAAGCCGGATGAATTACCAGCTCGTAGCCACTGCCGTCTGGCAGGCGGCGCTGGGTAAAAGGAATAACTTTGGCCCGGCCCATTTCAGCAATTTTAGAGGTGGCGGTAATCATGGCTGTGGCTACGCCAAAAAAATTCACAAACACACTGTTTTTCCGTCCTAGATCACGATCAGGTGCATACCAGATGGCGCGCCCTTTACGCAGGCGGGAAATCATGGTGCGAATACTATCACGCGGAATCGCCACTCCCTCACAATAAGTCTCGCGCCCCTTGCGTTGCAGATAATCGTACACCGGGTTGCTGTGTGGCCGGTAAAGTCCGTCAAAAACCACATGCTGACCCAGAAAAGCACTGCCAATGTCAAGAGTGGAAAAATGTGTTGTTAACAGCAAAATTCCCACACCCTCTTGTCGTGCTTGCTCTATATGTTCCAGACCGCGAATGGTGTGTAATCGGCGCAACCGTCGGCCGCCGCAAAACCAGCCGATACCTGTTTCAAAAATAGCCGCCGCCATGGACTCGGCATTTTTACGGACCAAATGTTCACGCTCGGCTTCAGACAAATGAGGAAAACATTTGGCAATATTAATGCGAGCTTGGTTAATGCGCTGTTTTTTTAAATACAACAACGGCGCCACACGCCGGGCCAGCCACATCTGCCAGTGCCAGGGTAACTGCGCCAGAAAAATCCACAACAGGCTCAGCAGCCACAGCAGCCAGTGACGCGGGTGTAACAGTGTCCAGGAAAAGTGGGTTCGTTTCATGCTTGTGTCTTTTGTCCCAACGATTCGAGTAATTGATCTTTCTCTTGCCAGAGTTGATTGACCCAATGTTGCATCGCCTGCCGAAAGGCAGGGTCACCCGTGTAGTCCCCTATCCGCTCGGGACCGAGAGCCCGCACTTTAACGTCCAGATTAATTTGCCCGACACGGCCACACACATAATCCCAAAAAGTGGGCACCCCTTCGGGGTAGTGAATAGTCACGTCCAACAAATGCTGTAACTTGCCTTCCATCGCTGCCAGAGTAAACGCCAAACCGCCCGCTTTGGGGATTAATAAATGGCGGTAAGGTGAGTCTTGCTGGCGGTGTTTCTTCCAGGTAAAACGCGTGCCTTCCAAATAACTGATCACCGTCACTGGATGCGAGGCATAACGCGCGCACTGGCGACGGGTCATTTCCAGATCACGCCCGGCCAGTGATGGGTCCCGCTCGATTTCCTCTTTGCTGTGGCGACGCATATAGGGAAAATCCAGCGCCCAAAAAGCCAGCCCCAAAACGGGAATCCAAAGGAGCGAGGTTTTCAAGAAAAACTTCCAATAAGGCAGGCGGCGGTTAAAGGTGCGCAGCAACACCAGAATATCCACCCAGCTTTGGTGATTAACCACCAGCATATACCACTGGGAGGCATCCAGGTTGCGGGAGCCGGTCAGGTGAATACGGGTGGGCAACAACAGCCGCTGATGCACATTATTGGCGCTGATCCAGACACTGGCGACTTCATCCAGTGTCCGGGTCAGGCCGCTGCGCAAAGGCGTTTTTTGCAACAGCAGCTTGGCCAGTGACAAGATGATCAATGGCACACTCACCACCAGGGTCACCAGCACAAAGAGCGTCAGACTCAATAACCCGCGCACACTTGTCAGCCACCGTTGCACGTTATGCCTTAGAAATTATGCTCAACCAGCGGTGAGGTTTCCGCGTCATAATCAACGCTGTCAAAACCAAAACCAAACAGCTTGAGGAAGTCGGCGTTGTAACCTTTATAGTCGGTCAACTGCAACAGATTCTCTTCGGTGACCTGGGGCCAGATCGCTTCCACTTCGGCCTGCACCGCAGGGTCCAGTTCCAGATTGTCCACCCGCAGACGGCCATCACTGTCGGTGCGCGGCGTGTCCGTGTACAAGCATTCGGTAAACAGGCGCTGAATCTGCTCAATGCAGCCTTCATGCGTGCCCTGCTCTTTCATTACCTTAAACAGAATGGACATATATAACGGCATAATAGGAATGGCCGAGCTGGCTTGAGTGACCAACGCCTTGAGAACAGCCACGCGAGCTTGCCCATTTTTTTCACTCAGTTGCTGGTTCAAAACAGCTGCAGCACGATCCAGATCTTCCTTGGCCTTACCGATAGTGGCATGACCGTAAATAGGCCAGGTAATCTTGTCGCCCAGATAAGTGTAGGCTACGGTTTTGGCGCCCTCGGCCAATACCCCGGCCTGGTCCAGTGCCGCCAGCCACAGCTCCCAATCTTCGCCGCCCATTACTTTGACGGTGTCGTGGATTTCTTGCTCGGTGGCCGGCTCCACCGTTACCTCGCCAATTTTCATGGTATCGGTGTTGAGGTTTTTAGCGGTATAACCTTCGCCGATGGGCTTGAGCACCGAGCTGTAAGTTTCGCCAGTGGCGGGGTCGGTACGGCGCGGTGAGGCCAGCGAGTAGACCACCAAATCCACCTGCCCCAGATCTTCTTTAATGGCGGCAATGGCCTGCTCTTTAATCTCGCTGCTAAATGCATCGCCATTGATGGTGCGGGCGTAGAGGTCTTCTTGTTCTGCGGCTGCATGGAAAGCGGCGGTATTGTAATAACCGGCCGAGGCTGTTTTCCTCTCGGTGGGCGGCTTTTCAAAGCACAGCCCCAAAGTCTTGGCACCGGAGCCAAAGGCCGAGGTAATGCGTGAAGCCAGCCCATAACCGGTTGAGCAACCGATCACCAGAACCTTTTTTGGGCCACCGTCGATAGCGCCTTGGGCACGGGTGTAATCAATTTGCTCCTGCACATGGGCAGCGCAGCCCTGCGGATGGGCATTGGTACAGATAAAACCTCGAACTTTTGGCTTGATAATCATAAAATGCATCCTTATTCGACATTCAGGCGAAATCCGGCAAACGGCCCACGCCCCGCTTGGCGCTCGCTTGCCTGCTGACAAAAGGGGGTATTATAGTGCCCTCAACGACGAATAACACCGCCTGAGTGTCACCCCGCTAAAAAAGAGGGGCGTTGCAATAACGGCTGATGAGCGCAAGAGCTGTACAGGAGCCGACCACTTGGCCACATTTTTAATTAATATTCGCGGCGCTAGCGACGAAGAAGTTAGCGGCATGGAGACACTGTTGCAAGAGCAAGGTATTGCTCATTACCGTACAGACGCCGGGCGCTGGCGCTTGGGTGTCGAGGCGCTGTGGTTGAATCATCGCGACGATTACACGGAAGCTCGCGCCCTGATCGATCAGTTTCAAGAAACCTTTAGCGCTGAGCGGCGCGAACTCTGGCAGCAGCTTCAGGCTCAGGGGCAGGCTCCCGGTTTTCTTCAGTACTTGTTTGCCCACCCATTCAAAGCGAGCCTGACCCTGTTAGCCATAGGCGCTGTATTGGCAGTGTCCCTACTGCCTTTTATCGGCTGGTAAGGACACCTGCCTCTCAGGCGCGGCTCGCTTTGCGAGTCAGTCGTCTGGCCAAAAGTCCGCCAGCGAGTAATCCCAGCAACAAGAAACCAGAACTGCCGCCCCCGCCGCTGCTATTATTTCCACCGGAGTTACTGCCGCCGCCATTACTGCCATCGGGGTTACTGCCGCCGCCATTACTGCCATCGGGGTTACTGCCGCCGCCATTATTATCCTGACGAGTGGTGGGCTTGGGGTTAAGACCTGCAGCCGTATCCGGGCTGGGATCAAGCACCACTATATTGTGGACCAAAGCCAAGTGCTCATGAGTCAGCGGTGTTTTAGCGGCGATATCCTCATCGGTGTAATTGCGGATAGGCAGCTGGACAAAGGCTTCGCCAAAGTTTCCCGCGGGCAGCGCGGCAATAGCATCAATGATCGCCATGCCATTGCCCGTCACCTGACCAAAAACGGTAAAGCCACTGTTTTGGTTATCGAGATTAGCGCTGTTATCCGCCAGATTAAAAAACCATTGGTTAGTCGCGCTATTGGGGTTGTTGCCTAACTTGGCCATGGCAATAGTGCCGCGCTGATTGGATAACTTGGGCTCATTGATTACCGGTGCATTAATCGTAATGGTATAGGGCTTTTCGTCTTCATAATTATAGAAAAAGCCACCCCCTTGCACCACAAAACCTTTCGCAGAGCGATGAAAGAAAGTGTCGGTATAGTCCCCCGCCTCCACATAGGCCAAAAAGTTCTCCACCGTTTCAGGCGTAATGTTATCGAACAGGTTCACCTCAAAATCGCCCAGCACAGTTTGAAATTGTACTGTGGTGGCTTTTGCCATGTGGGTGGTCAGGCCGAGGGTTAGTACCAGAAGAGTCAAGCAGAGCTTCAATGAATGACGCATAAGTAATTCCTATTGTAATAAGTGCGGGCACTTTAACAAAAACGCCCGTGATGATCTGTAATAAAGTGTTGGGCAATGGTTGTTGTGTGGCTTTCTTTTTCGCCCATAAGGTTGTGATCACCCATCCCGCCACTGGGCCAGTAGCATCTGCACCGGGTGGGGTAATACCCTGTCATCCAGGCGTTTTACCTGGCTGCGGCACGAGTAGCCTGTGGCCAGTAATTTACCTTGATATTCAGGTTGCTGCACTGCCTGCTGCCAGGACTGGGCATAAATGCCCTGGGAGAGGGGCAAATTGGCCCGTTCGTGCCCGTAACCGCCAGCCATGCCACAGCAAGCTGTCGCCAGTGGGTGCAACTGTTGCCCCAGAGCAGAGAATACCTGCACCCAATCCTGTACCGCCAGCGGCGCATTGCTGTTCTCAACACAGTGGGATAAAAGAAAAAAGTCTCCGCTCGCCAACTGGTGTTTCTGCTCAGACAAGCTGGGTTGCTTTGCCAGCCATTCCTGCAGCAACTGTACTTGAGGGGCCTGCTCACCCAGTAACTTTTTATACTCACTGCGATAGGTCAAGGTTATGGAGGGTTCCAATCCCACCAAAGCAATTCCCGTTCCTGCCAAGGTGTTAAGCATACGAGCATTATTGTCAGCGATACGAGCAAAATAGCGCAAGAAACCCTGCACATGCAAAGGTTTGCCGTTAGCATGAAAGGGGGCCAGCAAAGGTATAAAGCCCAAGCGCTGTAACAACTCCAGGCTATCGAGCAGTACGGGTGTTTCAAAGTAGCGGACAAAGACATCCTGCACCACAATGACCGCCCGTTTTTTCTCCTCTGCCGTCAGCCGCTGCAGCGTTTGGGCGGTGGCGTAATTGACCCCCAGCGTTTGTAACTGTTTATCGAGTTTGATACCTGTCAGCAGCGGCAGATCCACCAGACCTGACATCCTGGCCCAGAGAAATTGTAACCAGCGCGGCTTCAGCAAGGCATTATAAAACCAAGGCGCACGGTTCAGGGTGGGCACAACTGTTTCCAGAGAACCGATCAGATAATCCTTTAGCGGGCGCAAATAACGGCTGTAGTAAAGCTCAAAAAAATGACTGCGCAGCTCCGGCACATTGACGCCCACGGGGCACTGCCCAGCGCAAGCTTTACAGGCCAGACAGCCTTGCATGGCGGCGTTGACCTCGTGAGAAAAATCGTAAGCTCCACGCCTTTTTTGCCAGCTATGTTTAACTCGCGCAGGCAGAGACCGCCAAAAGGATTGTCGTTGCACCTGCTCGCTGGCCCTCACCGCATTGAGGTCACGCTCACTTAACTGCTTGAGCCATTCGCGCATTAATGCCGCCCGTCCCTTGGGTGAGTGAATCCGTTCGCGAGTGATCTTCCAGGAGGGGCACATGGCATCGTGCGGGTTCCAGTTAAAACATAAGCCATTGCCATTACAGTGCATGGCTTCGCCATAAGCTTGCCATACCTGTACGGAAATTTTCCGGTCCTGCTGCCCCCGGGTCGCCACCTCATCAATACGCAGCAGGCGGCTGGTATTATTTGGCGTGGCAATTTTTCCCGGATTTAATTGATTATAAGGATCAAAAGCCGCTTTGATTTTCTGCAGCTCGGGATAAAGCTCACCAAAAAACTGCGGCGCATATTCTGAACGTACACCCTTGCCGTGCTCGCCCCACAACAAGCCATTATATTCTTGTGTCAGTGCGACAACTTCTTCGGTAATCTGACGAATTAATTTTTCCTGAGACGGATCTTTCATATCGATGGCCGGGCGCACATGCAGCACCCCCGCATCCACATGACCAAACATGCCGTAAGTCAGTTTGTGTCTATCCAGCAGCGCGCGAAAATCACGCACAAAGGCCGCCAGATTTTCCGGGGGTACCGCCGCATCTTCTACAAAAGGAATAGGCCGCGCCTCGCCTTGAACATTGCCGAGCAAACCCACCGCCTGTTTGCGCATGTGCCAAATTTTGCGCACAGATTCATTGCCCAGCGCGAGACTATAACCCAGCCGGCCCGGTGCCTGATCTTCGCTGGCGTTATCCAGCAGAGCCTGAAATCGTGCAATAGTCGCTGTCAGTACCGATTCAGTATCAGCCGTAAACTCCACCAGATTAACGCCCTGCAATGCCTCTCTCGGAAGCGTTGGAAAAAACTCGGCCACGCTGTGCCAGAGGCTGTTTTTCCGAGCGAGGTCAAGCACGGTGCTATCAATAGTTTCAATAGAGGTGGGCGCCGCCTGCATCAAAAAACTGGCATCTTCCAGAGCCGCATTAAAATCGCTGTAGCGGATATTCACCAGCCCCGCATAGCAGGGAATCGGCAGCAGATTGAGTTTGGCTTCGACGATCAAGCCAAGGCTGCCCTCGCTGCCACAGAGAATACTGTTGAGATCAAAATGACCCTCTGCTGTGTGCAGGTGAGCCAGATCATAACCGGTCAGGCAGCGATTCAGCTTGGGAAATTGTTGCTCGATCAGCTCGCGCTTATCCCGCGCAATGGCGGCAGCGACACGGTGTATTTCCCCCACCCGATCCTGCCGTTGGCACAGAGTACTCAAACGCTGCTCATCGATGGGTTCAGAGTCCCAGACAGTGCCGTCAAGCAGCACAGTAGTCAGCGCTAAAACATGATCGCGCGTTTTGCCATAACGACAAGAGCCCTGCCCCGAGGCGTCAGTACTGATCATACCGCCGATAGTGGCGCGGTTGCTGGTAGACAAATCGGGCGCAAAAAACAAACCGTAAGGTCGCAAGGCGGCATTGAGTTGATCTTTCACCACGCCACACTGCACCCGCACCCAGCGCTCTTTGGCGTTGATCTCAAGAATCACGTTCATATGGCGCGACGTATCCACCAGCAAACCATCGCTGAGAGATTGCCCATTGGTTCCCGTGCCGCCGCCGCGCGGGCTGAGCACCAGCGAGCGAAAATTGGGGCGCTGACTGAGCTTGGCCAGCAACACCAGATCTCCCATATGCTGCGGGTAGACCACCACTTGCGGCAAAACCTGATAGATGGAGTTGTCTGTGGCCAAGACCGTCCGATTGGCATAATCCGGCTGCAGATCTCCAGCAAAACCCTCGGTGCGGGCAGCGTCAATAAACTCCAAATACAGTTGCTGGACAGGAGAGATTTCGCCAATGGATGGGATCATGATAGGCCAATATATTAAGACAATGCGAGAAACAATATTCTACGATTTGCCCCTAAGAAGCACCAGCAGAACTGCCCTATGAACTTGAGGACATGGATTGGCACAAAACCCTATACCAGAACCGCTAATACGGTTGCACCGCTGAAGGCTCCAGCGAATTTCATGAGGCAGCAACGGTTATAATCAGGTTACAATCGCAGCAAACATTTGCATCAATACTGACTGCAGCTCGCGAGGAGCCAGCCACTCATGCCTCTGAACGATCCACAGCGACTCGCTCCAGCTCTGGAGCTTATGGTGACTCAGCCTCAGTCTCAGCTCAGCAAGATAACCGCCTCACAGGGGCTGAGCCCGGGGCAATTTGAAGAGGCTTTTTATTATTGGCTGGGCATCTCCCCTGCAGAATTTTTGCAGGCTTTGACAGCGGTGCAAACAACCCGCCCACTCTCTGAGCCCCGCAGAGAAACGCCAGAACCTGAGAGTCCTGCGCAAACTGTGATTTTGGAGACATTAACACGCCCGCCCACCGAACCGTTCAACTATGGCATAGCCCCCACACCCTTTGGCGCCTTGTTGGCTGTCGGCAACTCACACGGTATTTGTCAGGTGAACTTGCTGGCTTCTACCGACAGCGCAACCGTCATACCCACACTGACTCAGCGCTGGCCTCAAGTGCCGCTACGGCACACACCCAGCCTGGCTCAGGACCTCGCGGGAGCTATGTTGCAGCGCACTGACAGCCCGGCAACGCTGCCTTTGTACGTCTCGGGCACCCCTTTTCAAATCGCTGTCTAGCACGCCCTGCTCGATATCAAAGCGGGCCATCTCAGCAGTTACTCCCACCTCGCCCAGCGCCTGGGTCGGCCGCGGAGTTATCGAGCCCTGGCCAATGCCGTGGGAGCCAACCCGGTGGCTTTTTTTATTCCCTGTCACCGGGTTATTCGCCAGAGTGGCGCTCTGGGAGGTTACCGCTGGGGCAGTTGGCGCAAGCTGGCCTTGCAAGCTTGGGAACAGGCTCGTCGCTGCTCACCTTAATCAATGTTTCAGATTTCACAGGTAGTACCAAGGCTTCTTGGCAGGGACGCCGGCATTGGCTATGCTGAGAACCACAGGAGTAACGCGCATGACCAACCAACACAACGTTTTTGACAGCACCAGCAAAATCGAGCGCCTGCTCAAACGGCTGGACCGGTGGTTGTGGGAGTTTGAAAGTTCTCGCCACTCCGCTTGGCACCGGCGCTTCTGGCACATTTCACGCGTTATTGTGGCTGTGGTGCGCGATATAGTACGCGGCCACATTACCCTGCATGCCATGAGCTTGGTGTACACCACGCTTTTATCTATCGTACCTTTTTTAGCGCTGAGTTTTTCTGTACTCAAGGGCTTTGGCGTACACAATCAGCTAGAACCAATACTCGATAGAGCGCTCGCCGCACCCTTGGGAGAGCGCGGCCCGGAGGTGGTCAGCAATATCCTTACCTTTGTCGATAACATTAAAGTGGGGGTACTGGGTTCAGTTGGTCTGGCTTTCTTAATTTACACTGTCATTTCCCTGATCCAGAAAATCGAACGTTCTTTTAACGAAATTTGGCGCGTCAGTGAAAATCGCTCTATCGCCCAGCGCTTTAGCAGTTATCTGAGCGTGATCATGATCGGGCCTTTGTTGGTTTTCTCGGCCATGGGAGCCACTGCCGCCATCATTAATAGCAGTTGGGTACAAGGTATAATTGCCTTTGAACCTTTTGGCTGGCTGTTCGGGTTGCTGACCTCTTTGGCTCCTTACCTGGTCATTATCGGGCTGTTTACTTTCCTCTATACGTTTATCCCCAACACCAAAGTCAAATTGCCACATGCGGCTCTCGGCGGCGTGGTCGCGGGCATCATCTGGCAAAGCACCGTTTTCGGCTTCACGCTTTTTGTCTCTATGTCCACCCGCTATACCGCCATTTATTCCGGTTTTGCCATTGGCATTATGGTGCTGATCTGGCTGTACTTAACCTGGGTGATTTTACTGGTGGGAGCCGCCACTTCTTTTTACTCACAACATGCGCAACAGATTACCCGCGAGCGAGTCACCCCTCCCTGTGCCCGTATTGATGAGCTGACAGGCCTGGCTATTATGCATAAGGTAGCGCGGCAGTTTGATGATACCGGCGGCGGCGTGGCCATTAATCAACTGGAAGCCACCTTGTCGGTAGGTCCGGAAGTGACCTCGCGTATGATTCATAAAATGATTGCGCACAAGCTGGTGATCAAGGCTGGAGATGAAGGTGGCTATCTCGTACCTGCTCGCTCTTTGGATAACATTCCTTTGCACGAACTCTATCAGGCTCTACGCGCCGAGCAGAGCAGCCTGCCGCCTTCTTTGACACAAAATCCGGTATTAAAGGAGTTTCTCGGACAAACCGAAGCGGCTGCCTGCGAGGCCCTGCAAGAACGCACTGTGGCCGACTGGATTCGTCAAACCACTTAGTGATGACCTTTGCCGCCGGCCATCCTTTTGCTGGCAAAAGCCAGGCAGCAGCTCAAGGCTCGCCCAGACAAGCCTGGTGTTGATCAACGGGCAAATACCACCGTTTTTTTCCCATTGAGTAATACCCTGCGCTCAGCGTGCCAACGCAGAGCGCGGTTGAGCACCAGGGCTTCTGTCGCCCGTCCAATCTCCACCATTTCCTCGGGTGTATTGATATGGGAGACGCGCTCTACGGCTTGTTCAATGATGGGGCCTTCATCGAGATCAGCGGTAACAAAGTGAGCCGTGGCACCTATCAATTTTACTCCGCGATCATAGGCCTGATGATAAGGCCGTGCGCCCTTGAAGCCGGGTAAAAAGGAATGGTGAATATTAATCGCCCGACCCGCTAGTTTGTCACACAGAGCGTCGGAAAGAATCTGCATATAGCGCGCCAGAACCAGGCACTCCACTTTTTCTTTCTCCATCAGCGACGCAATTTGTTCCTCTTGCTGGGCTTTGCTCTCTGCCGTTACCGGAAGATAATAAAAAGGCAGCTCGTACCATTCAGTCAGCGGGCGCATCACTTCATGGTTGGACACAACGCCCACAATTTCGACGGGCAATGAACCGGTCTTCCAGCTATTAAGCAAATTGTTGAGGCAATGCCCCCACTGAGAGACGGCGATAAGCACCCGCATTTTGCACTCCCGGTCATGCAACTGCCAATCCATAGCGTATTGCTCGGCCAGCGGCTGAAAGAGCAACCTGACCTGTTGCAAGGAATAGCCCGGCGGACATTCAAAAACCGTGCGCATAAAAAAGCGCTCGCAGTCCACATCCTCGAACTGAGAGGATTCTTTGATATTAAATCCGAGGGTGGCGAACAGGGTAGCCACAGCGGCCACCAGTCCTTTGGAATCCCGGCAGCTAAAGGTGAGTACAATTTCCTGAAGGTCGGCCATAGCGCAATGATCCTGCGAGTGCGTCAGCACAATGAATGAAAAAGATGCAAGACTACGGCTTGTTTCACAGCAATTCAAGCGCTGGCTATTGCTGAGGCACAGCGCTTCTGGAGAATCTGACCCCTTGTTAAAATGCCAAATCCAGCACATAGCCAGATAGCCGCCTCATAAGAAAACAGTCTAATCAGCCGGTTGTTAAAAACCCTGTCAAATATCCCTTCCAGCGGTGGAGGGTTTTTCTCCCACCTGCACGTATACCAAGCGGCTAATGATTAGCGCTCACTCACATGCTTTTTTACCCACACCTTACCCACAGGCAGCTCACCAATAAAACAGGCTTTATCCACAGGAAACCCCAAAAAACACCCTCTTGCATTCCTCTGGCAACCACACTATCTTGTGTAGCGAATTAAAGATAATCCCATATATAGGTAAATTAGGGTAATTGCTCCCACTTAGACACTAGTGCGGCTCAAACGCGAACCCTAGCTTGGAAAACAAAAATAAGCCGTCGGCATTTGGTGGCGCCTCGGCCCAGAAGCCCGCCCCACAAACCGGCAATTCACCGGCTGCGCTGGACACTGTTAGCTCACTGCCCTGAAAAAAGGGAAGATTCGCGGAGACATTTAATGTATACGAATAACACTCAATCCCAAACGGTTTCTCAAACTGCCACCTCCCACGGCAGCTCCATTCCTCTGGAGGCCACCGCACCGGGGCAATTGCGCGTCATCAAGCGCAACGGCACAGTAGTGCCCTATGATGAAAGCAAAATTGCCGTGGCCATGACCAAGGCTTTTCTTGCCGTAGAGGGCGGCACTGCGGCCGCCTCCAGCCGGGTGCACGAGACAGTTGGCAATCTCACTGGGCAGATCACCACCACTTTCAAACGCCGTATGCCCTCTGGCGGCATTGTGCATATTGAGGACATTCAGGACCAGGTAGAGCTGGCGCTGATGCGCGCCGAAGAGCATAAAGTGGCACGCGATTATGTGCTCTATCGCGAGGAGCACGCCCGCCGCCGCGCCGAGCAGCAGCAAGCTCAAACCGCCGACGCCGAGTTCCCTCCCTTGCTTATCACCCAGCCCGATGGCAGCAGTGCGCCGCTGGATATGGCGCGGATACGCACTATAGTCAGCGAAGCCTGCGCCCAGTTAACCGGGGTGGACGAGAATGCCATTCTCAAGGAAGCCATGCGCAACCTATACAATGGCGTGTCGCTGGAGGACGTCAACACTTCACTGGTGATTACCGCCCGCACCCTGGTGGAACAGGAGCCCAACTACAGCTACGCCACCGCGCGTCTGTTGCTAGATAAGCTGCGCGCCGAAGCGCTGGGTTTTCTTGGTCTCGCCGAG
>Ga0079223_10000927_pt1 | contig 16502 bp, 16 predicted proteins | sample Stecom2011_FD_75072 | JGI IMG/M metagenome (GOLD analysis project Ga0079223, IMG submission 75072) | Agricultural soil microbial communities from Utah to study Nitrogen management - Steer compost 2011 | ecosystem: Environmental > Terrestrial > Soil > Agricultural land | place: USA: Utah... | reverse complement strand
GACTTCCCGGACCGCGCCGTCGATAAACACCGACGAATCAAAGCTCGGACTGAACGCCATGCCTTCGGGCAACGTCGCCTCCAGGCGCCGGATCTCCTCGCGCACCTGTTTCGCCACGTCAAGTGTGTTCGCAGTGGACTGCTTGATGATCCCCAGGCCCACCATCGGCTGGCCATTACCCCGGAACAGGCTACGGTCATCGACCGTGCCGCGCTCCACCTGCGCAACTTCACCAAGACGAATCAAATGGCCGTCTTCGCCGCGCGCAATCACCAGTTGCGCGAAGTCGTCCGCATGTTGAAATTGGCGCTGCACCCGCACCGTGAACAAGCGCGTATGCGATTCGATGCGCCCGGCTGGCAACTCAATGTTGTCTGCGCGAAGCGCCGCTTCAATGTCATTCACAGCCAGTTCGCGGGCCGCCAGCGCATGACGATCCAGCCACACCCGCATCGCATAGCTGCGCGCACCCCCAAGGCGCACTCGCGCAACACCGTCCACCACCGACAGGCGATCAATCAGATAGCGCTCGGCGTAATCGGTCAGCTCATCCGCGCCATGACGGTCGGAGGAAAAATTCCACCACACGATCACGTCGGCATCCGCATCCACGCGTTGAATTTCAGGCGGGTCCGCTTCGTCCGGCAACTGATCAACGACCCGCGAGACCGCATCACGCACGTCGTTGGCCGCCGCCTCGATATCGCGGTTGATCCCGAAACGCAGCACCACGTCGGACTCACCGTCCCGACTGCGCGATTCGATATATTCGATCCCTTCGATGCCCGCCACGGCCCGTTCGATCGGTTCCGTGATCTGGGTTTCGATGACGGTCGCCGCCGCGCCCGGATAATTGGTTTCGATCGCCACCACCGGGGGATCAATGTCGGGATATTCGCGCAACGGCAGCTGCTGGTAGGCCACCAGCCCGAAGATCACCAGCAGCAACGCCAGAACTGAGGCGAAAACGGGCCGCTTGACCGAGACATCGGAGAGAATCATTGCGCCACGCTTTCGAGTACGTCCCGCGCAAGCAGCTCGGAAAGCGGGGCACTGCCGTCATCGACCGCCTTGATCCGCACCTCGTCGCCGTCATTCAGACGGAAAGCGCCATGAGTGACCACCCGCTCTCCCGCCTCCAGACCGGCAACAATCTCGACGACGCCCGGGACACGCGTGCCAATTTGCACGATTCGACGTTCGGCGTGCAATGTCTCCCCCGAACCGAGAATGACGAACACCGAATGTTCGCGTCCACGTGTCAGCAACGCCTCTTCCGGCACCACGTGCGCATCACGCTCTGCTCTCGCCAGCGAAAGGGTCAGCAACATGCCGGGACGCAGGCGACGTTCGGGATTCGGGATCAACGCCCGCACGCGAAAGGCTCGCGTCACCGGATCGATTTCGTTGCTCACGCTGACGACCTCTCCCCGGAAAACCTCGCCCGGGAAGGCACGACTTTGCGCTTCAATGGTCAGTCCCGGTGCAACGCTTGCAACGAACAGTTCCGGCACGGTGAAATCAAGCTTCATCACCGAATCGTCATGCAGACTCGTGACCACCGTGTCCGGCGTCAACAGTGAACCGACTGACAGGTTGCGCAGACCCACCACGCCATCGAAGGGCGCAACGATCAGACGGTCGCTTACCCGGGCTTCGGCCGCCTGTACACGCGCCAGCGCCGTGTCGTACTCGCGGCGGCGCTGATCCAGCAGCGACGCCGAGGCCGTGCCGCGTTTGGCCAGATCCTTCACGCGCTCATGCTGACGACGCGCTTCTTCCGCCGCAGCGCGTGTTTCGGCGCGCTCAGCTAGCTGCTCATGGTGATTGAGCACCACCAGCACATCCCCTTCTGAGACGCGCTGACCATCTTCAAAACGAATTTCGGCGATGGTGTCGGTAGTGGTTGCAGTCAGCCGGGCGGATTCGTTCGCACGTAGCGTGCCGAGCGCCTCAATGCGATCGGCGAGCTGCATCACACGTACCTGCGAGACGATCACTTGAAGCGTCTCGGAAAACGCCGTGGACGGCATCCCCACCACAGCCATCAGAAAGGAGAGGATCAGAAATCGTCTGAACATGGACGGAAAGTGTAAACGGTCAGTGGGGAATCGCCGCCAAGCGCGCGAGCCATGGCGCGCGTTCGGCATCCGAGACAAAGCTTGCTTCCAGACTGTTCCGCGCAACACGGACGATCTCTGCGCGCGTCAGATCGAGCGCCCGCGCGGTAGCGAGGTAGTTTTGCGCCACGTAACCGCCGAAATACGCCGGATCATCGGAATTGATCGTCAGCTTCAAGCCCGCATCGAGCAGACGCTTGAAATTGTGCTCTTCCATCCGGTCGAAAACACGCAGCTTGACGTTGGACAGCGGACATACGGTGAGCGGCACTTGCTCACGCGCGAGACGTTCCACCAGCGCCGGATCCTCGTCGCAGCGCACGCCATGATCGATCCGCTCAGCCTTGAGCACATCCAGCGCTTCGACAATGTACGCCGGCGGTCCTTCTTCACCAGCATGGGCGACGCTGTGCAAGCCGAGCTCCCGACAACGCGCAAACAATCGTTCGAATTTCGAGGGCGGATGTTTGTGTTCGGCCGAATCGAGCCCGACGCCATGAATACGGGCGAGATGCGGCATCGCCTGTTCCAGCGTGGCGAAACCGTCCGCCTCGTCAAGATGACGCAGAAAACACAGGATCAGCCGCGTGCTCAGGCCATAGCGTGCCGCGGCCTCCTGGCAGGCGCGTTCCAGTCCGTCCAGCACGGTCTCAAACGCAACGCCACGTTCGGTGTGGGTCTGCGGATCGAAAAACAGCTCGGCGTGCACCACACCATCGGCGTGTGCGCGTTCGAAATACGCGGTCGCAAGATCGTAAAAATCCTGCTCAGTGACGAGGACCGCAGCGCCGGCGTAATACACATTGAGAAAACTTTGCAGATCGGAAAACTCATAGGCTGCGCGCACTTCCTCGACGCTCGCAAACGGCAACTTGACGCCATTGCGCCGGGCGAGCGCGAACATCAATTCAGGTTCCAGCGTTCCTTCGATGTGCAGGTGCAGTTCAGCCTTCGGCAAGGCCCGCACCCAGGCGACGAAATCCATGCATGCTCTCCATCACATAGCCGGTCGGACGTGTAAGCATATGCAACTTGCGGGGCTCTGTGGTGTTCCGATACACAATAAAAAAAACGGCGGGCCAAGCCCGCCGTTTTTTTACTCGAACATCACAAAACTCACTTCAGCACGGCCAATGCGGCTTCGTAGTTCGGTTCGTTCTTGATTTCCGGCACAAGCTCAACGTGCAAGACCTTGTTGTCTGCGTCGAGCACGATGACTGCACGCGCTGCCACACCGGCGAGCGGGCCAGAAGTAATCTCTACACCGTAATTCTTCTTGAATTCGGAACCACGCATGGTCGACAACGGAATGACGTTCTCAATCCCTTCGGCCGTGCAAAAGCGCGCAGCGGCAAACGGCAGGTCAGACGAGATCACCAGCACCACCGTATCGGAGAGCGCAGCGGCTTCTTCGTTGAACTTGCGCGCAGAAGCGCCGCACACCGGGGTGTCCAGACTCGGCACAATGTTCAGAACCTTGCGCTTGCCGGCAAAGCTGTCGAGGGTGACGTCGTTCAATTTGCCGCCGACGAGCGAAAAATCAGGCGCCGTATCACCGACCTTGGGAAGGGTGCCTGCGACGTCGACGGGCTTGCCCGCGAGAGTAACCTGGCTCATGTTGATGCCTCCTATTGGATTGTGGATCAGACAGCTGCGCCGGCAAAAGCCAACGCGGCTTGTGTTCAGCGGTCAAGTGTAGCACTTCGCCCCTACCCTCATACGACGGTTAGAATGAGTTGTTTCTTCGTGCTTTTCTGGTGCCCGTCATGAATTCATTCGAACGCCATCGTCCTCGACTGTCACAGGCGTCCCGCCCGCTAACGGTCACGATTCCCGCCCGCAATGAACACGGCGAGGAAGTTCCGACCGCCATCGCGGGCGAAAACCCGCTGACGATCTACGTCGACAAGCGCGAACTGGTCACGCTGATGACGCTCGGGGCCCGGCCCGAAGCCCTCACTCTGGGATGGTTGCTCAACCAGCGCATGGTGAAAAACATCGAAGACATCCTTTCGGTGCAGGTCGATTGGGAAGTCGAAGCGGTATCCGTCACGACCCGCAACGGTCTGGATGACGCCGAGAAAAAAATGTCCACCCGCACCGTGACCACTGGTTGCGGCCAGGGCACGATGTTCGGCGATTTGATGGAAGAGATCGACTCCGTCGCGCTGCCCGCCACTGCGCAGTTCTCGCAAGATGCCCTCTACGCATTGCTGGCCGAAGTGCGCGCCTATGATTCGGTATATAAGGCCGCCGGAGCGGTGCACGGTTGCGCGTTGGCACAATGCACCCCCGACGGATGTGAAATACTGATGTTCGTCGAAGACGTCGGCCGTCACAACGCGGTCGACGCAATCGCCGGGCAGATGTGGCTGGACGGTATCGAGGGCGGCGACAAGGTTTTCTACACCACCGGGCGGCTCACTTCGGAGATGGTCATCAAGACCGCCCAGATGGGAATCCCGGTGCTGGTTTCACGTTCCGGTCTGACGCAAATGGGATGGGAAATTGCCAAGCGCGTCGGCATCACGATGATCGGCCGCGCCCGGGGCAAACATTATCTGCTGTTCTCCGGCATGGAGAATTTCACACGATGAGCGAAAAAATTACCGGCGTGCTGCTCGCGGGCGGGCAGGGGCGGCGCATGGGCGGCGTTGACAAAGGTCTGGTGGAACTGCGCGGTCAACCGCTGGCCACGTGGGTGATCGAGCGGCTCGCGCCGCAGGTCGATGAACTGCTGATTAACGCCAACCAGAACGCGCGCCGTTATGCGGCCTTTGGCCACCCGGTCTTTCCCGATGAAATCGGGGGTTTCGCCGGGCCGCTCGCCGGCTTGCAGGCGGCCTTATCACGCGCACATTATCCGTTGGTAGCCACCGCACCGTGCGATTCGCCTTTTTTGCCGAAAGACCTGGTGGTTCGGTTGCGACAGGGGCTGGAAAGCAGCGCTTCCGATCTTGCCGTGGCAAAAACCTTCGACCAGGCGCACCCCGTGTTCTGTCTGTGTCGGCGTGAGGTGTTGCCGCACCTGACGGAGTTTCTTCAAGCCGGGGGGCGCAAGATTGACCGCTGGTACGAAACATTGAAGGTCGCCGAGGTTCAGTTCGACGACGAGGAAGCCGCCTTTCGCAACATCAATACGCGAAACGAGCTGGACGAATACGAATAGCGGCCCGAGACGCTCCGGCGGTGTGGTGTAGGTCCTCCTTCCCCGCCGGGGAGGCCGCTCACCCTTCCGGAAACATGTCCCAAATCTTGATCTCACCGCTATGGCCCTGCCAGTCAGCGGTCTGTTGGCGAGGCCGGACATGCTTGAAGGCTTCGTGGATGCCTTCTGCGTCCGCATGGCGCTCGACGGTCACCAACATGCCGGGCGAGTGTTCACACAGGCCTGCAGCGTATTCCGCTTCCTGCCGCGCAATCGGTAACGCCTCTTCCAGCGACGGCGCGCCGTAATGCTCCACGAAGTGCTGTGCGAGCCGTTGCACGACGCCCTCGAATTCTGCCTCGCGGATTTCGACGATACGCACCACCGTCGCCCAACCGAAGCTGTCGACGCCGAGAAAGCCGTGACGAAAAGCCTGAGCGGGTTTTCCAGTCAATTCCGCGGGATCCTCTTCGGAAAACGAAAACGCGAAAGAACCGGTTACCGCCAATTCATCTGCTTGAGCGGCTTTTTCGTACACATGGTCATCGTTGGCGTCAAAGCGGGCAACCTGCAGAAATTTCATACTGTCTCCGAAAAAAACGGGCGGCTGATTGCCAGGCCGCCCGTCTCATTCCCTCCCATCTTTCTCAGTGACTCGGCTGACGAACACCCGCCCCTGAGGCACTGGGCGTCGCACTGGAACGGTCCGCCGGCTCAGGCAGGTTGCCCTTGGCGATTTCATCCTCGTACCACAGATCATGGTGTTGCTTCGCCCAATTCACGTCGACACGCCCCGTGGCCATGCCTTCAAACGCACCTTCAGTGCCGAGTGTGCCGATGTAGACATGCCCCAGAAACAGGCCCATCCATAGAATGGCTGCAATTGAATGCACGCCCTGAGCAAACGACATGTCCGTGCGGCTTTGACCCCACAGCGGGAAGTCGAGCACAAAACCACTGACACTCACCGCAATGCCGAGTGCGAACACGCCGCCCCAGAACCATGCTTTTTCATCCTCGTTCATCTTTCCGGCGGAAGGATGTTTATCTCCGACAATCCCGCCGCCCTGTTTGAACCACACCCAATCCGTTCTGGTCGGAATGTTGTCACGCGCCCACAGCACGATCATGATCAGCAAGCCAATCGAGAACGCGGGGCCCAGGTAGTTGTGGATATTCATGGCAAGTTGGGCCCAACCGGCAAAACCCTCCTTGCCAAACACCGGAATCAGTACGGTACGCCCGAACAACAGCGACAATCCCGTGATGGCCAGCAGGATGAAAGAAATCGCCACAAACCAATGCAGGATCCGTTCATAGAGTTTCCAACGCAAGATCGTTTCGCCCGCCCGTCCATCAACCAGTTTGACGCGGCCAAAAATCACGAAAAACAGCGCGATCAGCAGCGGTACCAAAGCCAGAAACCAACCTCCGTATTTCTGTAACGGGCCCATACGAAACTGGCGCCAGTTCTCACCGGTGTTGTTGATGAAGGTGTTCGTGACATACGGACCGCTTTGGACAGTGAAGCCGGCCTGGCTTTCACGCGCCTTGCGCCACATGGTGGAACGCGGATTCTCTTCCCGGTCCCCAAAGGTGGTTTGCTGTCGGGCGGGTTCCGTCTGGGCCATCACATAACTGATCGACGGCAAGGCCACCGACAACGCGAGAATCGCCAACATGCTCCACAACATGGAGCGCCAGCGACGGCGCTGTGGAGTTGCAGTTTTTGCTTCGCTCATGACGGAAACTCCTAACGGTCGGTCATGCCAAGAAGGGCACGTTCGCGCAACGGCCCGGCGCGGCGTTCAGCCGCCTCCCGGGTCGCCGTTTCATCCTGTTCGCCCTTGTAGACACCCGGTTCGTACACAATCATGTCGCTATCGCAAGCACTCAACAGGGACATGCTGACCATCACCAGCGCGACAAACAGCGTTTTGTGCGACATCGTTCCATCCCCCAGTCTGATTGTTGGTAGCCGACTCGCGTTCATCAAGTCTCGGCGCCATACGCTGCCTGCCAGCCCCAGGTTTGCGGCCGGCCGCCGCGTCGCATGACCCGTTTACGATAGATGTCGGCAATGACGTCACCGTCCCCTGCGATCAAGGCCTTGGTCGAGCACATCTCGGCACAGAGCGGCAACTTGCCTTCAGCGATCCGGTTGGTTCCGTACTTGGTCAACTCGGCATCGGAATGGGTGTCCTCCGGGCCGCCTGCACAGAACGTACATTTGTCCATCTTTCCACGCACCCCGAAAGCGGACTCCTTGGGATATTGCGGCGCGCCGAACGGACAGGCGTAAAAACAGTAACCACAGCCGATGCACAGATCCTTGTCGTGCAGCACGATGCCGTCGGCGGTGGTGTAAAAACAGTCGACCGGACACACTGCGGCACACGGCGCATCGGTACAGTGCATACACGCCACCGAAACCGATTTCTCGCCCGGCTGGCCATCATCCATCACGATGACGCGGCGCCGGTTCACCCCCCACGGCACCTCATGCTCGTTCTTGCATGCCGTGACGCAAGCCTGACACTCGATGCAGCGCTCCGCATCACAGAGAAATTTCATGCGTGCCATTTTGGTTCCTCTCTCTATCCGTTATGCGGGCACCACACGGCAAAGCGTGGTCTTGGTTTCCTGCATCATCGTCACCGCATCGTAGCCATAGGTCGTAGCCGTATTGGTCGATTCCCCACGGACGTACGGCGCCGCACCTTCTGGATATCGCTCAAGCAGATCCTGCCCTTGGAAATGTCCCCCGAAATGGAACGGCGTAAAGACCGTGCCGCGACCCACCCGAGTGGTCACCAAGGCCTTGATCCGAATGCGGCCGCCTTCCGGGCCTTCCAGCCACACCGTACTGCCATTCTTGATGTTGGCGTCGTTGGCGTCGGCAGGATGGATCTCGACGAACATGTCCTGCTGCAGTTCCGCCAGCCACGGGTTTGAACGGGTTTCCTCTCCACCACCTTCGTATTCGACCAACCGGCCGGAGGTGTGGATCAACGGAAACTCGGTGCTGTAGTCCTTGGCCTGAACCGACTTCCAACGCGTCGGGAGACGATAGAACACCTTGCGGTCGTCGTACGACGGATAGTCGGCCACGAGGTCGTAACGCGGCGTGTACAGCGGTTCGCGGTGGATCGGAACGCCGTCCGGGAAGTTCCACACGTAGGCGCGAGCCTTGGCATTGCCAAACGGGTGACAGCCATGCTTCATCGCCACGCGCTGAATGCCGCCAGACAGGTCGGTCGTCCAGCTTCTTCCTTCGGCCTCGGCTTTTTCTTCAGCCGTCAGATCATCCCACCAGCCCAGTTGCTTGAGCATGTCCGCGGTAAATTGCGGATAGCCACCCTGGATTTCGGCACCCTTCGAATACGAATCCTCGGCGAGCAGGTTTTCGCCCTGGTAATCCGTGCCGAAAGCATTACGGAAGTTGCCCCCGCCATCCATGACATGTTTGCTGGTGTCATACAGAATGTGCGTGCCGGGGTGTTTGAGTTCCGGCTTGCCAAAGCACGGCCAGGGCAAACCGTAGGTATCCCCATCCAGCGGGCCGCCCTGCGCTTTCAGTGACTTGACATCGAAATGATGCTGATTCTGCATGTGCGCCTTGAGGCGCTCGGGACTTTGCCCGGTATACCCGATGCTCCAGGCTCCCCGGTTGATTTCGCGCAGCACCGATTCAGAAGTCGGCCGGTTGTCGACGATTTCATAGTTCTTGAACATCTCCTCCGCAAAGCCGAATTTTTTCGCGAAAAGGTACGCAATTTCGGCATCGGTCTTGTGCTCATACAGCGGCTCAATCACCCGTTCGCGCCATTGCAATGAACGGTTCGAAGCGGTGACGGAACCGCTTTGTTCGAACTGCGTTGCCGCCGGCAGCAGATAGGTGTTGTTCTTGCGTTCATGCAGCACCGCGGAAACCGTCGGATACGGGTCGGCAATCACCAGGAGCTCGAGTGCCTCGAAGGCCTTCTTCATCTCGGGGCCGCGAGTTTGCGAGTTCGGCGCGTGCCCCCAGAACATCGCAGCCCGAATGTTGTCGCTTTGTGCGATGTTGGCCTTGTCCTCGAGCACGCCATCAATCCAGCGTGACACAGGGATGCCGCTGGAGAACATCTGCTTGACCGTACCGCCTTTGCCATCATCGTATTCGCGCGAGTCGAAACGATTCTGCAGCCACTCGTAGTCCACATCCCAAACGCGCGCCCAATGCCTCCAGCCGCTTTCGTTGATCGGATAATATCCAGGCAGGTTGTCCGGGTTCGGCCCCACGTCCGTGGCACCCTGGACGTTATCGTGACCACGGAAGATATTTGCGCCGCCACCGGGCTTGCCAATGTTGCCCAGCGCCAGCTGCAGACAGTTGTACGCGCGCACATAATTGGAGCCAATCGTGTGCTGGGTGCCGCCCATGCACCAGATGAACGTCCCCGGCCGATTCTCGGCCATGGTCTTGGCAACCTCATAGAGCGCGTCACGCCCGACGCCCGTGACCCGCTCGGCCTCTTGCGGATTCCATTTCTGGACCTCTTCGCGCACGCGATCCATCCCGAACACGCGCTGACGAATATATTCCTTGTCTTCCCACTCGTTGTCGAAGACGTGCCACAGGATGCCCCAGATCAATGCCACGTCCGTGCCGGAGCGGAAACGTACATACACATCGGCATGCGCAGCGGTGCGCGTGAAGCGCGGATCCATGACGATCATCTTGGAGCCGTTTTCTTTGGCTCGCAAGATCATCTGCATGGCGACCGGGTGCGCTTCTGCGGCGTTTGAGCCGCAAAAAATCATGCACTTGGAGTTGTTTATGTCGTTATACGAGTTGGTTTGGGCGCCATAGCCCCACGTGTTGGCCACCCCCGCCACCGTGGTGGAGTGACAAATACGGGCCTGGTGGTCGCAATTGTTCGACCCCCAAAACGCTGCGAATTTACGCTGCAGGTAAGCGCCTTCATTGCTGGCCTTGGAAGATCCGGCAAACCACAATGCATCCGGCCCGGATTCCTTGCGAATCTGCAGGACTTTGTCGCCAATCTCGTCGATCGCCTGTTCCCAACTGATGCGTTCCCATTTCCCGTCGACCATCTTCATGGGATATTTGATCCGCCGACTGCTGTGACCGTGGTTGCGCAGCGAAGCGCCCTTGGCGCAATGCGCGCCAAGGTTGATCGGGCTCTCAAACGCCGGCTCCTGACCCACCCACACGCCATTCTGGATTTCGGCAATCGTGGAACAGCCCACCGAACAGTGGCCGCACACCGTCTTGACGTACTGGATTTCGGCCTGCGGATCGATACTTCTTTGCGCGCGTGCTTTTTTCACCATCGTGCCGGGCACCATGCCCGCTACCGCAGCCCCGCCGACGGCGAGCCCCGAAGCGCGCATGAACGCTCGACGGTTGATCGTCTTGCCTAATAGACCGGCTGCCAGCGAATTCGACGCCGCAGCGTTTTTCTTGATCAGTTTCATGGTTTGCCTCCTCCCGCATGACCCCATCATGGATTTCGGTCACACAGACAATTAAAACCCTGCTTTGGCGTAGTAATTCCGGATGTGTTCGGTTTCGTGGTAACCGGTCTGCTGATCCACCACTGGCTCTTCATTGTGCGAATCGACCGCAAGCACCTGACCGGCCGTCACGGCCACCGCCACCCCACCGCCGGTAAGGGCCATCGATTTCATGAATTTGCGCCGGGACACCTGGGTTGTCTTGTCGTCGTGTTTCATCGCCGAGTCCTTTTCGTCGTCATTTGAGTCTGGAAGCGTGTGTGACCTTGTCATCACATCCTCTCTGCGTACCGGTTTCATACCAGCATCGCGTAAAATCTGCGTTCAAGTTTCAGAAAGGCGAGTCCGAGCCCCGCCACCGCGCGGTAGAACTGCGCACTTGGCGCTTTGGCGAGATCTTCGAAAAAGCGCTCCATCCAACTATCGACATGGCGTCGGAAAATATCTTTCTGCCAATCGAAATCCACGTCTTCATCGACCGTCACGCACGCCATCGTTTCGCACAATGCGCCCACATGGTCCTCGGTCTCGCTGCAATCTTCGCGCATCGCAATACCCAGCGCTTTCAGATCATCACGCAATTCAATCAACGGGCGGTCGGCAAGCATGCCCGTGAGATACCAGCACGAATACGGCGTGACCTCCCCTTGCCCAACGCCAATGAAAACGTCCTGGTATTCACGCCGCAAAGCCTCATCGCGCGCGACGCGCGCGGCTTCTGCCAAGCGCTGCCACGCCAGCCCGATTTCGTCTCCAGCCGAGCCGTGGTCGACCTCAACCAGACGCTTGAGCAACTGTGCATCGGGCGGTCCCATCAACAAACTGCCGAGCAGGCTCCAAGTGCCTGCACGCAATGCCTGGATCGGATCCGCAGTGGAGGGGGTCAGAATCACCTCTTCGTTCATGGCATCAATCTCGGGGGCCGAGCCAGCGTGGCTTGGACCCGCCCTTGAGATCCTCGGCAAACATGTCGGTAACGCGGCAATCGCCGCACATCTGCAAACGGCGGAGGGCGTCTTCTGACTGGAACATATGATGGCCGGAGAGCTTTTCGGTCATGCGGTCAATCACGCTCCGGGTAGCGAACGGTTTTCCGCACTGAAGACAGCAAAACGGCGCCTCTTCGTTCAGAACGCGCGGTTTTCGGCGTTCTTCCCAATCGAACAGAAAACGCGCCTCGAGCGTGATCGCATCTTCCGGACAGGCCGTCGCACACAGACCGCATTGCACGCACAGGTCTTCAATGAAAGACAGCTTCGGCATGTCGCTGGCGTCATTGAGCGCATTCGTGGGACACACCTGAACACAGGACATGCACAAGGTACACGCCTGCTTGTCTACATGAACCTGACCAAACGGCGAACCGGTCGGCATGTCGGTCAGGCGGGGGCGGTCCGGGGCGAACTGATAGAGATGGTCGAGCGCCAGACGCAGCGTGCCGCGTTTTTCATTGAAGGTGTCGAAACTCGCCGCACGGCCAACGGCCGGCGGCTGCGTACAGGACAACGCCTCGTCGGCATCCGCCTCCGGCGCAAGCCAAACGAGTCGGGAAGCGCCGTCCATATCCATTGCGTCGAGCAAGGTATGCGCGAAGCCAATTTGCTCACGCATGGCCGCACGCACCGAGGGTGGCACAGTCGCAGTGTCGAGCAGGACGAGACGACTCGCCCCGTACGCCAGCGCAGAAAGCCAGACATCCATGCCCGCCGAACCGATTTCGGCCAGTTGCACCGGCAGCGCATTCGGCGGTAAATGATCCGCCAGGCTGCGCAAGCGCTCGAGACCGTCTTCTTCATCGTGGAAAACCAACACCGGGTTTTCTCCGCCGGCCTCAACAAAGGCCGCCAGCATGTGTTTGATGCGCGAAATCTGGTCGCGCGGGCCGGGATAGGCGTAGGTCATCGCGCCGCTCGGACATACGCTGGTACAGGGGCCCGCGCCCTGGCAGAGATACGGATCAACCTCGACGAGATCGCCGAGCGAACGAATCGCGCCGGTCGGACACACGTCCAGACAACGGGTGCACCCCGACATGCCGCTTTCGCCATGCGCGCAGAGATCAGCGTCGTAAGCGAAAAAGCGCGGTTTCTCGAACTCACCGGTCATCTCCGGAAGCTCGGCAAGCATCGCATGAAGCCGCTCTGAATCACCGGCCGGAGCATAGTAGCCAAACGGCGGCACCTCGACACGAATCGCCGGTTGGCGTCGCAAATCGAGCACCAGATCGAACCACGGCTTGTCCGGGCGCACCAGTGCGGCCGGCGAAATCTCCTGCCCATCGGCGCGTTTCAGGGTGGCAACAAAACGCCCAAGGTGGCCACTGATCTCTCCTGGCTCGCCGTGCAGCACCATCACGCGCGCCGTATCATCCTTCGCCGCCTGCGCTTCTTCGGACAAACTCACTGCCGGACCGGTGGGCACGATGGTGCAATGCAATCGTTCGCGCAGCATTGCGGCGCATTCAAGCGCATCCCCCTCGCCTCCGACAATCAGCAGATAGCCCACAGAGGTGTAGCCCACCAAGGAAGTCGGTACGACATCGATCGAATAGGCGGCCTGCAGCGCAGCGAGACGCGCGGCCGATTGGGGTTCGTCGGGATGAAGCACGGACGCATCGTACAGAGAGGAAAAGTCGATCATGTGGCCTCTTTGCGAGCAGTGGAGGGTGCGGCGGCGTCTTGCCCGACCGATTCGGTATCGGCACGGGGATCGACCACGCTCGAAGACGCGTGCTCTGCGTTCTTCGCGCGCGCTAAAAACTCGGTTTCGATGTCTGGCATTTTTTCACCCCGAAGCTGGGCTGCAACCCGGGATTCAAGCTCTTCGCGCGAGACATCCACTCCGCGACCGGCGAGCCGTTCATAGAGTTTCCCGGCCTCACGCACAATGGCTTGCTTGAGATCGTGCGGGACGACGTCGCCCAACGGTAGGTAGCCGTTGTAATCTTCCGCATATTCGGCGCACACGCACCACACGTTGTACTTCGGGTTGGTGAAAATCTTGTTAAGCGCCTTCATGCGTAGTGCGCTTGAGACGTTCTTTGCCATGAACATCGATACATCGGAATTCGGGGTCAGTGTTTCCAGCGCCGGCATGTCTTCGTCGGTCAGTTCTGACATGCGCTTGCCGGTGCGCGAATCGATGGGATCCGCATCCACCTCAGCCTGGCTGTCGGTTTCAAGCTGAGTGGCCGCCACTTGCGTTTCGACGGCGGCCGACTCGCTCGCCTCATCCGGGTCTTGAGCAAGCTTGCGACGTGACCAGCGCGACAGGAACGGAAGTTCTTCTTCCTTTTCAGCTGGGACGGGGCGGCGTGTTTCGGTCATACCGCATCCCCTGCCCAGTCGCCCACTTCAGCGTCGAACAGCGCCTTGCTGCGACGTTTTCCTCGAGCTTTGCCACGACGACGCGGAACGTAATGCTCGGCGACAAATGCCTCCAGCCATGCCCCCACCTCGTCCGGCATTGGCGCGGACAGCACGACATCTTCGACACTGCGGAGATTCGTTGCGTCCAGGTTCTGCGCACGGTCGAGACTGACCGTGACCTCATACGGCTCAAACCCTTTTTGCGGATCAAAACGACCGATGACGAAGACCTCGGGACGATCGCCACCGAGATTGAATGCGTAGTCGTCCGCTTGGGCCGGATGCAGGCGCAGCGAAAACCCGCGCCACAGGAACATGTCGCCCCCGGGGCCGGAACGCACCTTGACGCACGAACGCTCCGAGGCCGCGAACTGCTGGCCGACCACCACACCGCTGACCCACCATAGCAACGAATCTGCAGCGTGTTCAGGGGGCGGCGAGGCAACCATCACAGCCACCGGCAAAACGTCCTCGTGCGACCAGGTGTTCACGACGCCGTCTGACATCAACCGACCCTCCTATGCAGGATGCAACCTATGTCTACTTATAGCCCCACAGGCGCCTTCATAGCAATGGGTGAAACCCGCAGGCGCCATGAGTCGGAACACGCTGTTTCAGAAAATCCCCCTGAAACGGCTTTTCGAACCTGTTGCCACGCGCTTCGGGCAACCTGTCTGCAGTCAGCCTACAGGACCGCGCCTCCTGCCGCACGCGATTACGCGTCGATCCCATTAAAGATTCGCCCGCGCCACGCAGCGTTGCGGAAAGTCTTTTTCACACAACCAGAGAGCCGTTGGCGAGACATGCACTGCACAACGATGCACCCCGCCCCCCGGATTCATACGAATCCGGGGGGCGGGGTGTCTTCAACGTGATGGAACGGACGATCAGTCGTTGTTGATCGAAATCGTGGGGCCCGTCGCGCCGCCGCGCTGACGCAACGACAGGCGCGCCGCGAGCGTACGCGCAAGCTTGCGATAGGCTTCGGCAATCGTGCCGTCCGGTTCGGCCACAACGCTGGGTTTTCCGCTATCCGCGTGCTCCCGGATACGAATGTCGAGCGGCAGCGAGCCGAGCAGGTCGAGACCCTGTTTATCGGCCATGCGCTGGCCGCCGCCTTCGCCAAAAACATGCTCCTCGTGGCCACATTCGCTGCAATGATGCATGCCCATGTTCTCGATGATGCCAAGCACCGGCACGCCGACCTTTTCGAACATCTTGTAGCCACGGTTGGCATCGAGGAGGGCGAGATCCTGCGGGGTGGTGACAATCACCGCACCGGCCACCTTCACGCGCTGGGCCAGGGTGAGCTGGACATCGCCGGTACCCGGAGGCATGTCGACGACAAGATAGTCCAGGTCGTTCCAATCCGTACCCCGCATCAATTGCTCAAGCGCCTGGGTGGCCATCGCGCCGCGCCACACCATCGGCTCCTCTTCGTCGATCAGGAAACCCGACGACATCGCCTGCACGCCATAGTGGGTGAGCGGCTTGAAACGCTTTCCGTCAGGTGAGGACGGACGACCGGAAATGCCCAGCATCCGCGGCATGCTCGGCCCGTAGATATCGGCATCGAGCACCCCCACCCGGGCACCTTCTTCAGACAAAGCGAGCGCAATATTCACCGCCGTGGTGGATTTCCCCACGCCGCCCTTGCCAGAAGAGATCGCGATCAGGTTCCGCACGCCGGGCAAAACGGTGGGATCGTTCAAATCTGGCTGCTGCGGTTCGATTACGCTGGTGACCGTAACGTCCACTTCGCTGGCAACGTCCGCCAGCCCTTGCCGCACCCGCTCGACCAGCTCCTGCGTGATGCTTCGCACCGGGAAACCCATGCGCAGGGCGACCTGCACGCGCCCTCCGTCGATCGTGATCTGTTCAACACATCCGGCCGACACCAGATCGACGCCCAGATGCGGCTCCACGACGGAGGCAAGCGCCGCAGTGACGGCCTCACGGTTCAATTGAGACATCTTTACTCCTGCCTTGCGGGGGGACGTTTGTTTACGCACTCCACCCGCGTCTGATACGAAATTAAAGGACGGCACTTCCTTGCCGAAAACGTCCTGCCTGCGTGTTTCGTTTGCCCGTTTGGGCGCGCGCCGCATACGACGCGACTTCAGGATACAAGGCGCTCAGGATCCGGGCGCTTCGGACACATCCTGCCCCTCAGCAGACGCCAGACAATGCGCCATCACGAAATCGGCGACCTGTTCGGGCGAATTGAGATCCAACCGTGGCAGACCACCAACGTCCAACTCAGCCACATCCGTGGCAACCGCCACGATGTGCGGATCATTCATGCATAGCAGCGACTCACTCGCGCCACCACGGTAGACCTCG
>Ga0079223_10000920_pt1 | contig 16584 bp, 13 predicted proteins | sample Stecom2011_FD_75072 | JGI IMG/M metagenome (GOLD analysis project Ga0079223, IMG submission 75072) | Agricultural soil microbial communities from Utah to study Nitrogen management - Steer compost 2011 | ecosystem: Environmental > Terrestrial > Soil > Agricultural land | place: USA: Utah... | reverse complement strand
TCATTAAGACAAAAACCTTGACACTCAGAGCCGAAACCATATTCATAAGATCAATATAGCAATGTTTTTTGGAGGACGGATGAAGAATTGGATGTTTTTCATAGCACTGATTTTTACTATGACTATTACAAGTGGTTTTGCTCAGATGACTATTCCCAGGGTTGTGGTGCAAGAGGTTTATGATTATCAGGGAAGCTATCCAGATAATGTTATTTATCCTGAAGAAGGTTCGATCAAATTCCGCGCCTGGATTGCTTCAAGGCCGGAATATGTCCTGACAGACGAACACGATACCTGTCATGCAGATATGCAGGGTGGTTATTTCACCGTCAGGTTTAATCTGGGTAACTTTCCCGGTCTGGCCGGAGCACCGGTTGACTGGCAGCATGGTGAAATAGTCAGGATAGAGGTTACACATACTGCTACCGGAAGAATCGCAACAGCTGAATTCCCTATAGAAATGGGCTCTTCTCCGATTATCAGAAGGCATGAAGATGCCATTTCACTTAGAAATCCGAGGAAAGAGGAAGTTAAACCAATCCCGGAAGAGTTAGAGGAACTCGAGAAGAATTAGTAAATTGTTAGATAAATATAATAAGCTGATTCCATTAGATTACCCGTCCTGAATATCGCCAGTTGGTCAGATGGATATGACCATACACCGTTTTTATCAATGCACGTACCAGCGTAAATCCCCGCTACAGGCAAACTCTATCCTTAGTTATCAACAACTATGATCTTAACCAGGCAGTCGATCCATGCCAATTACCAATACTCTATAATGCCAATAGAACGCTATTAACATCAAAGCCAATAAAAGTAAATAAGAAATTAATTGACAGGAATTTCTGAGTTTATAGCATTTTCCTAAAAGGGGGTGGATTATGAAAGTTGTAGTTATCTTCATTGTCGTTATCCCTTCCATGCTTACTTCTTTATCATTCATCGAACTTGAAGATCACAACATACCGGGAGTATCACAGGCATCACTGGATTGGGGGGATTATGATAACGACGGATTCAAGGATTTATTGATTACCGGTCATACCGGTCAGGAGAGGATTTCCAGAGTATATAAGACCAATGCTGACAGCACCTATACCTATCAGGAAACTATTCAGTTAACAGGTGTTAATTACGGTTCTGGACTCTGGGGTGATCTTAACAACAACGGTTATCTCGATATCGTGATAAGTGGCCAGGCCGATACTGAAGATTATGTTACCATCGTATATGAAAATGACGGGTTTGGTGGTTTCACTGCGAGATCAGATTTGAGTTTACCGGGAGTGAGATACAGCTCACTCGATCTGATTGATTTTAACAATGACGGCTGGCTCGACATCTTCATAAGTGGAGATACTGGTTCAGAGTGTATCACGAGGCTTTATCAAAACGATGGTGATGGAGATTTTTTCTGGCGGGAGGATATTGTCTTTCCCGGGTTTATGCATGTCGCTTCCTGCTGGGGAGATATTGACCGGAACGGTTTCCCCGATCTTATCATTACCGGTGAAGTGAATGGAGTGAAAACGACCACACTTTATTTAAACTATAATGGCAATACATTGATGCCTCAGCAGAATACAGACTTTCCCAATATTTTTAGAGGTTCGGTAGCCTTGGGCGATTTTGATAGTGACGGGTGGCTGGATTTGTTGCTGACCGGTATAAGCGATTCAGGAAGGGTGAGTCAGATATTTCAGAATACTAATGGGAGTTTCAGTTTCCTGACGAGTTTTACCGGCATCGGGTATGGTGTTGGAATCTGGGCAGACCTGAATAATAACGGATTACTGGATGTCATGATCTCTGGGGCAGAGTCAGGAACCTATAACAACATTGCCAGGATATATATCAATACCGGTAATAACAATTTTGAGCTTTTAAGCGAAGTATCTCTTAACGGATTAAGTACTTCGGATATAGCAATTACAGACTGCAATAATAACGGTAAGATAGATATCATCTCTACAGGTCTGGTATATGCTAACAGTAGAGTAACTACAGTTTACCTGAATCAAATTCAAACAGTGAATACACCTCCGACTGCACCTGTAGATTTGATAACCCTGACGAATAGTAACCATGTATCTTTAATCTGGAATGATGGTTATGATCCGGAGACTGCAATAAGCGGGTTGAGTTACAATATCTGTTTGAGGCCACTGAATCAGCCCGATCTGCAATTAATGGCCCCGATGGCAGATCTGACCAATGGGATACGAAGAGTTTCCCGTTCCGGCAATGCAGGCCATAGTAATCAATACTCATTATTTTCTCTTCCCGCAGGGAATTATGAATGGGCAGTTCAAACGATAGATTCTTCACTTACCGGTTCAGAGTTCTCTCCCTGGTGTTCGTTTACATACCCTTCCGGATTCCTGCCGTCACCTGCCAATCTACAGATTATCAAGGATAACTCTCAGGTTTACCTCAGCTGGGACCCGGTAGAAGGGGCAACAATGTATCGTATTTATGGATCTACTGATCCCTATGCCCCTGATTGGTTACTGATCGCGACGACAGAAAACACTAACTGGGAAAGCACAATATCCCATTCCGGTTATTTTTATCGAATTGCAGCTGTTAATGAATAAATTGACAGGATCAGAGGGAATCAGTTCTGCAACGTAATCTAACTTCAGAGAGCATATCGTTATGAATAGCTGAGTTGGTTGCCAGAATGCTATCAGTCGTGAATTCATACGCCATACCGGTAAGGTCAGTAACTCGTCCACCAGCTTCTGATACGAGCAGAATACCGGCAGCTACGTCCCAGGGGTTGAGATACCATTCCCAGAAGCCATCGAATACACCTCTCGCTACGTAACAGAGATCAAGAGCTGCACTGCCGGGTCGTCTGATCCCGTGACACTTACTATGGAAGTGTTCAAAGTAGCGGATATTATTCTCTTCAGCTTTATTGAAATTATAGGCAAAACCTGTAGCTAACAGGCTTCTGGAGAGAGAACGGGTAGCTGAAACGTGGATACTCTTATTGTTAAGAAGCGACCCTTTTCCCTTTTCAGCCTCGTAAAATTCGCTCAAAAGGGGGTTATAAACGAAACCGAGTTTGAGTTCTTCTTCGATTTGAAGAGCTACGGATACAGCAATAAAGGGGAAGCCGTGAACAAGATTGGTAGTTCCATCAATGGGGTCTATGATCCAGAGCTGTTCAGCTTCTTTTATTTCCGAATCTGTCTCTTCTGCCAGGAATGAACTGCCAGGTAGAAGCTTCTGGAGTTCTTCTTTCAAGAAATTCTCCACATTCCAGTCGATCTGAGTTACCAGATCTCTCTCAGTGCTCTTTGTCCGAACTGTCAGTTTTGAAGCCGATTCTTTGATAATCAAACTTCCAGCGTTCATTATAATATTATGCACATCCTTTCTAAGATTTGTCATAGTTGATACTCTCTCCTCATCTCAGAGCACGAAGTGTTTGAAGGTTAACAATATCCATTTCATCGTTCTCACCTTTGGGGGTTTCAAGGATCATCGGTACCTTTTTGAACCTCTCGTCGTTAAGCAATTTCCGGAAGGGTTCGATCCCGAGCTCTCCTTTTCCTATATGCTCGTGACGGTCAACTTTTGAACCCAGTACTTTCTTGCTGTCGTTTAGATGGAAGGTCTTGATCTTCTCGGTCCCGATTATACGATCAAATTCTGTAAAAACTTCTTCATAGGCCCCTTTGAGATCATAACCGGCGGTAAAAGCATGACAGGTATCGAAACAGACAGCGAGGTTTTCAGGATAACGGGAGTGTTCCATTATAAACTCAAGTTGTTCGAATTTATAACCGAGATTGGTTCCCTGGCCGGCTGTCGTTTCCAGTAGAATAACCGTATTTAGTTTTTCAAATTTCTCCAGTGTAAGGTCAATATTGTGAGTAATCTTCTTTAATCCCCATGCCTCTGTCTGATCGAGATATGAACCGGGATGTATGACCAGATAAGGTATCTCGAGCATCTCGCATAATTCCAGTTCCTCTTTAAATGCCTGTAGCGACTTCGTTTCTTTTACCGGATCTGCACTGCCGAGATTGATTAAATAGCGGCTATGAGCTACAATCACATAAGGTTTATACTCTTTCCTCAATTGCGCGAACCTGGATTTTTCATCTTCTCTGGGTTTACGGGTAGCCCACTGATTCTGGTTCGTAACGAATATCTGGATTGCATTAGCGGTAACTTTTTCTGCTCTTTCAAAGATCAGATCTAATCCTTTGGCGATCGAGATATGTGCTCCTAAATTCATTTACATCCCCTTTATTTATTCAAGAATTCTTCGATGAGTTTAACAAATAAATCATTGTCTCCTTCTGTGCCGACAGAGACACGAAGGTGATTTGCCAGTAAGGGCAATTTATGCATACTCCTGACTGAGATATCGTGGGCACTGAGATAGTCGTGGAGTTCCAGAGTTTTTTCTCCAATGGTGAAGATCAGAAAGTTAGTATCAGAAGAATATACAGTGACATTTTCAATCGCACTGAGTCTGTTGAACAGTTTATTTCTCGATTTGACGACATTTTTTGTATGGTTGAGGAATTTATCTCTGTGCTCCAGCAGTGTTAAGGCGAAAGTCTGGATAAGAATGCTCAGGTTGAAAGCTGTGAATACCTTGCTGATCTCTCTGATGTTCTCTGGAGTAGAAACCATATAGCCAAACCTCAAGCCGGCAACAGAAAAAGATTTGGAAAATGAACGGACTATGATCAGATTCGGATACTTTTTCAGCCGGTCGATAAAGGTTTTATTACTGAACTCATAATAGGTCTCATCAATCAGGACAGGTAGATTGGTGTTCTCTACAACTTCGATGATCTTTTCTTCGTCAAAGAGGTTACCAGTCGGGTTGTTGGGGTAACAGATGATAATCAAGCGACAGTTACGATCTTTGCTCGCTTCGAGATAAGCATCAGGTGAGAAGTCAAAATCGTCGTCCAGTTCGTGAGTCTTGAAACCGAGTCCGACAGCAGAACAGTAACTCTGATAATCAAAATAGGAGGGAGCCAGGGAAAGGGCAAAATCATCACCACTGTTCCGCATGGCAAGAAAGATATAGTAGAGCATCTGGTCAGCTCCGTTACCCATCAAGATCTGATCCTCTCCGATCTCGTTACCAGTATACTGGCACAATTTTTCTCTTAAATCTGCTGTTATATCACTGAAATAGCGGTTAAGAGCGATTTTGCTGAGATTGTTGAGAAACGGCCCTTTCATCAAGCCCAGCGGATTGAGAGTGCTCTCATTGAGCGACATCATAACTCTCTTATGAGGTATTTCCACCTGGACAGGTTCTTTCTCTTGCAAATCTTTTCTGAATAGATACATTACAACTCCTTATTGACATTAACTCTTCATAATATCGGAGAAAAGAGTCTGGCGAGAGACTCTTTGAATCGATTAAAATAGCTTCGGTCTAAATGCTCGTCCAGGGTAAGCTCGGTACTGTCATCAAGGTCTTCTTCAAATATCCTGTCAAGCCTGGCAGTCAGATCGTCACTAAAAAGGAAGGCATTTACTTCCAGATTGTGTAGAAAACTTCTGATATCCATATTAGCCGACCCTATGGAAGCTAGATGCCCATCTACAGTAATGTATTTTGAATGAATGAATCCCTTTCTGTATTCATAGATTTTTATCCCGGCTTCCAGTAAGTCCTGAAAATATGATCTGGCTGCCCAGAACACGAGATGATGATCCGGCTTGCTCGGAACGATCAATCTGACCCTGACGCCACTCAGAGCAGATACCTTGATAGCGGTGAGCATACTTTCATTGAGAATTAAATAGGGTGTGACGATATTGATATTTTTCGAGGCTAAGGTAATCATAGCAAAATAACCCTGCATGATACTTTCCCAGTCAGAATCAGGGCCACTAGAGATGATCTGGATCGGATTGATATTCTCAATATCGGATTCCGGAAAGTTCTCATCTTTGAACTGATTATCACCGGTTGCAAAAGTCCAGTCATTCAGAAATATTGCCTGCAGAGGGTGGACAGCTTCTCCTTCTATTCTTATGTGTGTGTCGCGCCAGAAGCCGTAATATTTATCCTTATGCATGTATCTATCGGCAATATTAACACCCCCCAAAAAGCCGATATTACCATCGATTATAGCTATCTTACGATGATTACGATAGTTCATCTTACTGCTGATATAGGGGAAACTGACCGGTGAAAAGCTGGATGTTTCTACACCACCTTTCTGGAGAGCTCTGACATATTTACAACCTATATTCCAGCTTCCGACAGAATCATACAGTAATCTTACCTTCACCCCTTCCCGAGCCTTCTTTATCAGAAGATCTTTCATACTATTTCCGATCCGGTCACTTCTTATGATGAAGAATTGAAGATGGATTGTTTTTTGGGCAGATTCAATGGCAGAAAATATCGCTTCTATAGCCTGCTTCCCATCAGAGAATATTTCTCCTCGATTATGATAAGTGAGGAAGGCTTTATTATTGTTTTCTAACAGTCTGGAGATCAATGATACTGCCGGCCTCTCTTTTCCCAGGATAGAGATATCATATCTATGATCGAGTTTACTTCTCTCTATCTTTTTTAACTTATCATAATCATTATATTCCTTCCTGGCATAGATCTTCTTTTTCCGAAAATTGCGTCCGAAGACGAGATAGATAATAAATCCGAGAATGGGTAAGAAAAAAAGGATGAGAATCCAGGAGAGGGTTTTAGTCGGGCTACGGTTTTCCATGATTAGAACGAGAACAACAGTAAGGATAGTTATACCCCAGAGCAGCTTCACAATAATGTTGATAGCGTTCAATAAACTCTCTTTGCCCGAAGATTCAATAAGATTATAGAGGTAGAAGATAATCGCCAGGAGAAGAACGAAGATAACAATCTGTTTGAGTGGTAACTTCATATCGGACCTACTATACTTTTCTCGGTTCTCTGGTTCATGATTTGTTAATCAAATGCTCCTATTATTATGTCTTCCAGCCTTCTTTTAGGAACATAATGGATGCCATTCTCATCCCGCCAGTATTTAATGTCATCTTGATTTCCGATCTCTTTTATCACAACCTCTTCTTTCGGCTTACCGAGAGCTATAGCCAGAAGTATATCCAGTTGCTCCGGAATATCCAGGCTCTTTCGTAAGAGGTCACGGTCTATAGAAGCGAAGATACAGCCACCAAGTCCCTTTTCAACAGATCCTAAAAGAATAGATTGTGCAGCGATACCGGCATCGTAGTGGTGATGTCTGGCGTGGTCTCTGTCTCCAAGAATGACGATATACCCTGAAGGTCTTTCTCCTTCAACCGGTCCAGCCCAGTCTGGTAAATATCCTGCCCAGCGGAGTGAACAAAATATTAACCTGTTTACCTCCCTGTTCGAAGAAATGATGTATCTCAAAGGTTGTAAGTTAGCTGCTGAAGCGGATAATCTGGCGTAATCTACCAGTTCGCGCAGCGTATTGCTCTCCAGAGAATACTCTTCATAAAACCGTCGATAACTCCGATTCTTCTCAATTAAATCTCTGAGCATATATTACCCTCCTATCAAGGCTATTAACTTAACTAATTAGTCAGTCTGAGTCTTTCCTGTCAATTGATTTATATTTTTTGAGATCAGCTAAATCCTTATCCCAAATCGCACTAAAACCCTTATAACTGCACGACTGCACTAAATAGCAGATCACAACACCAGTTATTTAATACCAATAATTTTAAAACTATGCTTGACAAGAACTAAAGTGATTTAGTAACAATGAATTTCTGGAGGTGTATGATGACAAACTTTAAAAGAGTTCTTATTGCAACTGTAATGGGCATCGTAAGTGGGCTTATCTGCACAGGGCTTGCATCGACCGGTGGGCCATTATCTTTCCCCCTCTTTATGAACATCTTTACTGGGAGGGTCCTGATCGGATTTATCATCGGTATTAGCGCTCTACGTATTCACTGGGCAATAAATGGACCGTTAATGGGTTTAATTGTCGGAATCCCTGCTGCTTTTGGCGGAATGATGGCTGACGTTGAAGGGTTTACACCGGCTTCAATGTTCATGTCTACTCTGGTTATGGGTATTATCTACGGATTCTTGATAGAATTCGTTACATCAGTGGTCTTCAAAGCTAAACAGAAGAAACTGTAAACCATTCAAGTCTGGATAAAGAACATCTTCCAGTAAGCCTCAACAAAATTTAATTACCGGTAATCCTCGGTAAAAGAATGGTCTCTTATCTCTCTTTAAGGAGCAGGGGAGTCGGCTGCAGCCGACTCCCCTGCTCCATTTTAATTACTATGTGATATAGTGAGGGGTTTATGCAGGATAGTGTTTTGGATAATCGAAATATCGATGACTGTCTCTCCTCTAAATTTCTACACTTCTCTCTCGTAATATTTGCTGATCAGAGCCGTTTTCAAAATAGTTTGACATAGCAGCCGAACAAAAAACAATGACCGATGAGGTAATATACTATTATGTTTGATAAAGTATTGAAGAAGCTGTTCGGAGATAAGAACATCCGAGACATTAAGAAAATTGAACCTATCCTTGAACGGATCAAGGAAAAGTATGCAATTCTGGAAGCGATGAGTGATGATGAACTCCGGGCTCGTGTTAAAGAGATCCGTAACGAGATCAAAGAAGAGCTTACTCCTTATGAAGAGGAATTCGAAGCTTTGCAGGAGACCTTTCAACAGGAGCATGAAGAGAGAGAAAAAGATCGTCTGGAAAACGAGATAGATCGTAAAAGGGAGGAACTGAAGGAACAGCGTCAGGCTGTTCTGGATGGGTATCTTCCGGAAGTATTTGCCATCGTTAAGGATACCTGCCGGCGTTTAATCGGTAAGGAATATGAGATTAGAGGCCATAAAGAGGCCTGGTTTATGATACCCTTCGATGTCCAGTTGATAGGAGCCATTGCTCTGCATCAGGGTATGATAACAGAGATGGCTACAGGTGAAGGTAAAACACTCGTGGCAACAATGCCGATGTTTCTTAATGCTCTGACCGGCCTGGGTGTTCATCTGATAACAGTTAATGATTATCTAGCTCAGCGTGACTCGGAATGGATGAAACCGATCTACGATTTTCATAATCTCACTGTAGGGGTTATAACCACCGGGATGGACTTCATAGAGCGAAAAGAGGCTTATTATTGCGATATCACATACGGAACTAACAGTGAATTCGGTTTCGACTATCTGAGAGATAATATGGCGACTAATTCCGATCAACTGGTTCAGGGATATCTTTATTACGCTATAATCGACGAGGTTGACAGTGTTCTGATCGACGAAGCGCGAACCCCTTTAATCATCAGTGGCCCTGTGAAGGAGAGCAGGAATTTCTATGCAGAATTGAAGCCACAGATAGTAAAGCTTGTATATGCCCAGACTGCTTTAGTTAATCGTTATATGTCGGAAATAAGAAAAATGCTGGAGAGTGATAAACCGGTATGGGATGAGATAGGGCGAAAACTGCTGCTGGTCAAACGGGCAGCACGGAAGAACAAAGGTTTTCAGAAGCTGATGAAAGAAAGTAATCTTAAGAAGCTGATTAATGATATAGAAGGTGCATATCTGCGTGACAAGAAGATGCATATTCTCGACGAGGAGTTATTCTATGTTATAGACGAGCGGACCAATAGTGCAGATCTCTGTGATAAAGGCCGTGATGAACTATCAAAAAATGACCCCTATCTATTTGTGATGGAGCAGCTTGATGATCTGCTGGCCGAACTTGACGAACGCGAGGATCTCAATCTGGAACAAAAGATGAAGCAGAAAGAGGAGATAACAGCCAGGTTTCTCGATAAAAATGAGAGACTGCATAATATTGCTCAGCTTCTGAAGAGTTATGCCCTGTTCGAACGGGATGTCGATTACGTTGTTGTTAATAATCAGGTCATAATCGTTGATGAGTTTACAGGACGCATGATGCCGGGCAGAAGGTTCAGTGATGGCCTTCATCAGGCACTCGAAGCAAAAGAAGGGGCCAAGATCGAGGGTGCCACCCAGACTCTGGCAACTATAACCCTGCAGAATTATTTCCGTATGTACGATAAAATTGCCGGTATGACAGGAACTGCTGTCACTGAGGAAACAGAGTTTATGGAAATCTATAAACTCCCGGTTATTCAGGTACCGACTAACCTGCCGGTCACCAGAATTGATTATGATGATTTAATATATCTGACCAAGAAGCAAAAATACGATGCTATAATGAATGAGATCTCCTACTGGCACGAACGCCAGAAACCAGTGCTTGTCGGCACAGTCTCTGTTGAGGTGTCAGAGACTCTGAGCAGATTACTAACCAGACGTGGTATCAGGCATAATGTCCTTAATGCCAAGCATCATGAAAAAGAGGCAGATATTATCATGAATGCCGGAGAACCGGGCTCAGTTACCATAGCGACAAATATGGCCGGCCGTGGGACCGACATTAAGCTCGGCAATGGTATTGTTACTCTTCCCCAGGAAGAGTATCGAAAAATGAGCCGTCATGTATCAGATGAAAAACCCTATGGTATTCCAGAAGATGGGTTGCATGTGATAGGAACCGAGAGGCATGAAAGTCGAAGAATCGATCGTCAGCTGAGAGGACGTAGTGGCAGGCAGGGAGATCCGAGAACTTCGAGATTTTATCTCTCACTTGAAGATGACCTGATGCGCCTCTTTGGTTCTGACAGGATAGCTTCTATGATGTCACGCCTGGGCCTGAAAGAGGGTGAAGCTATTACACATCCCTGGATGACCGGTGCGGTTGAAAAGGCACAGAAGCGGGTTGAGGCACATAATTTCGAGATTCGTAAGCAGCTGTTGAAATACGATGAAGTAATGAATCAACAGCGCGAAGTGATCTATAAATACAGAAGAAGCGTTCTCAAAGGTTATGACCTGCAATATGAAATAAAGGAGATGATCCGGGAAAGTGTCAACCGTATGGTCGATACTTACATCAACGAAAGTGATTACCAGGAGAACTGGAATCTTGATAGAGTCGTTCAATGGCTGAGATTGAGTCTCGGCATTGTTGCTGAAGAGAAAGATCTTATCAGTGACTATATGACCCTTGATATCCTGAAAGCTAACGTGGAAGATGTCGTTTTCAAGGCTTATGAGCGGAGAGAAGAGGAACTCGGTTCAGAGCAGCTGCGGAAAGTAGAGCGTCTGTCACTTCTTCAGGTTGTCGATAATCACTGGCGAGACCATCTTCACGAGATGGATCTGCTCAAAGAGGGTGTCGGTTTGAGGGCCTATGCCAATAAAGATCCCCTGATAGAATATAAGAAGGAGAGTTTCATCCTGTTTCAGGATTTGATTGCTAATATCCAGGATAGCGTGGCTAAACGTGTCTTTACCGTTCAGTTTATAACATCCCGTGAGCAACTTGAAGACCTGTTGAAAGCTGCCCGCGCCAGCCATTCTGACCTCTCTGCTTTCCATTATCAGAGTGCTGATGATTCTTCTCAAAACAGAGAATATCAGACTGCCTCTCAGAAAAAGGAGCCACCGAGAGTGCAACAGAGACGGGTAGATCATAAAGTGGGAAGAAATGATCCCTGCCCCTGTGGTAGTGGTAAGAAATACAAAAAGTGCTGCGGATCGGTTGAAAACCAGTGATGCTCCTTACTTGAGAGCATCTCAGGATTGTTAGATCCTTTTGTTCAACAGGAAGCATTGTAGCATATTAACGATACTTGGTTATATTTAAAGAGAAAAGTAATGAAGGAGCAATAAAAGCGAGTAATGAAGAAGATTGCCGAAAAAGAGAAGAAGCTCGACAACTTATTAAAACAGATGGGTTTGAGAAGATACAGTGATGATTTCAGAATGATAAACAGGACCTATAACCGAATTTTGACACAGGATGAGCAGAAACTGCTCTATCCCGAATCTTTCGGATATCTTCTCAGTCTTTATCAGATCGGAACTATTGACAGTATTGAATTAGAAAAATTTATAGATTATTGTCTCTCTGTCGCTTACTACGAAGAGGAGAAGTTATCCCTGGAAAGGACAAAGAAAATAGTAAGCCTTTTGCTCTATTGCGATAGCTTGGTGTTGAAGAGAAGGGATTTTGTAACGATTTTCAAAGAATGTGAGGAGGAAATCTCCAGTAATGATACAGTTCACTAAAATCTTGAATAGGAAATAGGATGGGAAAAGGATTAGTTATTGTTGAGTCACCAACCAAAGCACGAACTCTTAGCAAGTTCCTGGGAAAGGATTATACTATTAAAGCTTCTATGGGGCATATCAGGGATTTACCGAAAAAGAATCTCGGTATCAAAGTTGAAGACGGTTTCAAGCCGATTTATCAGGTTGATCGAACCAAACAAAAAGTTATCAAAGAATTAAAAGATTCCGCCAGTAAGAGTGATGCTATATATCTGGCGTCTGACCATGACAGGGAGGGAGAGGCTATTGCCTGGCATCTGATATATGTTCTGCGTGATGTCACCTCCGATAAAGAGATTTACCGTATTACCTTCAATGAGATTACCCGAAGTGCTGTATTAAAAGCAATAGAGAATCCGGGCAATATTGATCAAAACAAAGTTGATGCTCAACAGGCTAGAAGGTTGTTAGACCGCCTGGTTGGCTACAAGATCAGCCCGTTACTATGGAAAGTGATCACTACCCGCCTCAGTGCCGGCAGGGTTCAGTCAGTAGCCTTACGCCTTATCTGTGAAAGAGAGGAGGAGATCCTCTCCTTTAAAGAACGGGAATACTGGACTATCGAGGCTGACTTCTTTAAGGGTCAACTGGAACCATTTCACTCTATACTCCAGAAATGGCAGGGTAAAAAGGTAGAACTTAGTAAAGAATCGGATACTCATGCCATCATCAACGCTCTGAAAAGTGCTGAATACCGAATAGCTGATAAAACTTCTTCTTCCAGAAAAGTTCACCCACTTCCACCTTTCATAACGAGTACACTGCAACAGGATGCTTCTCGCATCTTGAACTTCTCATCAAAGAGAACTATGTCTGTGGCACAACAGCTCTACGAAGGGGTTGATATCAAAGGTGATTCTACCGCACTGATTTCTTATATGCGAACCGATTCATTGAGACTGTCACAGGAATCCATTCAGTCAACCCGCAAGTTGATCGAGGAGAGATTCGGTAATGATAAGCTCAATCCAACAGTCAAGGTTTTCAAGAATAAGAGTTCGGCACAGGATGCTCATGAGGCGATCAGGCCGACAGATATAAACAGAATTCCGGAATCATTAAAGGAATATCTGAAACCAGAACAGCTGAAACTCTATACTCTGATCTGGGAGAGAACAGTGGCAACACAGATGATACCGGTTGAGATCGATACTGTGGCCCTGTTCATCGAAGCGGGTGAAGGACTGTTTAAATCTACTGGAAGTGTTATCAGAAAGCAGGGTTTTCTGGAAGTTTATAAACATCTCAATCTCAAATTGGGCGAGAAAATTGATCAGGAATACCAGAAAGAGGATCTTTTGGATGCAAAGACGATAGAGGGAATTCAGCATTTTACCAAACCACCTGCCAGATATACCGAAGCTGCTTTGATAAAAGAACTCGAATCGAAAGGTATTGGTCGTCCCTCTACATATTCATCGATAACAAGCACCATTCTGGACAGAAAATATGTCAGTTTAAATGAAAAGAAATTCTTCCCCACAGACCTGGGTATGACGGTGAACAGATTCCTGGTCAGTAACTTCGACAGCCTCTTCAATGTAAAGTTTACCAAAACACTGGAAGACGGCCTTGATCATATTGCCGAAGGGGATATGAAGTGGCAGTCATTACTGGAAACGTATTATAACAGGATCGAAGAGCTGATCGATAAGACCGATGTAAGTAAATCAAAGAAGGATTTGCAGGAAGAAACAGACATCCTCTGTGATAAATGTGGCAGTCCGATGATTGTTAAATGGGGGCCTAAAGGTCAGTTTCTCGCCTGCTCAGCTTTCCCGAAATGTCGCAATATCAAGAATTTCCAGAGAAGTGAGAATGGTGACATAGAACTTGAAAAGCCGGTTGAGACCGATGAGAAATGTCCCGAAGACGGAGCTCCCCTCGTTGTTAAACAGGGGCGATACGGCAAGTTTCTCGGATGTAGTAATTACCCCAAATGTAAGTTTACGAAGAAACTTACTCTCGGGATTAGATGCCCTGAATGCAAGAAGGGTGAGATAACCGAGAATCTAAGTAAGAAGGGAAGAACTTATTACAGTTGCTCAAACTATCCTGAGTGTAAATTCCGCTCTTATAACAAACCTGTAAACACCAGATGTCCCTCCTGCGGTAACGAATACGTTGAAGAAGTATCTAGCTCCGGTTCCGGAAAAAAACTCAGATGCCCGAAGTGTAAGAAAGAAATAAGTTGATTATGTATCTGGTTGATTCATTCAGAAGCAGTTTGCTGAACATATTTACTCATAAGTTCCGTTCGGTGCTGACCATGCTGGCAATAGTGATAGGTATTTTTGCCGTGGTTATCATGTTTTCTTCTGTCTACGGGATCAAACAGTTGATTAAACAGAATATGGAGAATCTCGGCTGGAATAATTCCATAATCGTCTATCCCTCTGACGGACATCAGACAAATGTCAGCCGGAGAGTCGGAGCTGTAGGGAGAAGGTTCATGTATATGCGGAGGAGTGTCAGGCCGCTCAGTGTCAATGATTACCAGATCCTCAGAACTAACGTCGAACATAAAGATATCTATCCAATGATCGATACCTGGTCACGGATATTCTTACCCTATAAGCAGGAGAATATCAGACTCCGGGCTACGAGTAATTACTATTTTCTGAATAAGACATATCCGCTGGGACAGGGACGATATTTTAACTACTTTGAAGAGAAAGTAGCTGCTAAAGTGGCTGTAATCGGTCATCATGTTGCACAAAACTATTTTCCTGACACTGATCCGATTGGCGAAACAATCACTATAGGGAGTAATCGATACAGAATTATCGGGGTTCTTTCAGCAGATGTTCTCAATAAGGTAGGTGGCATGAATTTCAATGAATGGGAAAGAAGGCAGGACCTATCAGCAGTTTATATACCGATAAGTACAGGTGCCCGATACCTTAAACAGGATAATGCCATCGATTACATCTATATCCAGAGTCTTGATGAAGCTTCCTTCTCCGATATGAAGAATAGAACCAGACAGATTCTTCTTACTAATCATAATATGGGACATAATTTCAGCTTTCAGGATGTAGGGTCGATGATGGTGACTGTCTCTCAAGAGCTGGAAAATTTTATAGAAAAATGGAACATAACACTGACAGCAATTGCTTCCATCTCACTGATTGTCGGTGGTCTTGGCCTGTTCAGTACTATGCTGATCTCTATAAGTGAGAGAATGCTGGAGATCGGTATCCGTAAAAGTGTCGGCGCAACCTCCCGAGATATTTTTCTCCACTTTATACTCGAATCGATGATAATCTCCATGATCAGTGCTGTAGCAGGAATAAGCTTTGCTATTCTCATCCTGAAGATCGTATCGATGGCAATCAATTTCACTTTTCCGATCGTTACTGAAGGGATAATCCTGGGAATCGGCTTTGCTGTTCTGATCGGGTTCCTTTCAGGACTCTATCCCGCTATAAAAGCTTCTGATACCAACCCCATTCAAGCTATTTATTATAACGAGTAAGAACAGTAGTTACTTTTGCTGATTCCTGAATAACCTGTCGAGCGATCAAACAGGAATGTGTTTGCCTTACAGCTATCTCTGTTTGAATCGGAAAACCTCTGATAATCTCTTATGTATCAACTGGCTGCATTACAGAAATAGAGGGCATAAGTCTGCTGATTGCTTCATTATCTGACCAGACATATTGATCTAACATAGTCCTGTATAGCTATTACAGGAAGCAAAATAAAAACAAAAAAAATCTTGACAGACAGAGTTTGTTTATATATCTGTAATTAGTGTGAGTTGATAAGTTTATATTAATACCACTACGACGCTTATTCGTAGTGATTTTCTGCTGTGAGTTTGGCAAAAAGAGGTTGTTCATTTCATAAGCAGGTTTTTTGCAACGGGGTGAGGACATAATAACAACGAGGTTCTTTGGTGTAAGAGGTTTCGTTTATTTAGGTTTTGTTTATAGGTTTGTATCATGGCTTGGAGTCATATTTTTTGTAAGTATTCTGTTCTTCATTATGAAATGTCCAATCACACTATCTTTCTGCAAGATAGTCGAATAGCCTTTCATTTCGAGAATCATGACGGTACCCTACTCGGGTATCACTCTGTCTGTTAAAAAAAATACAGAAAACTTGAAATATCGAAATAAGGAGAGAAATTATGAAACGAAACTTATTTTTAACACTATTCCTGACAATATTGTCAGGGTTATTTATTACTACTCTGTCTGGTCAGTTTTATCTGGATGAAGGGTTTGAAGATGGTGTGATCCCGGATAACTGGACAGTGCTAAATGAAGACGGCGGTTCGTATCAGTGGGAGGCCTCAACTGTTAATCCTCGAACTGGTAGTTACTCAGCTCGGGTAAGGTATGAAACATCATCACTCGATAACGACGATTGGTTAATCACTCCTTCCTTACTTGTGACAGAAACAAC
>Ga0079223_10000918_pt1 | contig 16588 bp, 16 predicted proteins | sample Stecom2011_FD_75072 | JGI IMG/M metagenome (GOLD analysis project Ga0079223, IMG submission 75072) | Agricultural soil microbial communities from Utah to study Nitrogen management - Steer compost 2011 | ecosystem: Environmental > Terrestrial > Soil > Agricultural land | place: USA: Utah... | reverse complement strand
TTAAAACAAGAAGAAAAAGTATTGGCAGACTAAGCTATATGATAAAACAATCTCGATTAAATAAATTGCGGAAAGTAACCATCCTTTCCGCAACTTTTTTACTTACACTTTCTGCATGTAAAAAAGACGAAGAAAAAATTAGCCCCAAATTTGCACAAGACATTTCCAAGGCTGATTTTACCAACCAAATAAAGCTCAGCACAAAAACCATAAAAAGCGATTCAATATTAGCGGATAAAATTGCTACAGGTCTTGCTGGAGTATACAAAGACTCTGCTTTTGGAACGAGTAAAGCATCGATATTCGTTCAGCCTCTGCTTCCTTCAAACTACCTGACTCTAGGGGAAGTGGGAGAAACAATGATTACTGATTCTATTGTGCTTAGCCTCATTTATGATGGAGGGTTTGGAGATAGTACTTCCCAAACATTTGAAGTATTTAGAATTACTGAGGAGATGGATAGAAATAAATCCTATCCATCAAATTCCAATATAAGTACTTCTACAGCCATCTTGGGTACAAAAACTTTTCGTCCACAATTCAATAAGAAGTTAAAAATATTAAATCCAAACATTACAGGCGGAGTAGATACAATAACAGTTGATCCACAATTGAGAATTAGGCTTGACAATGCATTAGGAGATGAAATACTAAGTAAATCAGGACAAAGTGAATTGGCAAACAACAATAACTTTAAAGCATTTTTTAATGGGCTTAAAATTTCTCCAAAAGTAAACCCCAATATTGCAGACAATGAAGATGCTATCCTTTACTTCGCATTAACATCTTCTGCTACAAGAGTTAATCTATTCTATTCTGTGATCAACTCCAACAACGATACAACTAGAAGAGTGGTGTATTTTCCAATCAATTCTACTTCAGTAAGGTTCAATACATTTGAACATGACTATACGGCTACAGCTGTAGAGGCAAGTTTGAATAGCACCGAAGATGATTCTATATACACCTATGTACAAGCAATGGCCGGGGTTCAAACCTTGATTAAGTTCCCAGATTTAAAAGAGCGTTTCAACAATAAAAAAATGGTGATTAACAAAGCCGAATTAATACTACCTATAGCAGATGGAAGTTATTCTAAATTTGGTGTGGCAAATTCATTAATTTTGGCATCGAAAAATGAAAGTGGAGAATTGACTTTTATTCCTGACTTTTTTGAAGGGGAAAGCTACTTTGGAGGACAGTATGACTCCGATAAAAAAGAATATAAATTTAACATTAGTCGATACATCCAAGATGTAATTGATGATAAAACAATTAGTGATGGGTTAATAGTCTTAACGACAGGTGGTGCAGTAAAAGCTAGCCGAGTCGTTTTACTAGGATCAGCAAACCCAAATAAAAAGATAAAATTAAACTTATACTACTCAAATACGGAATAAAATTATGTGTGGAATTGTAGCTTATATCGGTAATCAGGAAGCCTACCCAATTATTTTGAAAGGGTTAAAAAGACTAGAATACAGGGGATACGATAGCGCTGGGGTTGCTTTACTCAATGGCGAAATTAACTTGTACAAAAAGAAGGGAAAAGTGAGCATGTTAGAAGCTTTTGCTAAAAATAAAGATTTAACGGCAAAAGTTGGAATTGGGCATACAAGGTGGGCAACACATGGTGCACCAAATGACGAAAACGCACACCCACATATGAGTGGAAATAGCGAATATGCCATTATCCATAATGGAATTATTGAAAACTATCACTCCTTAAAAAAGGAGTTAATCATCAGAGGCCATAAGTTTAAAAGTGAGACAGACACTGAAGTGCTGATTCACCTAATTGAAGATGTTCAGAAAGCAGAAAAGTGTTCTTTAGAAGAAGCTGTACGCCTAGCACTCAAAAGTGTAATCGGGGCTTATGCAATTGTAGTTCTCGACAAAAATCGTCCAGATAGATTAATTGCTGCCAAAAAAAGTAGTCCATTAGTTATTGGTTTGGGTAAAGGTGAATTTTTTATTGCATCTGACGCAACTCCTATAATAGAGTACACCAAAGATGTTGTGTACTTAGAAGATGATCAAATTGCCATTATCGAAATGGGTAAAGAACTTAAAATGATCGACATTGATAACCAGCCTATCACTCCTTATATTCAAGAACTTGAAATGAATTTAGAAGCGATTGAAAAAGGCGGTTACGAGCACTTTATGCTCAAAGAAATATTTGAACAGCCACAAGCTATTAGAAACAGTATGCTTGGTAGATTGAATCCCAAAACAAACATGATACGATTGGGCGGAATCGAAGAGTATGAAAGCAAATTTTTACAAGCCAAAAGAATAATTTTTGTAGCTTGCGGAACTTCTTGGCATGCATCTCTTGTTGGGGAATATATGTTTGAAGACTTGGCGCGAATTCCAGTTGAGGTTGAATATGCTTCAGAGTTCAGATATAGAAATCCTATTATTAATGAAGATGACATTGTTATTGCTATCAGCCAATCAGGTGAAACCGCCGACACTTTAGCTGCTCTAAAATTAGCCAAAGAAAAAGGGGCAATGATTTATGGAATATGTAATGTTGTAGGTTCTACAATTGCAAGAGAAACAGATGCAGGCTCATATACTCATGCCGGTCCTGAAATAGGAGTTGCATCTACCAAAGCTTTTACTACGCAAGTTACAGTTTTAGCACTAATGGCACTTAGTTTAGCAGAAAAGAAAGGAACCATTAGCAGGAGTCGTTACAACGCTTTAATAACTGAACTGAACAACGTGCCCAACTTGATAGAGAAAGTGCTTAAAACAAACGATAGCATACTCGAAATCGCAAAACTTTATAAGGATGCAAGAAACTTTTTGTATTTGGGTAGGGGTTATAATTTTCCTATAGCTTTAGAAGGAGCCTTAAAGTTAAAGGAGATTTCATACATTCACGCTGAAGGATATCCAGCCGCTGAAATGAAACATGGCCCTATTGCTTTAATTGATGAAAACATGCCTGTTGTAACAATTGCAACAAGAAAAGGCAGCTATGAAAAAGTGGTTAGCAACATTCAAGAAATTAAAGCTAGAAATGCAAAGGTAATTGCCATTGTAACTGAAGGCGACACTATGGTTAAAGAGTTGGCGGACCATGTAATTGAAACACCAGCAACAGAGGAGTTTATCGATCCATTGGTTTCTGTAATCCCACTACAGCTTTTATCATACCACATTGCTGTATTGAGAGGATGTAATGTAGATCAGCCAAGGAATTTAGCAAAGTCGGTAACTGTAGAGTAATTCGAAATTTTAATATATACTGAATAGCAAAATAGCCTAAAGGAAGGCTATTTTGCTATTTCACCCACATTATCACCCGGTTGTTGTTGGTGTATTTGTCTAAGTCTTTTGCAGTAATAATAGCAATAAAGTCAACCAAAGGTAGCAAACCTAAACCACCGCCTAGCGTTAAAGAATATACCACTGGCACCGAAGGATCAGTGCCTAAATAGATACGGTGCACTCCAAAGTGTCCTAAAAAAATAGCCAGTAAAGCAGCTTTTAATTTTTTAAATCGCGGTTCGTTTACTTGAACCATGGTATTATCTTGCCCTAACTCTAGATTATCCGAAAATACTTCAATCTCATTTTTAAGCATAAAAAAATCTACTTGGTGAGCATATAAACTGCTCACACAAGTAGATCCTAGAATTAACAGCAATACGAATAATCGCATTTGTTTATTTTGCTTTTTGAAGCTTTGCATTTACTTTATTCCAGTCAATTACATTAAAAAATGCATTGATATAATCTGGTCTTCTATTCTGATAATTTAAATAATAAGCATGCTCCCAAACATCAAGTCCTAAAATTGGTGTACCTGAACAATCAACCACATCCATTAGTGGATTGTCTTGATTTGGCGTGCTTGAAACACTTAGCTTACCATTTTCATAGCATAGCCATGCCCATCCAGAACCAAATTGAGTCGCCGCTGCATTAGAAAATGCATCTTTAAATTTTTCAAATGACCCAAAGTCTTTATCAATCATTTCTGCTAACTCACCAGTTGGATTACCACCACCATTTGGCGACATTATTTCCCAAAATAAACTGTGATTATAAAAACCACCACCATTATTCCTAACAGCAGCAGATTGTTTAGATATAGAAGAAAGAATTTCGTTTATAGACTTCCCTTCTAATTCTGTTCCAGCGATAGCTTTGTTCAGGTTTCCTGTATAACCATTGTGATGCTTCGTATGGTGTATTTCCATAGTGCGTGCGTCAATATGTGGTTCTAATGCATCATATGCATACTCTAATTTTGGTAATTCAAAAGCCATTTCATTAAGTTTTAGTGAATAAATCTATTTTTCTCAAAGGTATATTTTATCTACCTTATTTAAAAAAATAACAACTAATATAATTGCTTGTTCGCAATTTAGTTTTTATTATTTATTTTTGGTGCTCATAAATCATTAATAATTTCAAAACAAACCATGAAAAAAGTCCTAACAATCCTAACTGTCGCAAGTCTATTTGCCATAACATCATGTGGCACTCCAGAAAAAAAAGAAACAAATACTGAAAAAGAAGCCAATGAGTTGATGGAAGAAATGAACAAAAAGGCAGCAGAAGTAAGTGAAAAAACAGAAGACGAGGTAGATAAGATTACAAAAGATGCTGAAGAAGCAACAGATAAAGCAAGAGAAGAAATGGAAAATGTTGCTGATACAATAGAGCAAAAAGCAGATGAGGTTATAAATTAACTCGCATTCTATTTTCTAAACAGTACACAGAAAGCTTCTAAATTAGTCTAGAAGCTTTCTTCATTTATAAAGAACTTCTATCGCCTTTTTTACAGTCTCATCATCTTTATTAAGTATTTGATTGAATACATTGTCTCCAAAAAGTGTTCTGCCAATTGTTGCTTTTAAACGATTTTTAATTAGCTCTTTGTTTTTTTCTGCAGCAGTTTCATCAAGTTCAACCCCATTTTTATCGGCAAAAATGTAAAATTGTTTCAGCTGACTATCTGTCAATTCAAAACTATCTACAAAAGAGTTTTCGGTATACTTCTCATTCAACATGCTTCTATTTTCATCGGCAAACTGAAAGCCATAAAGATAAAACATTCCTCTATAATTAAGTTTACCATAGTAAGCATGAATGTTTGAAGTATCTAATGGAACAAAGTAATCTGGCATAATCCCACCACCACCATAAAGCACTTTACCTCCCTTGGTTGTATACTTTAAAGAGTCTGGAAAGTCAATAGAATCAGTACTCAGCATTTCGCCACTTTCGTAGCGCTCATATGATTCACTATAGTATGCTTTAGCTCCATTTTTATATGGCTTTTGAATGCTTCTACCTGTTGGCGTATAATATCTAGCAACAGTTAAGCGCATTGCAGAACCATCGGGCCATTGCACACCCTCTTGAACAAGTCCTTTGCCAAAAGAACGACGACCAACGATGTGCCCCTTATCATTATCTTGCAGTGCCCCTGCTAAAATCTCACTAGCAGAAGCAGAGTTTTCATTAATTAATATTGCCGTTTCAGTATTTTTAAGCATTCCACGCTTGCTTGCATAAAAATTTTCACGCTTCCGAGATTTCCCTTCAGTGTAAACAATTAGCTCGCCTTCTTCTAAGAACTCATCTGCCATTTTAGTTGCCGATTGTAAAAACCCCCCGCCATTGTTACGTAAATCAACTATAAGTTTTTCCATTCCAAAAGATTTTAGCTGTTCTACTGCCTCAACAAACTCATTATAAGTGTCTCTTGCAAAACGAATTACCTTAACATAGCCAACCTTATCGTCAATTAAGTAAGACGACTCAACACTATACAATGGGATTTCATCTCTTTGAATTGAAAAGTCGAGCAATGGACTATCCGCTGCTCTTTTAACTCTAATATTCACCACAGACCCCTTTGGCCCTTTCAACAACTTTACAACTTTATCATTGTCAATCTCTTTCCCTGTAATATCCTCCTTCTCAACACTTACAATTCGATCTCCAGCCATTATTCCTATTTTTTCAGAAGGCCCTCCACCAATTGTCCTTACTACCATTACAGTATCATCTTTAATTCTAAATTCAATCCCAATGCCTTCAAAATTTCCTTCTAAAGGATCATTAACTGCATGATAATCTTGTTTCGGAATGTAATACGAATGTGGATCTAAGTCTTGAAGCATCTTGTTTATAGTTGCTTCTATAATCTCACTCTCTACAATAGTATCAACGTAATCACTCTTGATATAACTAATAACTTGTTGAAGTTTATCTTTTTCTTGAAAAGTAGCGTGATTCGGAAAAATAACCGCCGAAGTTGATTGTTCTGACAATTGCTTCCCGATAAAAACTCCCATTGACAAAAAAATGGCAATCAGAATTGGCATTAGTAAATATACTCTTTGTCTATCTTTCATCTTTATAACTATATTTCAGGGATATGTTCTACTTCAATTCCAGCGCGTATTAAAAACGCAATACCCGAATCATCTTTGTATCCATTTAGGTAAACCACCCGTTTAATCCCGGCTTGAAGCACAAGTTTACTGCATTCTTTGCAAGGAGACAAAGTAATATAAAGCGTTGCTCCCTGAGAATTGTTTGTCGATTTCGCAACTTTCATAATTGCATTTGCTTCTGCATGCAACACATACCAGTGGGTCTCTTCATTTTCATCCTCACAACAATTGTCAAAACCAGTGGGCGTTCCATTATAACCGTCAGAAATAATCATACTATCTTTTACCAATAGTGCCCCAACTTGTTTTCGTTTACAATGCGAAAGCTTACCCCAATCTACAGCCATTTTCAAATAGGCTTTGTCATAGCGGAGTTGCTTTTCTTTACTTTCGTATTTAATTTTCATTTCCAATCATCTTTATAGTATCTTCAACAACTTTAGGGAAATATTGATGTTCTAACTGCTGAACTTTTTTTGCAACGTCAATTGCAGAATCAGTACTTTCAATAGTAAAAGACTTTTGGAACAACAATCTCCCCTCATCATAGTTTTCATTTACAAGGTGAATGCTTATTCCACTTTCCATTTCCCCAGCTTCTACCACCGCTTCATGAACTCGACTTCCATACATTCCTTTCCCACCATATTTTGGCAACAAAGAAGGGTGAATATTTATAATGCGGTCTGGAAATTCTCGAATCATCTCTTCGGGAATTCTTCTTAAAAAGCCTGCCAAAACAATCCATTCAATTTTTTCAGACTTTAAATAACGAATTACCTCTGTTCCTGTTAAAAACACCTCATTAGAAAAAACAGCAGTTTTAACTCCTGCATTTGCAGCTTTTTCAAGAACTTTTGCATTCGGGTTGTTGCTAACTACCGCAGCAACGACAATTCCCGAAGCAGAGGAATTGAAATATTTAATTAACTTATCAGAATTGGAGCCAGTTCCAGAGGCAAAAATGGCAAGTTTTATCATTGCAAAATTTTGAAATTCAAATTTAGACAGAAATAAGAGCTTTTATCACAAAAGTTCGCTCAACTTGCCAAAAGTAAGCGAATAAATAAAAAAATGTTCTAAATAAAAAAGCAACGCTCTAGTTCAATTTTATTTTATACTTTTGCATTCTTTAAATAAAAGGGCAATAGAAGCCTGAAAAAGAAAAAGTTAAAAATCAAAATCGTATATTTGGACTGTTGCAAAATATGCGATACATCAAAATGAAAATAAATTTTGATTTTGATGTAATATCAATTTTCTTTGCAACTTAAAACATAAACTAAATAAGATGGCAGATACAGCATCAAGAGTAAAAGCAATTATTGTAGACAAATTAGGAGTAGAAGAAAGCGAAGTAACTCCAGAAGCAAGCTTCACAAACGACTTAGGCGCCGATTCTTTAGACACGGTAGAACTAATTATGGAGTTTGAAAAGGAATTTAACATTGCAATTCCAGATGATCAAGCGGAAAAAATTGAAACAGTAGGTGACGCTATAACATACATAGAAGGAAACACCAAGTAAAATTCATTATCGAATGGAGTTAAAAAGAGTTGTTGTTACAGGCCTAGGAGCCATAACTCCTTTGGGTAATAATGTAGAGGAATTTTGGAACAATTTGAGTAATGGAGCCAGCGGTACTGCCCCCATTACTCACTTTGATGCATCAAAGTTTAAAACACAATTTGCTTGTGAAATAAAAAACTACAACCCTCAAGATTATTTTGACCGCAAAGAAGAAAGAAAGCTTGACCTATTTGCACAGTATGCTTTAGTAGCTACGAAAGAGGCGATGGAAGATTCTAAGATTGACTTAAAGTCAGTAGATTTAGATCGCTTTGGTGTAATTTGGGGAGCAGGTATTGGCGGTCTTCAAACATTCCAAAAAGAATGTATTGATTTCGCAAAAGGAGATGGAACTCCACGATTTAATCCATTCTTTATTCCAAAAATGATTGTGGACATCGCTCCCGGTCATATTTCAATTGAGTATGGACTAAGAGGTCCAAACTTTACTACAGTTTCCGCATGTGCATCTAGTACTAACGCCATAATAGATGCTGTAACTTATATTAAGTTGGGTAAAATGGACGTTTGTGTAACAGGAGGATCTGAGACGGCTGTTTGTGAGGCAGGAATTGGTGGGTTTAATGCAATGCATGCACTTTCAAAAAGAAATGACGATCCTAAAACTGCTTCTCGACCATTTGACAAAGACAGAGATGGATTTGTGCTTGGAGAGGGAGGAGGAACCCTTATTCTTGAAGAATATGAGCATGCGAAGGCTAGAGGAGCAACAATTTACGCTGAAGTAGTTGGAGGTGGTCTTTCAGCTGATGCGCATCACATGACGGCTCCACACCCTGAAGGCTTAGGTGCAATAAATGTAATGAAAAGTGCACTTCAAGATGCCAACCTAAAACCTGAGGACATTGATTATATAAATGTTCATGGCACTTCTACTCCACTTGGAGATATTGCAGAAGTTAAAGCAATAACAGAAATATTTGGCAAACATGCTTATGACTTAAATATCAGTTCAACAAAATCAATGACTGGTCACTTGTTAGGTGCTGCAGAAATTGTTGAATCCATTGCAAGCATTTTGGCTATCAAAAACAGCCTAGTTCCACCAACAATCAATCACTTTACCGATGATGAAGCATTTGATAGTAAACTAAACTTCACTTTTAACAAAGCACAAAAACGAGAGGTTAAAGCTGCATTGAGCAATACATTTGGTTTTGGAGGGCATAATGCTTCGGTAATTTTCAAAAAAATTTAAATTTTGAGCCTATTTCAAGGCATTCGGTTTTTTTTGCTTCCTAACAATGATAGTAAGCGAAGTACCCTTAAAAGCATTTTGGGTTTTCGACCAAAAAACATCAAACTTTACGAACAAGCTTTTACACATAAATCAATTGTAAACGAAAGCAAAGAGCTGCAGCCAAGCAATGAGCGCTTAGAGTTTTTAGGGGATGCAATATTAGGTGCAATTGTAGCTGAGTACTTTTTTAAAAAATTTCCTTATCGTGAAGAAGGTGAGCTTACAAAATTAAGATCTAAACTTGTAAGCAGGCAGTTTCTAAATCAACTTAGCATAGAAATTGGATTGGACACATTTTTAGAGACCTCAGCAGATGTAAGAAGGGCGAAATCTATTTTTGGAGATGCCTTTGAAGCACTAATTGGAGCAATATATTTAGATAGAGGCTATAAGACAACCAAAAAATTTGTTTTTGAGAAAGTGATTGCAGATTATATCAATATTGATAAAGTAATCGAAAAAGAAGTTGACTTTAAAAGTAAATTGCTAGAATGGTGCCAAAATCATAAATACGATTTGCACTACAATTTTAATGAAGTAAATGGATCTTCAAGCAGTTATTTTAACTGTGAATTATATATTAACAATAAAGTAGTATCTTCAGCTGCAGACAAATCAAAGAAAAAGGCGAGTCAAAAAGCGGCGCAAGAATTCTTGCAAAAAAAAGAAGCCTAATTCAACTGAATCATTTCCTAACTTTGGATGTGTTAAAACTGTTTTCCTATGAAAACTTTGAGCATTGATTTAGAACCGGATTATGATTTTAGTTTAATCGGAATCTGTTGCCATAGCAAGGATTTTAGGCTTTGCTGGGAAATTAATCAACGTTTGGCTATTGATTTTGTAAAAACAGAAGACCTTATACTCTATGATAAAAAGGCAAAAAAAGCATTCCCATTTTTTATCTATGATGATGCTGAGAATGGTTTAGAATACTCCCTGATTAAAAATAGAAGTCTTTCAGGAGTTTTAATTCCTGAAGAAAATAAGGTAGATTACTTCTTAATCATAAAAGGCCCATTTCAGAAAAATAAAATAAATGAGGTTTGCAGTTTATTACGCAAGGTAAATATTGTATTAACAGCATACCCCATTGAAGTAAGCACATTGAAATCTAAACAAAATTTAATTTATTAATACTATGCCCAGTCAAAAGAAAACTAAAATTGTAGCAACAGTTGGTCCTGCCACTTCTTCAAAAGAAATGCTAGAGCAAATTATAAAGGAGGGCGTAAATGTGATTCGAATTAATTTCTCTCATGGCAAACACGAAACGCATGAAAGCATTGTAAAGCATGTTCGTACAATTAACAAAGAACAACAAATTCACACGGCAATTCTAGCTGATTTACAAGGCCCAAAAATTAGGATAGGAGAAATAGATGGCAATGCAGTAAAAGTCAAGAAGGGAGCTTCTATTTGCTTTACAAATGAAAAAGTGACAGGCACTGCTGAAAGAGTTTACATGAGTTACGCCAATTTTCCAAAAGATGTTCAAAAAGGAGAAAAAATATTAATTGACGATGGAAAATTAGCCCTTAGAATAACTGCTACTGATGGCGAAAAGGAAGTACATGCTGAATTTTTAAACGATGGAATCTTATCTTCAAACAAAGGAGTAAACCTGCCGAATACAAAAGTCAGCTTACCTTGTTTGACTAAAAAAGATTTAAAAGATCTAGAACTAGCCTTAGAGCTCAATGTAGAATATATTGGTCTTTCGTTCGTTCGCAGCGCAGAAGATCTTATCGAGTTAAAAAATATCATTAAATCAGCAAATAAAACATCATTAGTAATTGCAAAGATTGAAAAGCCCGAAGCCATTGATGCAATCGATAGCATTATAGAAGAAGCAGATGCAATCATGGTTGCCAGGGGAGATTTGGGTGTAGAAATTCCAATGGAGCGTGTTCCATTATTACAAAAAGACATTGTTAGAAAATGTTTAAAAGCAGCCAGACCTGTTATTATTGCTACCCAAATGATGGAAAGCATGATAGACAATATCAGCCCCACTAGAGCGGAGGTAAACGATGTTGCAAATGCTGTTTTAGACGGCGCTGATGCCGTAATGCTCAGCGCAGAAACTTCTGTTGGTAAATATCCAGTGGAGGTTATAAAGGCCATGACAAAAATCATCAAACAAATTGAAGCTGAGGAAAGAATCTACCATTTAGAATTTCCTCCCGAGGTTAACGAAGATCGGTTTATTACCAATTCAGTTTGTTACAATGCTTGTCGTTTATCTTATCGAACTAAGGCCAAAGCAATTGTTACTATGACACATAGCGGATATACTGCTTTTAAAGTCTCTAGCTTCCGACCAAAAGCTGGCATTTTTGTTTTTACTGGCAATCATAATTTGCTCAATAAACTCAGCCTAGTTTGGGGAGTTAAGGGTTTTTATTATGATAAGTTTGTCAGTACTGATCATACTTTTGCAGACATCATGTATATTTTGAAGAAAAGTGGCAATCTCATGAAAAAAGACTTGATGGTAAACGTTGCCAGTATGCCAATCAATGAGAAAGGGCAATCTAATATGATGAAATTAAGCTATGTAGAATAGAATTAAAAAACATTTCAATTTGAACTTTTTCAACTTTATGCATCGCTATATCAAATACCTTCTCTCAATTTAGATTTTTTACCTTTATTCGAAGCTATTACCTAAGTAACAACAAGATAAAAAGCCACTCATTATCTAATGACAATTTGTAATTTTATATCTTAAAATATTTTCCTATGAAATTGAACATTCCCCTATTAAAAGAAATTTGCGAAGTACCTGGAGCTCCGGGCTTTGAACAACGAATCAGAGAAGTTGTTATCAGAGAAATTGAGCCCTTGGTTGATAAGATAGAAATTAATAATATGGGTAATGTTTATGCCATTAAAAAAGGGAAAGAACAAAAGCGGGTAATGGTTGGAGCTCATATGGATGAGATTGGGTTTATGGTAACCCACATTGATGATAATGGCTTTTTACGCTTTCATACTTTGGGCGGATTTGATCCAAAAACATTGACTGCCCAAAGGGTAATTGTACATGGCAAAAAAGATATAATGGGCGTGATGGGTAGTAAACCTATACACGTTATGACAGCAGAAGAAAAAACTAAAAACCCAAAAATAACAGATTACTTCATCGACCTCGGAATGAAGAAAGAGGAAGTTGAAAAAATTGTAACTGCTGGTGATTCTGTAACTCGACACAGCGCTCTAATTGAAATGGGTGACTGCGTAAACAGCAAATCCATCGACAATAGAATTGCTGTTTTTATATTAATCGAAAGTCTTCGACAGTTAAAAGATAAAGAAGTACCCTATGATATTTACGGTGTTTTTACGGTACAAGAAGAAGTTGGCATTAGAGGTGCAAATGTTTCTGCTTTAGATATTAAACCAGACTTTGGCTTTGGTTTAGACACCACTATTGCTTATGACTTACCTGGAGCACAAGAACATGAAAAAATCACTTCTTTAGGTGATGGAACGGCCATTAAGCTAATGGATGCCTCTACGATTTGCGATTATCGCATGGTAGACTATATGAAAAAGACAGCTGATAAAAATAAAATAAAGTGGCAAACTGAAATATTGCCTGCAGGTGGAACCGACACCGCTGGCATTCAACGCATGACTGAAGGTGGAGCAATTGCTGGCGCAATATCAATCCCCACACGCCATTTACATCAAGTAATAGAAATGGCACATAAAGAAGATATTGTTGCTTCTATTAAATTACTGAATGCAGTTTTAACTGACTTAGACCAATACGACTGGAAGTTTTAAGACTATTATTAAAATATCAAACTCAATTGTTAAAACTTAATCCTACTTCCTAAGCTAAAACCAAAATAGTTAATATTCTCAACAAACCGAGCATCTTCATTGGTAATCGAATTTATACTTCGGCTATATGCTGGGCTCAATATAAAAGAGGTTTTAATACTATGGTAATAGGTTAAACCAGCTGCTATATGCAAATTGACAACTCCAGCTTTTTTAAACGGGTTTTCCTCGCTATTTTCTAAGTCCATCACCCCACGCCGATCTTGTTTGGCCGATAAAGAATGACTATTGGTAATCATATTTTTTACTGCATCGCCTTTCCGCATTCTATACTGAGGGTTAAGCGGAGAGCTTCCAGCAGGCAAAGTTGCATCAGCAGTTTTCTTTAAAATATACCCTTTGTAACTGTTATAAAGTTGAACACCAACACCTCCTTTAATCATCCACCCCCATTTTGCACCTCTAACTTCATATCCATATAATAAAGGAAGTTCTACAAACTTATATTGGTTTGAAAACCTTTTTTCATTTTCATAGTGCATCTCTTCATAAATCTGAATATAATTAATCCCACTTTCCAAAAAAGTCTTTTTCTTTAACTCATAGTGTAGTAAAGCAGTGGCTGTATATGCCATCCTTAAGTTTTCTGTTTTTCTCCTTTCTCTCAGATAAGATGTGGACAAATTATAATTGGCTTTCATGCTCTTTTTAATCTGCTGAGGCGTGAAAGCAAAAACTATAGAAATGCGCTTTTTAAAAGGCTTTTTCACCAAGTAATTTGTTAAAGCATAGTCATAGTTAAGATGGTTGGGTTTAATCGGAATGTTAGCCAACTGCTCTTTATACACACTTTTTGTAGACATTTTATTTAAATGATTATAGCGAACAAAAGAAATAGGCTTGGCTGTTTCCCAACCCTCTAAATGCTTAATATAACTGTTTAACAATGGGTCAGAAACTTCAGGTATGCTAAAGGCGGCTTGTCCCAAAGAAGCTATTAAATCAATATCGGGCACATGTATTGGCTCTATATTTATTACTTTCTTTTTGTTTATTTTCTTGTTTATTATGGATAGCTTTTGATTTTCTAATATTTTATCTGAAAGATTAACATCAGTGGAGTCCTCTATTATTTGCTGATTTATTTTATGGTTAGATAATGTATTTAACTCTTCTTTTTGGGCAAAAATAAAATTATTCGTATTGGTTTTCACTATCATGCCGTTACCTTCCAGTAGCATAAGCAAGAGCAAAATGCTTAATCCACGCCAATAGCTTATAATATTTTTTGACACTATGTGACCAAAATCTCGCTGCTCAACGATATTACTCCATGCAGCTTCTGGTGGTGTAACCACATGGTTGCCCAACTTATCGCGAAACAGCTGGTCAAACGTATGTATTTGATCAGACATGATTTCTTAGTTTTTGTTCTACTAAAAGTTTTTGCATAAATTTTCTCGATTTCGACAATTGTGAACGAGAAGTGCTTTCAGAAATATCAAGCTTTTCTCCTATTTCTTTATGGCTATACCCTTCTATTACATAAAGGTTAAAAACCAACTGATAACCATCTGGCAATTGTCGAATAGCTGTTAATAATTCTTGTTCCGACAATTTGCTAATGGCTTTTGAAGAAACTACAATATCTTGATACTCTTCAATTCCAATATTCTCTATCTTATAACTTGTTTTTCGACAGTAATTCAAAGCTGTATTTACAATAATTTTGCGTATCCAACCTTCAAATGATCCTTTAAAGTTGTATTGTCTTAAATTGTCGAATACTTTTATAAATCCATCCTGAAGGATGTCTTGCGCTTCCATATCATGTCGCGCATATCGCAAACAAACAAAGTACATCTTAGGAGAAAATAACTCATAAAGTTTCTTTTGAGCACTTCTCTTCTCATCAATACAATCAAATATGAGCTTTTTCTCATCCATTTTATCAGATCAAAAGACTGTCGAATCTCAATACAAGACAACTTAAGTACTGAAAGAGCTGCCTGAAGTATTTTTCTAATTTAATTAAAAAAGCTTAACACCTCACAACAATCTTTAGAAATGATAAGAAAAGGCCTTAGAAACAAGAATTTATACTATATATAAAATAGTTAAACTAACTTATGTTTCACCAAATATTCTGCTATTTGAATACTATTGGTCGCTGCCCCTTTTCGTAAGTTGTCTGCAACAATCCATAAGTTCAACCCATTTTGTTGACTTTCGTCTTTTCGAATACGCCCAACAAAAACCTCATCTTTATCGTGCGCACTTATGGGCATTGGATAAAAGCTCATTGAAGGGTCATCTTGAACAACAACTCCTGGCGTTTGCTGTAAAAGTGCTCGTATATCATTTAATTCAAAAGCCGACTTCAAGCTTAAGTTTACAGCTTCTGCATGCCCTCCCAACTGAGGGATACGAACTGCTGTAGCAGTAATTTTTAAACTCTCATCATTTAAAATCTTTCGAGATTCATTTACCAACTTCATTTCTTCTTTGGTATATCCATTGGCTAAAAAATCATCACATTGAGGAATACAGTTTTCATGAATTGGATAAGCATATGCCTTCACCCCATCAATCCCCTTCTGCTCATCTTTTAATTGTTGAACTGCTTTAATTCCAGTACCACTAATAGACTGGTAGGTTGAGATAACCATTCTTTCTACTCCATACTTCTTATGAATTGGAGCAATTGCCATCAATAACTGAATAGTAGAACAGTTAGGATTTGCAATAATTTTATCCATTGCAGTTAGTTGATCGGCATTAATTTCAGGAACAATTAACTTGTGACTAGGACTCATTCTCCAAGCAGAAGAATTGTCGATTACTGTAGCTCCACTAGCTGCAAACTGCTCTGCATAAGCCAATGAAATATCACCACCAGCAGAAAACATAGCAATTTGTACATTCTCTTTAATAGCTGCATCTATGCCAATCACCTCAACTTGTTTTCCATTATAGCTGATTTTTTTTCCTACAGAACGCTCTGATGCTACAGGAATAAGCGTTTCTAATGGAAAATTTCTTTCTGCTAAAATTTCAATCATCTTTTGTCCAACTAAACCAGTTGCACCTATTATAGCTATTTTCATAGAGTTACAATTTTTTTATATATTTAACCAAACAAAATTACTAACTATAATTATCTACTTAGGTTATATCATGGCAAAGCGTTACTTATATACTTTTTTGTTGACTTTGATATTTTCACATTCATCAATTGCTCAATCAGTTTCTATTATCGATGATTTTGCTGATAGCAACTTCTCCTCAGCGCCAAAATGGCTTGGTGATACTGGAAAGTTTATAGTAAATGCTAAAAAACAATTGCAGCTTGACGATACTCAAGCTAATTCACCTGCTCATTTAGTGCTCAATTCTCAAATTATTTCAAAGGCTAGTTGGGAGTTCTGGATAAAAATGGACTTTTCACCTTCTACAAGTAATTATACTAAGGTTTACTTGACTTCTACCAATATAGATTTAACAAAAAGTCTCAATGGTTATTATATAAAG
>Ga0079223_10000917_pt1 | contig 16598 bp, 15 predicted proteins | sample Stecom2011_FD_75072 | JGI IMG/M metagenome (GOLD analysis project Ga0079223, IMG submission 75072) | Agricultural soil microbial communities from Utah to study Nitrogen management - Steer compost 2011 | ecosystem: Environmental > Terrestrial > Soil > Agricultural land | place: USA: Utah... | reverse complement strand
TGAGTTTGCACGACGCCGGCGAAGGTGAGCGTGAAGGTCATGAACCACATCGCGCCGGTCATCATCCAGAATGCCCACATGTTGATCACCTGGTTGTACGGCTGTACGCGTCGCATTTGCGGCATGGCGTAGGTAATGATGCCGAGCACGAGCATCACGTACGCACCGTAGAAGGCCAGATGGCCGTGCGCGGCGGTGATTTGCGTGCCGTGGGTGTAATAGTTGATGAACGACAGGGTGTGCATGAAGCCCCACACGCCGGCGCCGAAGAAAGCCGTGGCAGCGCACCCCAGCGTCCAGAGCATGGCGGCCTGGTTGGGGTGATTACGTTTGCCTTTCCAGAACATGTAGAACGCGAACACCACCATGGCGAAGAAGGGAACCACCTCCAACGTCGAGAACACGTTGGCAATGGGCTGCCAATAGCCGGGCGTGCCGATCCAGTAGTAATGGTGGCCAGTGCCGAGCAGACCCGAGAACAGGGCCAGGCCGACGATGACGTAGAGCCATTTTTCGATGATTTCGCGATCGACGCCGGTCATCTTGATGAGCAGATAGGCTAGCAGCGAAGCCATGATGAGCTCCCACACGCCTTCCACCCAGATATGCACGATCCACCACCACCACAGCTTGTCCAACGCCAGGTTGGAGGGGTTGTAGAAGGCGAACATCCAGAATATCGCAGCCAGCCACAGCCCGAGCATGAGCACCATGTTGATGGCGGTACGCCGCCCGCGTGCGAGCGTTACGCTGGTGTTGAAAAGGAACACCAGGAACGAGATCGTGATGAAAATCTTAGCCCACAGCGGCTGTTCGAGGTAATGGCGACCTTCATGAATGCCGAACTGGTAGCTGATCAATGAGCCGGCTCCGGCCACGGCAAAGATCGCGAGCTGGATGTACGCCAGTTTGGGGCTGTAGATTTCCTGTTCGGCCTCTTCAGGCATGAGGTAATAGGCGCAGCCCATGAAGGCGATCAACAGCCAGACGATGAGCAGGTTGGTATGACTGGTGCGGCTGATGTTGAACGGCATGGCTTCGGCCAGAAAATTCGGCCAGACGTAGGCAGCAGCGCCCAATAAGCCGAAGACCATCTGCAAGGCGAACAAAGCCAGTGCAAGGACGAAGAAGGGATACGCCACCTTCTGGGTTTCGTATTTCATGATTCGGATTTCCCGTGGATGCGTGGAAGAAAGCGCGAGGAGGTCAGCCGGCAACCGTGGGCGGCCAATCCTGGGTGTCGATGCTGTCGGTCCATTCGAAGAAATCGATGAGGGCTTTCATTTCTTCGTCGTTGATCTCGAAATAGGGCATCTGACGCCGTCCCGGAGCACCGAGGGGTTGAATGCGCATCCAGGTCGATAGCGCGGTACGCGCGCCTTCGGGATCATCGTGGCCGCCGTAGCGCGTCCACACGTTGCCGAGCTCAGGCGCGAAATACGAACCTTCGCCAAGAATGGTGTGGCAATTGATGCAGTTGTGCTTTTCCCAAACCTCTTTGCCGTGGCGGACAGAATCCGTTAACGGCTGGGTCGAAGTGTTGACGATGTAGTGGTGGCTGTGGACGGTGAGTCCTGCAAACAGCAAAAAAAAGAACAACGAGCCGCCGTAAAATATGTTGCGTGCTGCGGCTTTGGTCAGGCCTTCGTTCATGCCCGTTCTCCCTGGGATGGTAGTGTGGCTTCGCGTCAGCAAATCAATGCTGGGAATGCCCGCCCAAGGTATCGCGGTGCGCTATAAATGGTATTTGATATGCATCAATCCATGAAAATGCCGATGGCGTGGCGCATTTTTCCGCGCACACAAATAAAAACGGGCCCGAAGGCCCGTTGTGTATTCAAGGGTTGCCGAGAACTCACAGGGTGCTGATGAGTTTTTCGCAACGGTCGATGTTGTCGCGGTGCGTATCGAGCATTTCCTGCAAGCCTTCGCGCATGTGCGGATACGGGATGCGCGGCAAAGCATTGCGAACTTCACGGGCAACCCAATCCTGACCACGGTTGAGGAAGGCCAGGCGCTCAGCCTTGCCTTCCACGGCCAGGGCTTTTTCAACGAAGCCGCCGGTTTGCGTACTGATATCCGCGCCGAGCTCGGTCAGATATTCGAACATCAATTTGCAGTACTTGCCTTCGTCGCGGCGCGATTCGATGATGGTTTGCACCGCTTCATCATTGCCGGCGAAGTCTTTCTCATACTCGGTGAGAACTTTGACGCCTGCTCGTTCGCTTTCGAGCAAGGTGTTGAAAAGCTCGATCAGTTCAGCATCGGTCATTGGAGTGGTGTTTTCTTCAGACGTGCTCATGGTTTCCTCCTAAAGTGTGAGGGTTAATCTGGTAGAGGTTGGCGATACAGGGCGGCGATGAGGTCCGCCTGAGAAATAATGCCAACCAACAGGCCATCATCATCCACAACGGGCACCTGGTGTCGCCCATCGTCGGACAGCACAGGAGCAAGACTGGCGATGTGCGCGTCGCTGCGCACGGTATCCACGTTTGAGGTCATGATGTCACTGACACTCAGCTTGAGCGCTTCCTTGCGACTCCACAAACGCTTGAAAAAACCTTCCGGTGCGGCACTGGGCAGCAGGTCGGCGATACTTACGATGCCGATCGGACGCGAGTCCTCATCCAACACCGGCAACGCATGGAGACGATGCGTCTGAAGCAGGCTCCAGGCGTGCTGCAACGAGTCTTCCGGGACCAGCGTGATGACCTTGCGTGACATGATATCGGCACACGTAGTCACCCCCATGCGTCGCTTGATGGCGTGCATTTCCGTTTGACGCAGGATATCAGCCAGCTCACTGCGGTTGATATCCAGCACCTGTTCATAATGCGTCAGTACGACATCAAGATCCGCCTCGGTAAAACCGACACGTTCGCTCGGCCTTCTGTTGCTGGTTTTGTGCGGGTCGCGCTCTGGAGGCGGGGGCGGATAAGGTCGTCCGGTTGCATTGTTGTAGATCAAACCGGTCAGCAATAGCAAGGCAGACTCGAAACCCACTGGGGTAAGCGCCCACATATACCCTTGAGCAAGCACGGTATCACCGCCCAGAACGGTGGTGAGCGCCACCGCGCCGCCCGGCGGGTGCAGGCTGCGTGTCAGGAACATCACGGCCGTTGCACCGCAAACCGCAAAGGCCGCCGTGACAGCCAGATCATCAAACAGCATTAACGCCGTCACACCCACCATTGCCGAGAGTGTGTTGCCAGCGAAAATTGACCAGGGTTGAGCAAGGGGACCGTTCGGGACCGCAAACAGCAATACCGCTGAGGCGCCGAGTGGCGCAATCAACATGGGTAGTTGCGGTGAGTTTCCCACGAGCCAGTAACTCGTGATTCCGGTAACAAAAATACCGATCAATGCCCCCAGGCAAGCGCGAAAGCGTTCGGTGTGGTCGGCGCCGGATTTCTGGGGGCGAAATCCGGCAAGCCACTGATAGAAGGAATTCATGCAACTCCTGACCTAAGAATCAGTTCAGATGACCGACCAGCGACGGACCGAACACTTCGCACTGAATGCGCGCGGCATCTATCCCACGAGCCAGCAAAGCATCGCGGTGCTGCTTCATGAACTCGTCGGGGCCGCAAATATAATACCGACCGTTATCGGGCAGAAGCGTGGCGTCAACCTGCTTCAGATCCAGCCGACCGTTGTAATGGAAATCCTTCCCGTACCGATCCTGTCCCATCGGCGCTTCATACCAGATCAGGGTCGTCATCGTCTCGTTGTCGCGATCGAGCTCTTCGATTTCATCCTTCATCGGGTGGTGCGCGCCATCTTGCGTAGCGTACAGCAACGTGACCGGACGCTGCGGCCAGCGGTCCTGGCTGGTATGCAGCATCGATAGCAACGGCGTGATACCGATCCCGCCGCCGATCAGGACGAGCCGCTCTTCAGCATGCTCATCGAGTACGAAATCGCCACACGGAACGCTGACTTCGAGGATATCACCGGCCTTGATGTCTTGGTGCAGAATCCCGGACACGGAGCCGTTGGATTCGCGTTTCACGCTGATGCGCCAGGAGTCCGACCGGGAAGAGAGCGAAAGGCTGTACTGGCGGGCTTGACGCAGGCCGAGCGCGTCAATGTACAACGCTACGCTGACATATTGCCCGGGCTGAAACGAAGGCAGGCTGCCGCCATCGAGCGCTTCCAACCAAAATGAGGTGACTGTTGAACTCTCGACCACCTTGCGCGCAACACGTACCGGCATGAATTCACCCGGCTCGATCCCTTTTTCACGATATATACGCGCTTCTTCCGCGATCAGCGCGTCGGCCAACAGACCGTAAGCCTCACCCCAGGCTTCGATCAATTCGGGCGTGGCCGCGTCGCCCAGGGTTTCGCTGATTGCGGCGAGCAGGTTTTCGCCCACGATCGGGTAATGTTCGGCGCGCACGCCGAGGCTGACATGTTTTTGAACAATGCGGCTGATTACCGGCGCCAGCGCTTCCTGGTTGTCGATATTTGCAGCGTACGCATACAGCGCGCTGGCGAGCGACTGCTGCTGTTCGCCAGATTGCTGATTGCCCATGTTGAAGATGTTCTTCAGTTCAGGACGATTCTCGAACATGCGCGTGTAGAAGCGTCTCGTGATGGTCTCGCCGTGCGTACGCAGTACGGGGACAGAAGCATGAATCAGTTCGCGAGAGGAGGAAGATAGCATCGTGACTCCAGAGAGGGTTTGGTACAGATGGCTCAGACTAGGTGGTCGCACGCAATGGCGGCCGGGCTTGCAGCCTCTGGATCAGCATGGCCGTCGGTGGCGCAACAAGATCTGGCAGGCTGTATTGGTTGAGTTGTTCGTAAAACGAATTCAGTGCCGTGCCCAACGCCCGGTTGAGGTGGCAATTGCCGGAAAGCGGGCAGGGAGGTTCCGCGCAATTGATCAGCGCTGGATGGTTTTCGAGTTCGCGTAACACATCGCCGAGACGCAACGCTTCGGTGCGTTGGGCAAGCAGGAGACCGCCGCTTCGTCCCGGTCGCGAATCCACCCAGCCGAGCTTGACAAGACGGTTGACGACTTTGTCCAGGTGGTTGCGTGGAACGCCAAAACGTTCGGCGATCTGCCCAATGGTGGTCCGTTCGCCCGGCTGGGATGCGTGCAGGTACATCAGTACGCGCAAGCCGTAATCGGTAAAACGGTTCAATTGCATTGGGCACCTTTGTTTTTCAATGGTCAAAGCCTATCACAAACGTGGTAGATGAAATACCACATTAAGGCGGCAAGGGAATGCTGTGAAGGCGAATGCTGTAAGGGCGTCAAGCTATAATCGCCTCTTTCAAAATCTCGGAGTTGCGTGTGTCTGTGCCCCTTGCCGTCAAATTGCAGCATCTGTTACCGAAACGAGCGCTCACCGTTTTGATGGGCAAGCTTGCCGGTCTGCAAGGAGGCGCCGCGACCACCGCGGTCATTCGCTGGTTCATCCGTCGTTACGGGGTGGACATGGAGGAGGCTGTCGAACAGGACCCGGCTGCGTATGGCAGCTTTAATGAATTCTTCACCCGCCCGCTGCGTGAGGAACTGCGCCCGCGTTCGGAAGCGGATTTCATCAGTCCGATCGACGGCATCATCAGTCAGTGCGGCCCATTGGACGGCACGCAAGTCTTTCAGGCCAAGGGACATGCGTATTCGACCGCTGCGCTGCTCGGCGGTGACGCGGTGCTGGCGCAACGTTTTTGCGATGGCGTCTTTGCCACGCTGTACCTCAGTCCGCGGGACTATCACCGCATCCACATGCCGTGCGATGGTCAGCTCACGCGCATGATTCACGTGCCGGGAGAGCTGTTTTCGGTCAACCCGCTCACCGCTGAACACGTGCCGGGATTGTTCGCGCGTAATGAGCGCGTGGTATGCGTGTTCGAAGGCGCCCACGGACCGTTCGTAATGGTGCTGATCGGTGCAACCATTGTCGGCAGCATGGCAACCGTGTGGCAAGGGGTCGTCAACCCGCCACGACCGGGCAAGGTGCGCGACTGGCGCTATGCCGACGGAGAGGTTTCCTTGAAAAAAGGAGACGAAATGGGGCGTTTTCTTCTCGGGTCGACCGTCGTGCTGGTGTATCCGAAAAATACTCTTGAACTATCCAGCGATTGGAAAGCGCAAGCGCCGGTCCGGGTGGGGGAAGCAATGGGGCAGCTGGTTGCGCGTTGAGCGCTTACCAGTGCGGCGGAATTTCATCTTCCTGGCGCATATCTGAAGCGGACGCTTGCACCGTGCGGAGCTGATCGGCCAGCAATCGGACGTGTTCGCGCAACAGTTCGATCTCATTTTGCTGACGCCATACCGTGCGGTTGAGTTCGTCGAGCAGATCTTCGGTCGCCATGAAGCGGATTTCGAGTTTTTCGAGACGTTCTTCCATGTCTGCATTCTGCCCGTGAGTCCAGGAGCGTGCCACAATGTTTTTGGATATTCCCCGGCAGGTGATCATAAACATGCTCGTTTCATCATTTTTCAGTTTCGCCACCATGCGCTGACCTCGCGCTGTCTCGCCTATCGAAAAATGAACAATAAACGCGGTGAACACTGGCAAGCTTCCGAGGTTTCCTCATGATGAGCGTTGATCAGGGCATCATTTTCATCATTCTGATGATCGCCATCGGGATGTTTCTATGGGGGCGCTGGCGCCATGACATGATCGCGATTGGCGCGTTGCTGGCCTGTGTGTTGTTCGGCCTGGTCGACCCCACCGCAGCATTTGACGGGTTGGGCCATCCAGCCGTGGTCACCGTAGCCTGTGTGCTGGTGTTGAGCCGTACGCTGCAAAACTCCGGTGCGGTCGATGTGCTGACACACAAGATCCTGCCAAAGAATGCCGGGCCCACGGTGAGCATCGTTGCATTGACGTTTCTGGCGGCCGTGCTCTCCGGTTTCATGAACAATGTTGGCGCGCTCGCCTTGTTGATGCCCGTGGCGCTGCAACTTGCCAATCGGCTGGAGCTCCCGCCCGGCAAGCTTCTGATGCCGCTCGCTTTCGCTTCCATCCTGGGCGGCATGGTCACCTTGATTGGTACGCCGCCCAACATGATCGTCTCCGGTTTTCGCGCGCAGAATGAGAATCTGAGCGGTTTTGGCATGTTCGATTTCGCCTGGGTCGGGCTGCCGGTCATGTTCGTCGGGGTGGCGTTCATCGCACTCGTTGGTTGGCGTCTTGTGCCGCGACGGGAGCCGGTCGGGGCGGGTGCGTTCGATACCGGTGCCTACCTTACAGAAGTGCGTGTTCCGGAAGACGCCAAAGCGGATGGCATGCGTCTGAGTGAAATCGAGGTTGAACTGGACGCGGCGGACGCGCAGATCGTCGGGCTGATCCGCAATGAAGTCCGTCTGACTGCGCCCAGCGGTGAGCGTATTGTGCGTTCCGGTGACGTACTGGTGATCGAGGCGGATGCGGAAGCCCTGGCCAAAATGCTCTCCGGTCTGGATCTGAAACTGGAAGAGGTCGAACGCGCCGAGGAGGAAGAGCTGGAAGCGCGCGAGGAGCGCGAGGCGAACCCGTCGAGTAAACAGGACGAACAGGGCGCAAAAGACGAAGAAAAACAAGAACAAGAACCGCCGGAACAACAGGATGATCTGGCGCTGATGGAGCTCGTCGTGCGTCCTGAATCAGCGCTTTCCGGGCGAAGCGCGAATGACATTCAGCTGCGCTCAACGCACGGTCTGAACCTGCTCGCGGTGTCGCGTGAAGGCGCTCGCTCCCGCGCACGACTGCGCACGCTGAAAATACGTCCAGGCGATGTGTTGCTGATGCAGGGTTTCAGCGGCGCCTTGAGCAATTTCGCTTCTGAATATGGCTGCGTGCCGCTCGCCGAACGCGGTCTGCGCATTCCCGACCGTCGTCGCGCCATCGCCGCCACGGCCATCATGTTTGCTTCATTGCTGGTTGCCGCGTTGGGCTGGTTGCCCGCTTCGGTGGCTTTCGCCGGTGGCGTATTGGCCTCAATGGCGCTGCGTACGATTCAACCGGCACAGGTTTATCGTGCCGTTGACTGGCCCGTAATTGTATTGCTCGGAGCGCTGATCCCGGTCGCCGGGGCGCTGGAGTCTACCGGCGCGGCGGATCTGATCGCCCGCCTGCTGCTCGAATATATCGTGCAGGGGCATGCAGTGGCTGCGTTGGTGGTGCTCTTGATCGTGACGATGATTTTGTCCGACATTATGAACAATGCCGCCACGGCGGCGGTGATGTGCCCGATTGCAATTGGCACGGCCGCCGCGCTCGGGATCAACCCGGATGCACTGCTGATGGCGGTGGCGATTGGCGCCTCGTGCGCGTTTCTGACGCCGATTGGACACCAGAACAATATGTTGATTCTGGGGCCGGGTGGCTTTCGCTTCGGCGATTACTGGAAGCTGGGTCTGCTGCTTGAAGTGTTGGTGGTGGTGGTCAGCGTGCCGCTGTTGTTGATTTTCTGGCCCTTGAATGGATAGGTAGCGAAGCGGATTTGCAACGGATTTTCCCCAGCGCCGTTGGCGGTTGCGCCACGGCTGTGCAGAGATTTTCCGTTCGCCAGCCTTTGCTGGACGCCACCTTGTCCGTCCAAACCAAGGGTTGATCAAGATCTCTCCGGTCGCAGGAAAAGCCCGGCCGACACACAGTAAAGCGCAGATCAAACGCATGCATTGCGCGATAGCGTGCGGACATCCGGTTTTGGAGCGCAGCGGCCTCCCATGATCCAGGCTCCAAGATCTGTCTTGCATGAAAAAAGGCGCCTGCTGATTTTTCAGCAAGCGCCTTTTTTCCACCCAGCTAGTCAAACAGCGTGCTGCAAATTTCAGCCGCAGCTACCGACAGCGCCGCAGGCTGTGCAGAAATCGCAGCCGTCCTTGCGGATCACCGATGCGTTGCCGCATTCGGTGCATTGTTTGCCCTGCATGAGTTGAACATCGCTGTCTTGATGCGGGGCTTCAAGAATGCCCATTTCCCGGGTGGGAAGGCCTTTCTCGTCGAGTATGCCAAGCATCGCATAACGGTGGATGATCAGGCGCGCAAGATAGGCGACCGTGCTGGGGAAATTCTGCTGGCGACGCGTGCCCGGCACAAAAGCCATGAAATCACCCAGCGGCTCCGGGTAGTTGAGCAGTTTGCGCAACTTCATGCCAATCCATGCCGGATCCATTACACGCATGTCGAGTGCAAGGATGCGCGTCAGACCGTCGAGCGCGCGGGGATAGTTGCCGGACAGCCACACCGAATAGGGACGCGTGACGCCGTCAGGCAGCGTGATTTCCTTCAGACCGAGGACAAAATCATCGCCGGTGGCTGGGTTGGCGATGTCTACGGTCCAGGACAGCGTGCCGTCGGTGCCGGTTTTGGGCTCCTGCTGGCTGAACAGGGTGTCGAGCACCGGAGTGGGCGCATCCCCATCCAGAGCGCCGAGTTTTTCGCAGCGGTATTGCACGATCTGCGAGAAAGCGGAAACAACGCCTGGGAAAAGCCGTTTTTCGCCATGCGGCGGGAAAGGCATTTCAAAGGATTTTTCGCCGACGGTCTGAGCCAGAATTTCGAGCTTGAGCTTGAGCCAGCCGCTGTCGTTGGCGCGCATATCCATGGACAAGGTCTTGGCGACCGCCCCGAGACCGCGTGGTTGGTCCGCGCCATTCACCCAGACTTCAAAGGGGAAATGATCCACGCCCTTACCGTTGTCGGTGGCGTTGCCGGCCGCATCACGTTCAAGATGGCCGACGAAAAGCGCGAATTCGCCCTCCGGGCTGTTGAGCATGTAGGTCCACGCCATGTTGCCGTCGGGCAATTCGGGGCGACCTGGCCAGCGCAGGCTGGCGAGTACCGGCGCGGGCAGACTCTGAATGGACAGGCGGCGGTTGGCGTCGGACAGTTCGACGTCCTGAGGCTGCATCTGTTCTTCGCTGGGGCCGACGGACAGCACTGCGCCAAGGACGCTGTTCGGGCGATAGGTGGCCAATCCTTTCAGGCCGGCCTTCCACGCGGCCATGTAGAGGTCTTCAAAGTCCGTGTACGGATAGTCAGCCGGGACGTTCACCGTTTTGGAGATCGAGGTGTCGATATACGGAGCCACTGCCGCGACGATGTCTTTGTGCGCTTCAGCGGAGATTTCCAGCGCGGTGACGAAGTAAGGCGGAAGCTCGTCTACATTGCCGCCGCCATGTTTGTACAGGCGCCATGCGTAGTCCTCCACCCGGTATTCCTTGAACGTGCCGTCACCCATGCGCTTGCGGCGCGTATAGGTGTAGGAAAACGGCGGTTCGATGCCATTCGAGGCGTTGTCGGCGAAAGCCAGTGAAATGGTCCCGGTGGGGGCGATCGAGAGCAGATGAGAGTTGCGGATGCCGTGTTTGCGGATTTTGTCCTTCACATGGGCCGGCAGGCGTGAGGCGAAATTTCCGCCAGACAGATACATGTCGGCATTGAACAACGGGAACGCGCCGCGCTCGACCGCCAGTTCGACCGAGGCGAGATAACTGCGATCGCGCATGTATTCGGAAATTTTCGCCGCCATTGCGCAGGCATCGGCGGTGTCGTAGCGCAGTTGCAACATGATCAGTGCATCGCCAAGACCCGTAAAGCCGAGGCCGACGCGGCGCTTGTTCTGCGCTTCATGGTGTTGCTCTTCGAGCGGCCAGTGTGTGGTCTCGAGCACGTTGTCGAGCATCCGCACGGAAACGTCGACGACTTTGCCAAACGCCTCGAAATCAAAGCTCGCCTTGCTGGTGAATGGATCCTTGACAAACGGGGTGAGGTTTACGGAACCCAGGCAGCAGCAGCCATAAGGCGGCAACGGCTGTTCGGCGCAGGGGTTGGTTGCCTCAATGGTCTCGCAGTAATACAGGTTGTTATCCTGATTCATGCGATCCAGGAAGAGGATGCCCGGTTCGGCGTGGTTGTAGGTCGAGCGCATGATCTGGTCCCACAGATCGCGAGCGGGCACCTTGCGGTACACCCACATGTCGTCGTCTCGCTGATAGGCGCCTTCTTGGCGCAACTCATCCGACGGCTCGGATTTGTGCACCAGCTCGACATCGCCGTCTTCTTCAACCGCTTTCATGAACAGATCGGTGACGCCGACCGAAATATTGAAATTGGTCAGGTCGCCTTCGTCCTTGGCGTGGATGAACTCCTCGATATCCGGGTGATCGCAACGCAACACGCCCATTTGTGCGCCTCGTCGAGCGCCGGCGGATTCAACCGTTTCGCACGAGCGGTCGAATACACGCATGTACGAAACAGGTCCGGAAGCGTTGGATTGGGTGCCTTTCACAACCGCACCTTTGGGGCGGATGCTGGAAAAGTCATACCCCACGCCGCCACCGCGACGCATGGTTTCAGCGGCCTGGGCCAGCGCGGTGTAGATCCCCGGGCGGCCGTCGACGGATTTAGTGACCGAGTCGCCCACCGGCTGAACGAAACAGTTGATCAGCGTGGCCTGGAGTCGGGTACCCGCGGCGCTATTGATGCGCCCGGCGGGAATGAAGCCGTTTTCCTGTGCTTCAAGAAATTTGGCTTCCCAATGGGCTCGTTTGTTTTCGGGTTCAACCATGGCCAGTGCGCGCGCGACGCGAGCGCGCACTTCGGCAACGGTCTGTTCATCGTTTTTGGCGTATTTTTCGACGAGGACTTCGCCGCTGATTTCCTGCGCTTCAAGGGTTGAAGCACACGCTTTGATGAGGGTTTTTTTCGCGCTCATGGCTCTCTCTGAAAACATCCGGATCGGGCGTTGGTTTTTGTTGCGGGGGACAGGGGAAGCATAGCCCTTAAACGCCGAGATAGCAAAAATTTAAATTCATTTAAAAACAATAGGTTATAAATTTCTTCGGTATATCAAGATGTTTGATAATACTAGATATAGTGGGCTAAGAAAGTGCGTTTTTCCTGAAATTTCCGCGTTTTCCGGGCACCCAAGGGTCAATTACGCAGCGTGGGAGTGAAGCGAACAACGTGTTCCGGCGGCAGTTCGGGCTGCAAGGTAGTGTGATGAATATCAAAACGCTCGGCAAGCAACGCCTGCAGATTTGAAAGCGCTTCTGGCCAATCCTCCGGACGGGCAAGGACAACATGAGCGGAGAGTGCGATTTCGCGCGAATCCAGACTCCAGATATGCAGGTCGTGCACGGAATGAACGCCTTCGACTGCGGCCATCGTGGTGCCCACTTCCTTAAGCTCCAGTCGCGGCGGCACGCCGTCGAGCAAAGTGTGAATCGCACTGCGCAGCAGACGCAGGGTGGCCAACAGGATCAATCCGCAGATCAACATCAACAAGAGCGGATCGGCCGGATACCAGCCAGTGAAATGGATGACCACCCCGGCGATGAGTGCTGCGACCGAGCCGAGCAGATCCCCTATCACGTGCAGCATGGCGGCACGGGTGTTGAGATCGTCTCCACCGCGCGAGAGCATCCATGCAACAAGGAGATTGATGAGGAGGCCGATCAATGCAACCACGATCACGGTACCGGCCTCGACCGGTCGAGGTTCGATCAAACGTTCGACGGCGTGCCACGCGATGATCGCAACAATAACGAGCATCGAAAGCCCATTGAACAGCCCGGCAAGGGTTTCAACGCGGCGGAAGCCCCACGTGTGCGTATGGCTGGAGGGCAGCTGGGAAATACGCGCAGCCGCGGCGGCAATTGCCAGCGCCATGCTGTCGGTGACCATGTGGCCGGCGTCTGAAAGCAGCGCAAGCGAACCGGACAGCCATCCGGCAATGGCTTCTACGGCTGCAAAACTGAGCGTAAGCGTCAGGGCGATCAGCAATACGCGACTGGAAGCGTTATGCGTGTGGTCGTGATCGTGATGGGCAGAATCGTGATGATGGGCCATGGGCGCTACTTAAGATGTGTTCTGATCTACCGATCCCGGCGTGCGGGTGGGCGATAGAGGACGCCGCCAAGCAGGTCAAGATGCCTTTCGACACCGGACATAGTAAATGAGAACACGCTCTTGAAGTGGATCGAAAATGGAGAGACAGGATGCGCATTATCAGCTGGAACATTCAATGGGGGCGCGGGGCCGACGGAAAGGTGGATCTGTCGCGCACCATCGCAGCGTTGCGGACACTGGGGCCCGCAGATCTGATCTGTCTGCAAGAGGTTACGCAAGGAATTCCGTCCTTGTCCGGCAGGCCGGAAGATGAAGTGGCCGCCATTGCGCAGTCCTTCCCGGGTTTTGAAGCAGTATTTGCCGCCGCCATCGACGTGCAGGGTGAATCGGGAGGGCGTGCGCGTTTTGGCAATCTGGTGTTGTCGGCGTTGCCGGTGCTGCAGGTGTTGCGTCATGCCTTGCCGTTTCCGGTGGAGGACAAGGTCCTGAGCATGCCGCGCTGCTGTCTTGAACTGGTCATCCGCAGCAAGCGTGGGCCGTTGCGCGTGTTAACAACGCATCTGGAATATCACTCCGGAGTGCAGCGTCGCGCTCAGCTTGCGGCCTTGCGTCGTTTACAGGAGGAAGCTGCAGCGTATGGTGGGCAGACGCCGCGCGGTAAAAAACAGGGCCATCCCGTCTTCGCCCCGCGTCCGCGGCCGACCGAAGCGGTCCTTTGCGGTGATTTCAATATGTCGCCGACGTCTCCCGAATATGCAGTCATGGCGAAAACGCCCACACCAGACGGGAGCGGCTGGGTGGATGTTTGGCGCGTAGTACACGGAGAGACTCCCCATGCCGCAAGCGCCAATTTGCACGACACAAGCGGGCCGGGCCGGGCGTCTTGCCGCGACTATTTCTGGGTTTCGGAAAATCTGGTCAGTCGAGTGCAAGACCTGTGGGTCGATACGAAAACTCTCGCTTCAGACCATCAGCCAATCGTGCTGGATATCGATTTCTAAAGCAGTGCGGACGTGAACGCTGGAGGGGCACTCTCGAGTGCCCCTCTTGAGTTAAGGCTCAGCATCGTAGTCGGCAGTATTCGGGAGCGGTTCCACCAGATCCCGATAGGCATGCCACGTGGCATGGCCAAGCAGGGGCATGAGGATCACCAAGCCGAGATGGAAGGTCAAAAAGCCGACCAGGGTGAGACCGGCGATGAGGGCTGCCCACACGATCATTGGCAACGGGTTCTTGAACAGCACATTGATGCTGCCTAGCATCGAAGAGATCGCATCCTGGTTGCGATCCAGCATGAGCGGCAGCGATACCACGCTGATGGCGAAGGCGATGATTGCAAAGATCAGCCCGACACAGCCATACACCACCAGAAACTGGAGGTTTTCCACCGAAAGAATCTGCGTCAGAAAACCCGTCAGATTCGGAACCTCCGAGGTGTAGAACAGCGCAAATATGATCAATGAAGCGCGCGCCCAGATGATGAAAATGATGCCCAGCGCAACCGCGAAAATGCCGATATTTCCGATGTTGCGTTTCCACACCACGAGCGTGGGCGGCAGGTTGCAACCCTGACTGAGTTCACGACGACGACTGATTTCATACAGCCCCATCGCCAGGAAGGGGCCGAGTAGCAAGAAACCCGAAGTCATGGCGAGCGCGAACGCATAAGCATGCTCGAACACCCACGTCATCAACCACCCCATCATCGCGAAGCAAAAACCGTAAAACAGGCTCGGGCCGGGGCAGCTTTTCAGGTCGCCGTAGCCGCGAACAAGCCAGCGAAACGGTGCAAAAGGAGACGCAATGCGTGCCTGAGGGAAGGGAGGGACTGTGCCTTTGTTCGTGGCAGTGTGACCGGTTTGCAGCATGCCTTTCTCCTTTTTCAGCGAAAGTTGTATGTACAGCCATGCTTTTTGCACTTTTACGGTCTTCCGGTGTCTTACGCAAAGTCACCAGGTTCGATAATACGCTCAAGCGCTCTAATGCGGTCTTTCAAGGCAAGCCTACGCTTCTTCAGGCGCCGGGTCAGCAACATATCTTCGGGCGGCACCTTGTCGAGCTGATCAATGGCCGAATCGAGATCGCCATGTTCCGCGCGTAATTCGACAAGGCGCGCACGCAGTGTTTCGAATTCGGTGAGGTTGCTGGACATCGGTTAGCCGCACGAGATTGGATGGGATCATGGTAGGGTGGCATTGTGATCATGACAACCTGGTTGTAATCACGTAGGCCCTTGAAAATACTTTTCTTACCCGCACCTTACATATCAGCAGAGGGTGGCATTTTGCCAACCCAATTTAGCAGGGAGGCGAGTCATGAACGTAGTGTTCAACAATGCCGAGCTGTACATCGTCGACTACCCGGCAGTCGATGCGATTGAAATTATTGATAAGCGAGTAGGGCGTGGCGGGATGATGCGAGCAGAAACGGCGCATCGTTTTCGAGCGGAACTTGAAATTTGGGCGGAGTCCGGCGAAGAGGCGGATGTCGATGCCATCATCAGCGCCTACGGTGCGCTCATGACCCAACAGGCGATTTACCATTAAAACCTTCAGTTATCACTTGCAGAAATGAGTAAGGCGTTTACGAAAGAAGATGATGGCGACGGCGACGACGAGAACCTTCCAGTCGCCGTCCGCCCACCTGCGGGCAGCAAGAATTACATCACCCGGCGTGGGTACGATGCGCTGCGCGCCGAACTGGAGGAACTCGTCAAACGCGAGCGCCCGAAACTCGTTGAAACCGTGGCCTGGGCTGCGGGCAATGGTGATCGCTCCGAAAATGGCGATTACATCTATGGCAAGAAGCGCTTGCGCGAGATCGACCGTCGTATCCGTTTTCTGATCAAACGCATCGAAGACGCAGAAGTCGTCGACCCCGAACAGCAGGCCGGCAACGACCAGGTTTTTTTCGGTGCCTTGGTCACCATTGCGGATGTGGAGAGCGACGAAGAGCAAACGTGGCAAATTGTCGGCATCGATGAAGCCGACACCACGCAGGGTCGCATCAGTTGGATTTCGCCGCTCGCACGCGCGTTACTCAGAGCGCATGAGGGCGATGCGGTTCGTTTCATGAGTCCGGCTGGCCCACGTGAAATCGAGATTCTGGAAGTCCGCTACGAGTAAGGATTTCAGAGAGGATTTCAGAGGCATGAAACGGGGGCTTGAAATTTGAGCATGCAGGGCCCATCTCGACGCCGTTCGTACCAATCAATTTAACGACGGAGTCGAAGGATGTCCAAAACGCACGCCTTTCAGGCCGAGGTGAAGCAGCTGCTTCACCTGATGATCCATTCGCTGTATTCAAACCGTGAAATTTTCCTGCGAGAGCTGATTTCGAACGCATCCGACGCATGCGACAAACTGCGTTTTGAAGCGCTCGACAATCCGGCGCTGCTTGAAGACGACACGGATTTGAAAATTCGCGTCGCCTACGACAAGAATGCCCGCACGATCACCCTCGCCGACAACGGCATCGGCATGAGCGAAGAGGATGTCGTGACGCATCTTGGCACCATCGCCAAGTCGGGCACACGCGAATTTTTCAGCAAGATGACCGGCGACCAGCAAAAGGACGCCAACCTCATCGGTCAGTTTGGGGTGGGTTTTTATTCGGCGTTCATCGTCGCCGACAAGGTTACGGTTGAAACGCGTCGTGCCGGCCTGCCGGCCGATCAGGGTGCTCGCTGGGAATGCTCGATGACGGGCGATACCGCCGGCGAATACTCCGTCGAAACCATCGAAAAGCCCGACCGAGGCACCACCATCACGCTGCACCTGCGTGAGGATCAGTACGACC
>Ga0079223_10000916_pt1 | contig 16599 bp, 17 predicted proteins | sample Stecom2011_FD_75072 | JGI IMG/M metagenome (GOLD analysis project Ga0079223, IMG submission 75072) | Agricultural soil microbial communities from Utah to study Nitrogen management - Steer compost 2011 | ecosystem: Environmental > Terrestrial > Soil > Agricultural land | place: USA: Utah... | reverse complement strand
TTTTTGGGGAAAATGATTTTTAGTGGCGATGAAGCCTTAAAAAAATCGAATGTGCTTTCTGGTGGTGAAAAAGTAAGATGTATGCTAAGCAGAATGATGATGGTTAGAGCCAATGTTTTGATGTTGGACGAACCAACAAACCACTTGGATTTAGAAAGTATCACTGCTTTTAACAACTCTCTTAAAAACTTTAAAGGCACTGTAATGTTTTCAACCCATGACCATGAATTTGCTCAAACCGTTGCCAATAGAGTTGTGGAATTAACTCCTAATGGTGTCATAGATAGATACACCACTTTTGATGAGTATATGCAAGATCCTAAAATCAAGGAACTGCGAAATAAAATGTATGCTGTAACCGTTTAATTAAATTACAGCAAAAAAACTGTCACAGTTTTCAATAATCTTTAAAGGTCAACTTACAAATGTTGAACTTAAAACAAAAAAGGGTTTATTGTAAACTGTGACAGAACCCCAAAATCAAGACTGGAGTTCAGCTGTAACACTTTCAACAATAGGAACAGCAGCATCCAACTCGTCTTCACTTACAAATATTTCCTGATAGCCTGGCACAGAAGAGCCAAATCCAGCCAATCTGCCAGATTCTGTTTCGTCTTTTACAATAGGACTAATGCCTACTGCATCCAATTTATCCACTATAAGTTGAGCAATAATAAAGCTGCCTGTATAAATTTTTATATAACTAGAATCCATAGCATTTAAAATTAAGAGTTTCTTAAAGATACAACATTAGTGCCTAAATAATAGTTAATTTTTTTAAAACATATCCTATGGTTTGTATAAACCAAACCTGAATTAGTTTAAAAAAAACAGCAAAATATAAGTTTGTTAAATTATATGATTATATTTGTTTATTATTAAATATTATAAATTATTACAATGAGTAAAGGAACAGTAAAATTTTTCAACGATTCTAAAGGATTTGGATTTATTGTTGAAGAAGACACAAACAAAGAACATTTTGTTCACATTTCTGGTTTAATCGATGAGATTCGTGAAGGTGATTTAGTAGAATTCGATTTACAAGAAGGTAGAAAAGGAATGAACGCAGTAAACGTTAAAGTATTATAATATATATTTAACTTATTGAAGACATTAAAAAGCCTCGAAATTCGAGGCTTTTTTTATGCTAAACTTAAATTGTTTTTATCTTAGTTCTGCTCCTACTTCTTTGGTGAAATTTTCCTGAAGTTTATTCATTATTTTATCTATCTGCTTGTCTGTAAGTGTTTTATACTCGTCTTGAAATGTAAAACTCACTGCATAACTTTTCTTCCCTTCAGGTAAGTTTTTCCCTTGATAGACATCGAATAAATTAACGTTTTTAAGCAAGTTCTTTTCTGTGTTATAGGCAATTCTATCAATGTCCTCAAAGGAAACAGATTCGTCCAACAACAATGCAAAATCTCTTTTAACTTCAGGGTATTTAGGTATGTTATTAAAAACTATAGTTTTATGTTTTGTAAGATCAATAACTGCATCCCAGTTAAAATCGGCAAAAAGAACATCTTGGGAAATTCCAAAATGTTTTAAAATGGATTTTTTCACCAAGCCAAACTCAACTACCTGCTTCTTCCCTATTGAGAATATGATGCCTTCGCTAAACACATCGTTTTTAAATGGTAATGTTTTTAAACCTCTTACTCCCAATCGTTCCAAAACACTCGTAACAATTCCTTTTAAATAGAAAAAATCTGTTGGTTTTGATACCACATTCCAGCGTTCGTTATGCTTATTTCCTGTAACAAACAAAGACAAATGTTTAAGTTCCACCTTTTTATCATTGTAATTATGGTAGGTTTTACCAAACTCAAACAATTTTAGATCGTCTCTTTTTCTATTGATGTTATGGCTCACATTTTCCAATCCAGAAAACAAGACAGATTGCCTTAACACACTTAAGTCATGACTTAAAGGGTTTAACATGGACACATGATGTGCTTCATCTATCTGTAGGCTTAACTTAGAATAATCTGGAGACGTTAATGAGTTTGTAAGTGTTTCAAAAAAACCTTGGGACGCCAACTGGTTGCCAATGATATTTTGTAATTTATAATCTTCAAATCTAGATGTATTGGAAATAGAAGCATTCAGTTTTTCGGTAGTTTTTATATTATTGTAACCATAAACCCTTAATATTTCCTCTATAATATCGGCTTCGCGCTGTACATCGTTTCTGTATGCTGGAACCGTTAGTCCCAAACCTGTTTCAGTAACATTGTTGATCTTGATATCCAAAGACATCAAAATACTTTTAATAATATCTTTAGGAAGGTCTTCACCTATAAGTTTTTTAGCATTTTCGAAAGTTAATCTTACTTGAAAATCCTCAATTTTATTTGGATAAAAATCCACGATATCACTTGTAATTTCTCCTCCAGCAATTTCCTGGATTAACAAGGCAGCCCTTTTTAAAGCATATTCTGTGATATTTGGATCAATCCCTCTTTCAAATCTAAAAGAGGCATCTGTGTTTATGTTGTGTCTTTTGGCTGTTTTTCTAATACTTACAGGATTAAAATAGGCACTTTCCAAGAAAATATTGGTGGTAGTATCTGTAACCCCAGAATGAATACCTCCAAGCACACCTGCAAAACACATAGGCCCTTCGGTATTGCAAATCATTAAATCTTCTTCATGAAGTTCACGTTCCATGCCATCAAGGGTTGTAAACTTTGTTCCTTGAGGCAATGTTTTAACCTCAATTTTACTCCCAGTAATTTTTGCTGCATCAAAAGCATGCAAAGGCTGACCCAATTCATGCAACACATAATTGGTAATATCCACAATATTGTTTTTTGGTGTTAGCCCTATGGCTTTTAACCTATTTTGCAACCAGTTTGGAGATGTTTCAACCTTAACTCCCGAAATGGTTAACCCACAATATCTAGGTGCCAACTCTTTATTTTTTACATCCACATCAATGCGCAAGGTCCTGCTGTCCACATGAAAGGCGCTTACTGAAGGTGTAATAAGTTCAAGATTGACATTTTTTTGTAACAATCCTGCTTTTAAATCACGAGCAGTTCCAAAGTGGCTCATGGCATCTGCCCTGTTTGGGGTTAATCCAATTTCAAAAACCTGATCGTTTTCAACTTCAAATATGTCTGCCACAAGCGTTCCAGGTTGTAATTTGGCATCTAAAACCATAATACCTTCATGAGATTTGCCTAAACCAAGTTCATCTTCAGCACAAATCATCCCATGGCTTTCCTCGCCTCGTATTTTTCCTTTTTTAATAACCCAAGCTTCTCCTTCTTCGGTATATAAAGTCGTTCCAATAGTGGCTACAGGCACTTTCTGTCCTGCAGCCACATTAGGTGCGCCACAAACTATTTGCAAGGGAACATCTGTTCCTATGTTAACGGTTGTAAGCTTTAACCTATCGGCATTTGGATGTTGTACACAGGTTAAAACCTCACCAACCACAATACCTTCCAAACCTCCTTTTACAGACTGAAAGCTATTTAAACCTTCTACCTCAAGACCAAGATCTGTTAAAAGTTCACTAATGTGTTCTGGTGTCCAAGTAGTTTTTATAAATTGTTTTAACCAATTGTAAGAAATCTTCATATTTGCTTTATGCTTTAAGAGCGCAAAGATAAAATATTGCTTTTTAGCATTCAAACAATGTCTTGAAAATTGTAGTGAATAAATGCCAAAATTCAAGAACTAAACAAAAGATCCTAAATTTAAATTATTAATAGAACCATGTGATGCATGGGCAACCACTACCCCATTTTTAACAATGAGCAACTGTGGCGATTCGTGCATCACTTGAAATTTATAACCTGTTTCACTGGAAACATCCCGATGATTCAATAAATCCAAATAATACAAATCCAAATCTGATTCAGTTAGGTTGTAAGAGGCTACAAATTGCTTCAAAACCATTCTACTTATACCGCAACGTGTTGAGTGTTTAAAAATAACCTGTGCTTTGTTTTTGGATTTATTTTCAATGTCATTTAATTGATTCACGTTAGTCAAGTCAATCCAAGGCAACACCTTTTCTTCTTTGTCCTCAGATGAACTCCCAAATATATTTTTAAATAATCCCATAATTTTAAATTTTGAATTAACAGAATAGTCGTAACAAATCTCATATCTTACAAACTGCCTAAAAGTCATGCTAATATGCATGTTTTCAGACATTTTGTCTGGCTTTATGTCTTGGTAAGATAATTGACTTATACTGAATGTAAACTTAATAAAAAACAAAACAACTTGACATTACGAACAACGCAGAAGACACAAACCAAAATTCTTCTTGTTTTTCAAAATGTAATTAATAAAACAACATATGAATTTAAATAATTATACCATAAAATCGCAAGAAGCCATACAGCAAGCACAACAACTAGCCCAAGGTTATGGACATCAACAAATAGAAAATGAGCATCTTTTTAAAGCCATTTCTGAAGTTGATGAAAACGTATTGCCTTTTATTCTTAAAAAACTGAATATCAATATATCAGTTTTACAACAGGCATTGGACAAACAATTGGAGAGTTTTACTAAAGTGTCCGGTGGAGACATCATGCTCTCTAGGGAAGCTGGAAAAACATTAAACGAAGCTGCTATAATTGCCAAAAAAATGAAAGATGATTATGTATCTATTGAACATTTAATCTTAGCCATTTTTAAATCCAACAGTAAAATTGCTCACATGCTTAAAGACCAAGGAGCTACAGAAAAAGCTTTATTGGCAAGCATTGACGAGTTAAGAAAAGGAGATCGTGTCACTTCCCAAAGTCAGGAAGACACTTATAATTCCTTAAACAAATATGCCAAAAACCTTAACCAATTGGCCAGAGACGGCAAATTGGACCCTGTAATTGGAAGAGACGAAGAAATACGTAGAATTCTTCAAATTTTATCCAGACGTACCAAAAACAATCCCATTTTGGTTGGTGAACCAGGAACTGGTAAAACTGCCATTGCTGAAGGATTGGCTCACAGAATTGTGGATGGAGATATTCCTGAAAACCTCAAAGAGAAACAAATTTTCGCTCTGGACATGGGAGCCTTAATTGCTGGCGCAAAATATAAAGGGGAATTTGAAGAGCGCTTAAAAGCAGTAATAAAAGAAGTAACGGAAAGCAATGGAGATATTGTGCTGTTTATAGATGAAATTCACACGCTTGTTGGAGCTGGTGGCGGGCAAGGCGCCATGGATGCTGCCAATATTCTAAAACCTGCTTTGGCGCGTGGTGAACTTAGAGCCATTGGTGCCACTACTTTAGACGAGTATCAAAAATATTTTGAAAAAGACAAAGCCCTAGAAAGACGTTTCCAAAAAGTGATGGTTAACGAACCAGATACTGAGAGCGCTATATCCATATTACGTGGTATAAAGGAAAAATACGAAACACACCATAAAGTACGCATTAAAGACGATGCTATTATTGGCGCAGTGGAATTATCAGAACGATATATTACAAACCGTTTTCTTCCAGATAAAGCAATAGACCTTATGGACGAAGCTGCTTCAAAATTGCGTATGGAAATCAACTCCAAACCAGAAGAATTGGATGTTCTGGACAGAAAAATCATGCAATTGGAAATTGAAATTGAAGCCATTAAACGTGAAAAAGACGAATCCAAGCTTAAAACCTTACGATCGGACTTAGCAAATTTAAAAGAAGAGCGCAACGAGATCAATGCCAAATGGAAAAGTGAAAAAGAAGTGGTGGACAACATTCAAACCACCAAAGCCAATATTGAAGAATACAAATTAGAAGCCGAACGTGCAGAACGTGAAGGCGATTATGGAAAAGTTGCTGAAATACGCTATGGAAAAATAAAAGAAGCCCAAGAAACATTGGAGAAACTTCAAAAAGAGTTACAAGAAAATCAATCAGACAACTCGTTAATCAAAGAAGAAGTTACTTACGATGATATTGCTGAAGTTGTAGCCAAATGGACTGGAATCCCTGTAACAAAAATGCTTCAAAGTGAACGCGAAAAACTGTTAAAGCTAGAGGATGAACTGCATAAACGCGTGGTTGGACAAGATGAAGCCATAGCTGCAGTTAGTGATGCCGTAAGACGCTCCAGAGCTGGTTTGCAAAACGCCCAAAAACCCATTGGGACCTTTTTGTTTCTAGGAACCACTGGTGTTGGTAAAACCGAATTGGCCAAAGCCTTGGCAGAATACTTGTTTAACGATGAGAATGCCATGACTAGAATAGACATGAGCGAATATCAAGAACGTCACGCTGTAAGCCGATTGGTTGGAGCACCTCCTGGATATGTTGGTTACGATGAAGGTGGTCAACTTACAGAAGCTGTAAGAAGAAAACCTTATTCTGTGGTCTTATTGGACGAAATTGAAAAAGCACATCCAGATACGTTCAATATTCTTTTACAAGTATTGGATGAAGGAAGGTTAACAGACAACAAAGGTCGTGTGGCAGATTTTAAAAACAGCATTATTATCATGACTTCAAATATTGGAAGCCATATTATACAGGAACGTTTTGAAGCCACAAAAGACATAGATTCTGCCATTGAAGCCGCAAAAGTTGACGTCTTGGCCTTGTTAAAACAAAGTGTAAGACCAGAGTTCTTAAATAGAATTGACGATACCATCATGTTTACGCCTTTATCCAAAGCCAATATTAAAGACATTGTTGGATTACAATTAAAAGCTTTAACAAAAATGCTGGCACAACAACATATTACATTTGATGCCACTGAAGAAGCAACAAACTATTTGGCTGAAAAAGGGTATCATCCGGAATATGGTGCCAGACCAGTAAAAAGAGTCATTCAAAAAGAAGTTCTAAACGAATTGAGCAAAGAAATACTTGCAGGAAAAGTAACTACAGACAGTATTATTTTATTGGATGCCTTTGACGATAAATTAGTTTTTAGAAACCAAACGAACTTGGTTGGGGAAAACTATTAAAAACATAAGTTTTTCATATGATTAGTTAGTTGAAAAAGCAACGTAAATCTTTAAAAAGAGGCACGTTGCTTTTTGTTTTACATCCAAATTAAAATTTATTTAGTAACCAATCTTTTGGTATCTATTTTCTTACCATCCACATAAAGCGTGTAATAATAAATTGCAGATTGTAAATTTGATTTAGACAAATCTAAAGTACCTTCTTCACGAAATGTTGTTAAAGGAAAGTTGTAAATTACTTGTCCCAAAGAAGAAGTCACCACAATTTTAGCCGAATGATGTTTCATAGGAATAAAATATTTAATACTGGTTGTAGACTGAAATGGATTAGGCACATTTTGATTTAACCGAATATTATTTTCAGTTTGTCCTTGCTCCATGATCCCTAAAGTACCACCACAGGCACAGGCTTCTATAGCTGTTACACGAGCCAAAAATCGTCTATTTGAGTTTGTTGTGCTATATTTTCCGCTTCTAAATCTGCTAATATTGGTGCGAGATCTACATTTACAGATGTTCCATCTTCAATAGTTACAATTAAAGTAGATCCAGATAATGAGGCAGTGGTTAAATTTTGATTGTCTTGCGAAGGATTCACCCATTCGGCACCATTCCAATAGTAGGTAACATTTTCATCAGTATCATATACCATCATTCCAGCCACTGCACCACCAGACAAGGTTGTTCTTTGTGCTGTGGTCAATCTGTTTAATATCAGACCTTTATCTGTAGCAGAAAGATCTAAAGACGCATTTAAATTGGGGGTTTGCGTCCCCAAACCAATGGTTCCAGTGGCCGCAATGAACAATGAGTTATTTGGTGCTCCAGGCTTAATCTTAAATGGCAACAAATTTCCATTAGTAACATCCCTAACAAAAAAGTTTGTTTCGTTTCCAGCCAGGTCCCAAGTTTGAGCTGACCAACCACTAGCTCCATTCTGTTCCAGACGCATGGTTGGAGTATCACCATCTGCAATATGCAACTCCACATTTGGGGCATCAGTCCCCATTCCTACATTCCCTCCATTTCCAACATACAAAGCATTGGCACCAGCCGCTGCCAAAATCCTAAAGGGCATGTTTGCTGCTGTCACATCGGTTACTCCAAAATAATTTAACCCTCCAGCATCTGAATCATTAATGGTAATTTCCCAATCGTTTGCAGGAAAACCAGCTGAAGCACTTGTATCATCAAAAGCAATACGCAAGTTGTTTTCCATTAATCTAATGGTATGAAACCCAAAATTTGGAACATCTGGACAATCCATTCCTATGCATTCACTTCCTTTTACAATAAGATCTTCATTATATACAAACCCGTTAACAGGAATATCGGAATCAGAGATTTGTGCTTGAATAGTAGCACTAAAACATAGTGCAAAAATTAAAAAATAATAGTTTAAATGTTTCATAAGATATATTTTTTGATTAAAAGTGCTTGAAGGTAACTTTTATATCATCATTACATTTAATCCTTTGTTAAAATGCATATTTTTTAGCTAAAGCGACTCTTTAAATTCTATTGATATTCACAAAAAAAATTAAACTCTTTTTTAAATGCCCAAATTTAATATTGTTAAAAAAATATCATACCTTAGTAATTCAACAACATGGCTTAAACATCATTCACAATGGGAATGCTACATTATTACAACTTTCCAGAAACCGAAATGTTTGTTTTTGATGAATTTTTGATTTGTCAAATTCGTGAAGGAGCAGAAATACATCCCGAGTATAATGAAAAACTTAACAAAGTAATACAAAAACATTTTACAGGAAAGAACATGGTTTACATTTCCAATCGGGTCAATTCCTATTCCGTAAATCCATTGACTTATGTAGAAACGGAGAGAATACCCAACCTAATTGCCATTGCTATGATACCAGAAACTGAATTGATGAAAAAAAATGCAGAATTTGAACGTGATTTTTTTGACAAACCCTATGAAATTTTTGATAGCCTAAGCAAAGCCATACAATGGGCTCATACCATAGTGAAAGATTAAAATTAATATTTGAAATTAAAAAGTAATTAATGTGTTGAAAATTATTCCTTCCATTGGGTCACACATGGATTTTTTTTACCTCAAAAACACTATCCATTTGTATCTTAAATGCCAACAAAAGTCATGTTATGGAATTTATATCCCTAAAAAGCTTACATTCATGTATCTCCAACAAAAATATTCAGTATACAATTCCAATTCTCAACACAAAGTGATTTTTTTTAGATTCATATATAAAATACTGAATTAAAACTTATAAATTTTTTATAAAATTATAAAATAGATGTTGTTAATATAACGGTTAATCGTATTTTTGCTACCACTTAACCTATAAATACAGAATTATGTCCATTAGTCAATACATTGACCATACCCTTTTAAAATCCGCTGCCACTAAAACAGACATCAAGGTACTATGCGATGAAGCTAAGCAATACAGGTTCTATTCTGTTTGCGTAAACAGTTATTATGTAGCCCTTGCAAAACATTTGTTAATTAGAAGCAATGTAAAAGTATGTTCTGTTGTTGGTTTTCCTTTAGGAGCCATGAGCACAGAAGCTAAAGCTTTTGAGGCCAAAAAAGCTGTTGAAGATGGTGCTGATGAGATAGATATGGTTATTAACATAGGCATGCTTAAAAGCAAGAATTATGTAGCTGTATATAAAGATATTTTTGATGTTAAACTGGCTATTGGCCACATTCCTTTAAAAGTTATTTTAGAAATAAGTGAATTATCAAAAAACGAAATTATAAAAGCCTGCCAGATTTGTTTAGATGCCAAAGCCGATTTTATTAAAACCTCAACTGGATTTTCTAAAAGTGGTGCTACCTTGACAGCTGTTAAAATGATTAAAAAGACCGTTAAAAACAAGGCTAAAATAAAAGCTTCTGGTGGTATTAAAGACCAGGAAACAGCTTTAAAATATATAGATGCTGGAGCAGATAGAATTGGAACATCCTCTGGAATCAATATTGTTACAGAGAAAAAAACCACTGTTGAGAATACCAGCTATTAATACTAAAAACAACTTTTTATGAGCGTACATATTGAAGCAATAAAAGGAGATATTGCAGAAACCATATTGTTGCCAGGAGATCCTTTACGAGCCAAATGGATAGCCGAAACTTTTTTAGACAACCCTGTTTGCTTTAATAGAGTACGTGGTATGCTAGGTTATACAGGCACTCATAATGGCAAACCTATTTCTGTTATGGGAACTGGAATGGGAGTTCCAAGTATTTCCATTTATGCTCACGAATTAATAAATGAATATGGCGTAAAAAACCTTATTCGGGTAGGCAGTTCTGGCTCTTACCAAAAGCACATAAAAATTAGGGATATTGTTTTAGCTATGGCTGCCTCTTCCAACTCTGGTGTTAACGAGCTACGTTTTGGCGGTGCAGATTATGCACCCACGGCCGATTTTGGTTTGTTTCAAAAAGCCGTTGAAATTGCCAAAAAGAAAAACATTCCCCTAAAAGCTGGAAATGTCTTTACTTCTGATGAATTTTATGCAGACGATTTTGAATCTTATAAAAAATGGTCCAAATTTGGTGTGCTTTGTGTCGAAATGGAAACTGCAGGGCTTTACACTATTGCCGCTAAACACAATGTCAATGCCCTAACTATTTTAACCATTTCCGATTCTTTGGTAACTGGCGAACGCACTACAAGCAATGAACGTGAAAGCACCTTTAAAGAAATGATTGACATTGCTTTGGAACTGGCTTAATAAGTTCTTTAAATAATATTATATTTGTGTTCTTCCATATCTTATGAAACAAATATCTATTCTTGTTATTTGTATACTGTTATGTGTTAGTTATAATCAATATGAACATGTCATTCAAAAAATCGAAAACCTTATCAAAACTACTACCTTTTATTTTATTCGTCATGCTGAAAAGGACAGAAGCGATCCTACAAACAAAAACCCACATTTAACGAAAACAGGACAGCTTCGAGCCAACAACTGGAGCGCCATCTTGCATCATATTCCGTTTCATGTCATTTATTCCACAGATTATTAAAGAACCAAGGAAACAGCACAACCAACTGAAAACCAACAGCAAATAGATGTAATTAATTATAATGCTGATCCCTTTGATGGAGAAACGCTTTTAAAAAACAATGTTGGTAAACATGTTTTGATTGTTGGCCATAGTGACACAACCCCCAAATTTGTAAATAGCTTTATAAGAAAACAAAAATATAACAATATGGATGACAGCAATAACTGAAACATATATATTGTTACTATTACAGGAAACACCATTACAAGCATGGTTCTTACCATTAACTAACTTTTAAATTTATTCGCTTACTTTTCTAATTGATTATTTACCTTTGTATGTTATGCAACAACAAATAAACATAAAAAACAAAAAAGCCAAGTTTCAATACGAAATATTGGATAAGTATACAGCTGGAATTGTTTTAACTGGAACCGAAATAAAATCCATTAGAAACAGTAAGGCTTCAATTGCCGAGAGTTTTTGTGAATTTAACGATCAAGGGGAATTGTTTGTAGTTAACATGACCATTGAAGAATATATTTATGGCACACATTACAACCATAAACCTAAAGCAACCAGAAAATTACTTTTAAACAAAAGAGAACTCAAAAAGTTGGAAAAAGAGGTCAACACTTCTGGATTGACCATTATTCCCTTGAACCTATTTATTAATGATAGAGGGCTTGCCAAATTGGTTATTGCTTTAGCGAAAGGAAAAAAGTTATACGATAAACGTGAAACCATAAAAGACCGAGAAAACAAGGTACGGATGGACAGGATTAAAAAAAGTTATAATTAAAACTGTCATTTGCACACCAGATATTGTTAGTTTATAATTAAAAATACATTTCCATGAAAAACATCATGCAATTTGTCTTAATGCTTGCTTTCAACACTAGTATTAATGCACAAGAAAGCACTGTAGAATACGCCAATAACGTTAAAACCTTAGACAGTACCATAGAGACGCTTTACGCTGTTATTTCTGGTGAAAAAGGAGAAACAAGGGATTGGGAGTTGTTTAAATATTTGTTCATGCAAAATGCCAAGCTCATCCCTACTGGCAAAAACCAGGAAGGTTTAAATGTGGTAAGATACATGTCGCCTTCAGAATATATCAGTACCTCAGGATCTTGGTTGGAAGAACATGGCTTTTTTGAAAAAGAAATTCACAGAACCGTAAATACGTTTGGAAACATAACCCATGTTTTTAGCACTTACGAAGCTTACCACAGTGAAACAGACACAGCACCTTTTATGCGAGGTATTAACAGCATCCAGCTCCTCTTTGATGGACATAGATGGTGGATTGTTAATATTTATTGGTCTCAAGAAACCGAAGCAAATCCTATCCCTGTAGACTATTTACCAGAAAATTAATTTTTGTCCTCCAACAAAGGCACAAATCTAAATTCACCAAATTCATGTTTTTCAAATTCCTTGATGCCTTTTCGTATAAATAAGGTCATGATTTGCACCTCTTCACCAACAGGAATTACCAATCGTCCATCAATGGCCAGTTGGCTTAACAATGGTTTTGGCACAAAGGGAGCTCCAGCAGTGACTATAATACCATTAAAAGGCGCTTCTTCTTTTAAACCTTTATAACCATCACCAAAAATAAGTTTCTTGGGTCTATACCCTAAATTAGGTAAAAAATTACTGGTTTTTTTATAGAGTTCACGTTGTCTTTCAATACTAAAAACAGAAGCTCCAAGCTCTAGCAAAACAGCTGTTTGGTAACCACTTCCTGTACCAATTTCCAAAATTTTATCTCCAGGTTTTACTTGCAGCAGTTCAGATTGAAAAGCTACCGTAAAGGGTTGGGAAATAGTTTGATCTGCAGCAATGGGAAAGGCCTTGTCTTGATAAGCATGGTCCAAAAACCCAGAATCCATAAATAAATGTCTTGGAATTCTACCTATAGCAGCCAAGACATTTTCATCTTTAATACCTTTAGCCTTAATTGTTTCAACAAGTTGCTGCCTTAATCCTTTATGTTTAAAAGTGTCTTTCAATGGTAAGTTCAATTTCTAGGCTAAAATAATTCAATAAGTAACAAGTTCAAAGTATAAATATTTAAATGTTTTTAATTTGGGGAACCTAGTTTTTGGAATTTGGGATTTGAAATTCGTAATTTCTAAAAGTAAAATCTTATTTTTGTTGAAAACGTAAAAACATGCTAAAAGCAGGAGTTCTAGGTGCTGGTCATCTTGGAAAAATTCATTTAAGGCTTCTCAATCAATCTGAAAAATATGACCTAGTTGGTTTTTATGATTCAGACGAAGCCAATGCTAAAAAAATTGAAGCTGAATTTGGTTATAAATATTTCAATTCTATAGATAATTTAATTGATACTGTAGATATGGTGGACATTGTTACACCTACGCTTTCGCATTACGAGTGTGCCAAAAAAGCCATAGCCAAAGGCAAACATATTTTTATAGAAAAACCCATTACTAACACGGTTCAAGAAGCAGAACACATAAGGGAACTTTTGGCACAACACAACATTCGTGGACAAGTAGGCCATGTAGAAAGATTCAATCCTGCCTATTTAGCTGTAAAAGACCAAATTATCAACCCCATGTTTATAGAAACACACAGGTTGGCAGAGTTCAATCCTCGTGGTACAGATGTGCCAGTGGTATTGGATTTAATGATTCACGATATTGACATTATTTTAAGTGTGGTAAAATCCAAGGTTAAAAATGTGTATGCAAGTGGTGTATCGGTTATTAGCGACACGCCAGATATAGCGAACGCCAGATTGGAATTTGAAAACGGTTGTGTCGCTAATTTAACAGCAAGTAGAATTTCGTTAAAAAACATGCGTAAATCGCGCTTCTTTCAAAAAGATGCGTATATCTCAGTAGATTTTTTAGAGAAAAAATGCGAAGTGGTCAAAATGAAGGATGCCCCTAAACAACCTGGTGATTTCGATATGATTTTGCAAAACGCTGAGGGCGTAAAAAAACAAATTTATTTTGACAATCCTGAAATAGCCAACAACAATGCTATTTTAGACGAATTGAATTCTTTTGCTGAAGCTATAAACAATAACAAATCACCAATAGTCACCTTACATGATGGTACAGAAGCCTTACGCGTGGCAACCATGATCATTGATCAATTTTAAAAAGTTTACAGTCACAGTAAACAATTTTAAATCAATTTTTAACTTATAATTATTAATTTTTAATTCAAAACATGAAAAACGTAGCAGTAATAGGAGCTGGAACCATGGGAAATGGGATTGCACATACTTTTGCACAAAGTGGATTTAAAGTACAACTTATAGATATTAGTGAAGCTTCCTTAAAAAAAGGTATGGATACCATCTCCAAAAATTTGGACAGAATGGTAGCCAAAGAAAAAATTACCGAAGCAGAAAAAGCCGAAACACTTGCAAACATAACCACCTTTACAAATATTGAAGAAGGTGTGGAGTATGCCAGTTTGGTAGTAGAAGCAGCAACAGAGAACATTGATTTAAAGCTAAAGATATTTAAGCAATTGGACGAAGCCTGTCCTGAGGACACCATTTTAGCCAGTAACACCTCTTCTATTTCCATTACACAAATAGCTGCTGTCACATCCAGACCAGAAATGGTAATTGGCATGCACTTTATGAATCCGGTTCCAATTATGAAATTGGTAGAGATTATTCGTGGATACAATACCACCGATGAGGTTACAAATACCATTATGGAACTGTCCAAGACATTAGGAAAAACACCTACAGAAGTAAACGATTATCCTGGTTTTGTGGCCAATAGAATTTTAATGCCCATGCTTAACGAAGCTATCGAAACACTTTACAATGGCGTGGCTGGAGTTGAAGAAATCGATACCGTTATGAAACTAGGTATGGCACACCCAATGGGTCCATTGCAATTGGCTGATTTTATTGGATTGGACATTTGTTTATCCATTTTAAACGTGATGTACGATGGCTTTAAAAACCCAAAATATGCACCTTGTCCATTGTTGGTCAATATGGTTATGGCAGGAAAATTAGGTGTCAAATCAGGTGAAGGTTTTTACGATTATTCTGAAAGCAGAAAAGCAGAGAACGTGTCTTCTCAATTTTTGAAGTAAAAAAGGGAAAAATAACTTATCCTTTTTACGGATCACTTACCACTCAAATTATGGCAAAAATAATTCCTTTTAAAGCAGTACGTCCTACACGAGACAAAGTAAGTCTCGTGGCTGCACGTTCGTATCAAAGCTATACCAAGGAACAACTGGAGTCAAGGTTAAGGGACAATCCATTTTCATTTTTACAAATTGTAAATCCTGGATATCGATTTGACAAAGATATTTCTGGTGAAGCTAGATACAATTTGGTTAAAAACAGGTATTTAGAATTTAAAGAAGATGGTATTTTTAGGCAAGATGATAACCCTTGTTATTACGTTTACAGAATTGTAGACAGGGAACAGCAGGAATTTAACGGTATTTAGCTGCCACAAGTGCTTTGGATTATGAAACCGATACTATAAAAAAACACGAAGATACCATTGCTTATCGTGAGATCGTTTTTAAAGATTATTTAAAAACTGTTGGTTTTAATGCAGAACCTGTACTCCTAACCTATCCAGATAATGCTATAATTGATTCCTTAATAAGGAAAATACAAAAAGAACGAGCCGAATTTGAGTTTACCACCACATACAGGGATACTCATTATTTATGGAAAGTTGAAAACCCAAAAACCATTGAAGCCATACAGAAGGAATTTGAAAACATCCCTAGCATTTACATTGCAGATGGTCATCATAGGTCTGCCTCATCCTATTTACTTTACAAAGATTTAAAAGATACCAATCCAGATCATCAAGGAGATGAAGCCTACAATTTTTTTATGAGTTATTTAATTCCAGAATCCAATTTGCAAATTCATGCCTTTAACAGGTTGGTAAAGGATCTAAACGGCTTAAGCAAAGAAGAGTTTTTAATTCAATTAGATGCTTTTTACAGAATTGAAAACAGAGGAAGTATGCCTTATCAACCCTCAAAGAAACATCATTTCAGCATGTATTTGGATGGCGATTTTTATTCCTTGTATTTACGTAAAACCATTTACCAGATTGATACCTCTTTGGATGGTTTGGATTCCCAAATTCTTTATAAAACCATTTTAAATCCCATCTTAGGGATTGAAGATTTAAGAAACGATCAAAGAATTACATATATTAATGGGAAAAAAGATTTGGTAAACATTAAAAGCAGTGTGGATAGTGGTGAATCTAAAGTTGGCTTTGTCATGCTTCCAGTTTGTGTTGAAGAAATGAAACAAATTGCAGAAGACGGTCTTATTATGCCACCTAAAAGCACTTATATAGAACCTAAATTGCGAAGCGGTGTCACCATCTACGAATTTTAATTAAATGTATATTTGTTATACTGTTTGTTGTTAAAGCATTTCCTTAAACACCAAACAGCTTGGCAAAAAACTATAATTTATGTCTATACAACAAAACCTTCAGCATATAAAATCTACATTACCAGAAGATGTTACCCTTGTGGCAGTTTCCAAAACCAAACCTGTAAGTGATATCATGCAAGCCTATGAAGCTGGACAACGCATTTTTGGAGAAAACAAAATCCAGGAAATGGTTGAAAAGCAGGAACAGATGCC
>Ga0079223_10000915_pt1 | contig 16599 bp, 21 predicted proteins | sample Stecom2011_FD_75072 | JGI IMG/M metagenome (GOLD analysis project Ga0079223, IMG submission 75072) | Agricultural soil microbial communities from Utah to study Nitrogen management - Steer compost 2011 | ecosystem: Environmental > Terrestrial > Soil > Agricultural land | place: USA: Utah... | reverse complement strand
GTGTTACCTAAGGTTATAGATAAACCTGTAAAACTATTATGCTCATTTTTTATTTTAAAACAAGCATAATTTTCATTATTGGATAAAATTTTATAATTTATCATAATTTTCTTTGTTTTTGTTTTTTACAACCATTAAAGGCTATGTTTGATATATCGTATAATTTTAAAATATTCAATTTTGTCAATGCAAGATATTTTAAAAACATTTTTTTAATTAACCCTTGACCACGAATTTTTAACACAAATTTTTTAATATTATAATTTTGTAAACGATCAACTAAACAATTAGACATTAATTTTGCAGCAAGTGGGCTTCCTTTTCTAAAGCCCTTAAGTTTTAAGCAGCCAGAAGAAAACCAATTTATTATATCGCCTTTCATATTTGTTATTGATATAATTATATTTCCTTTTTGTATATTAACAAAAATTATAGTTTCAAAATTTACATTTAAATTTTGCTTTTTATAACGTTTTTTTTTATAAACTTTAATCATAAAATAAAAATCTTTAATTTAATTAACAACTAAAAAAATATCTTTTTTTTTATTTGTTTGATTATTAGAACGCGTTCTTTGACCTCTAACAGGCATTTTATTTTTATAACGCGAACCTTTATACGTTTTTAAAGCTAACTCTTTCTTTATATTTAAACTTATAGATCGTTTTAAATAAATACTTAATGTTTTTTCTTTTTCTAATAAAAAATTTTTAAGTCTTTCTTTTTCTACTATTGTTAATTCCTTTATAGTTTTATTTCTTTGCAAATCTAATAATGTTATTATTTTATTTGACCTTTTAAAACCAATACCATACAATTTAGTCAAAGCATGTAAAAGCTTAATATCTTCTTCTATTGTTACATTTAATATTCGCATAATTAATATATTTTTATTGTTTAGCCTTATGTTTTTTTATAATACAAATTCTATGTAATTTTTTTTTTCTATATAAGATTTTACAGAATTTGCATCTATATTTGATTGATCTCATTATTTTCATAAAAAATTTATTATTTTATTAATTGGCAATTTTCTTAATAAAAAACTAATATTATTTTTATGTCTAATATTTTTAATTTTTACTTTATTTTTTGCTTGTGTATTTATATAATTAATGAAACTTTTTTTATATAACTTGTCATTTTTTTTTGTTAAAGTATTTAATATATTTAAAAAATTAAAAAAAGCATAAACATTATTTAAAAAATTTTTAGATTTAATTTGTTTAATTAATAAATTATCAAAGCCCGCCAAATTAGCTAAAACAAAAAATAATTTACTTGATCTTATACCCGTCTGATTTTTGTTCGGTTTAAATAAAATTTTACTTTTTTTAACTTTAACATTAAAAGAATAAGGTATTGTTGCTTTTTTATTTATGTAAAAATGATTAACAAATTTTAAATTTTTATAAGAAGCCACTATTGCTTTTTTTTTAGCTTTATCAAATGATATATCTTTACCTATCCCTAAACCTATCATGTTTTTTGAATTACCAGAAACAACAAGTATTTTAAAACGTAATAACTTACCCTTTTTAAGAATTTTTGTTGTTTTTTTAATATGCAAAATTTCAGTTATAATTTTATCATTGATAAAACACATATTTTATTTATTTTTTTTATATTCTTTAAATCTTATTTGTTCAGTATTATATTTAATACCTCTAAGTTTATATTTGTTAATTGGTTTTATTTTTTTTATATTAGAACTAAATGAATTTAAAGTTCTTTTATCATAAGCCTTTAGAACTAAAATAAGTGGAGTTATTTCTTTTAGTTCTAATATGTTAGGAACAACTTTTTCTATTTTATTATTAAACCCAGCAAATATATAAATACTTTTATTTTTTTGAGGATAATTTTCTTTAATTTTAAATTTAAAACCAGTACCATATATTTCAATTGTCTTTGTATATGGTTTCATAATCCCTAAAACTAAATTATAAAAATGTTTTAATTCAGAAATTATCTCTTTATAATTTGAAGATATATAAGATATATTAAATCCTAAATTGTTTTTTTTTTTATCAAAAAAATAAAAAAATGTTAGGTTTTTTGGTATATAATATACAAATTTATTAAGTTTATTATTTTCAGATAACCAAAATATACCTTGTATTTTATCAGAAAAAACCCTAAGTTCTAATCCTGTTGTTGTTAATATATTAGATAATTTTTTAATTAAATAATGTTGATAAAAAATATTTATGGTTTTTTTCATAATATTAAATAAGTTCTAAAGCAAATAAACATTTTCCTCCTTTATTGTAACGTATTGTGTCTTTATCAGTAAGAATACCAAATGTAGTAGATAATATTAAAACATGGTTTTGGTTTAATCTATGTTTTATTTTTTTTATTGTATAATAATTATCGCCTTTAATCCTATTGAAACAAAAGACATTTTTAATTTTATTATTTATTATATTTAAAAAAATTATAATTATTGTTTTTTCTTTATTATTATTTATAATTTTTTTTATTTTATAATTATTAATTAATTTTTCATTATATAATTTACTAATTAAACAGAATGTTTTTGTGTCATAAGTTAAAGTAAAAAATGTTTTATTTAATAATATTGTTTTTTTAAGTTTATTAGCAAAAGATTTAAAGTAATACATAAATTAATATTTTATATTAAATAATATTTAATAATTTAGATAAATAAAAATTATCATGTTTGTGTTTAATTTTTTTAAATTTAATATTTATATTTAAACCAAAAGTTTTTAAAGACGAAGAATATCCTATTTCAGGAAAACTTAAATGTTCTTTTAAACCAAAATTAAAATTATAATTAGAGTCAAATTTACTAATATTTTTAGAATCGACATCAAGTTGAGGACATACTAAAAAAATTAATTTAGTTAAAAAAATAGACAATAAATTTTTACGTAAACTACAAAATAAAGCTATTTTATCTTTTTTTTTTATTTTAAAATTAGAAACTGATTTTTTAGCTAAAAGTATTTTTGGTTCTTGTAGTGTTATTTTAGAAAAAACATTTTTTGTTATTTCTTGAATTTTTGAATTTTGTTCTAATTCAGGACCAATTGTTGAATTAATTATTATATAATCAATTTCAGGTATTTCATGTTTATTTTTATATTTTTTTATTTTTATTAAAAATTGATTTATTTGTTTTTTTTTTATTTTTTTTAATGATAAAATCATACAAAATTATTTGACAATGATGCTATTTTTTTATATTTAAGTTTTATTTCAAACGGAACGGGACCAAAAATATGTGTTCCTTTAGGTATAAAATTTTTGTCAATGATAATTACACCATTATCAAAAAATTTAATAGTTGTACCATCTTTTCTTAAATGTGGTTGTTTTGTTTTAATTAAAATTGCTAAAACTATCTCCGATTTTTTAAATAAAATATTAGACGTTTTTTTTACACTACCTATAAGAATATCACCAATTCGCATTGATTTTTTTCTTTTTTTAAAAGTTCCAATAAATTTTATTTTATTTATTCCTGTATTATCTTTTACGTTTAATAAACAACCTATTTTTATCATTTTTAATTAAGTATTTAAAATTCTAGTTATTATAAAATTTTTTTTTTTGCTAAGCGGTCTTGTTTTTGTTATTTCTATTAAATTACCTTTAATAGGGTTAAAATAACTTGTATCGACTAATATTTTCTTTACTTTAAAATACTGTATATTTTGTTTTTTATTTATTTTTAAAATTTTAATAAAAACAACTATAGTATTATCATCTATTTTATTTAAAACAATTCCAATCTTTTTCATATATTTCAGTTTTTACTGGTAATTTATGTGAAACTTGAATTAATGCTTGTTTAGCTAATAATTTAGGTACATTTTTTAATTCAATTAAAATTTTTTTTTCACGTATCGGCATAACCCAATAAGAAACAGAACCTTTACCTGTACCCATACGTGCACCTTCTGTTCGTTTAGTTATGGGTTTATCTGGGAAAACATTAAAAAATATGTTACCTACTCGTTTTGTATATCTTAAAATAGTTTTACGACAAGATTCTACTTGTTCAGAAGAAAACCAAAAATTTTCTAAAGCAATTAAACCATAATGCCCTTTTGTTAATTTATTTATTTGAGGTTTTCGAAAGTTTCTTCGTTGTTGTTTTTTAAATTTTGTTTTTTTTGGTTTTAATAAATTATTCATATTTAAATTATATTATATAATAGTTTAATACCTAAAAGACCATCTTTTGTAGTGATATTATCTTGTAATAAACAAACTTTAGTTTTGATTGTTTGTGTTTTTAAAAAACCAGAAGTCATACTTATAGTTTTAGCTTTTTCAATACCATGAATTCGTCCAGAAATTGTTATTTTAACACCACCTATTTTTTTTATATTTTTTATCTTATTAATAAATAAATTTGTTAATAATTTTACTGATAAACCTTTTTTTATCTTACTTATAAAATTAAAAAATAAGTTTAAAATTAGAAATTTTTCTTTTGATGTAATTAAATTAATATTAACTAAAATATTTTTTTGTTCTTTTTTAAAAAATTTATAAATTATTTTTTCTTTTAAAATAAAAATAAAATTATTAAAATTATAAATAGGTTGTTTAATTTTATTTTGTTTTAGTTTTATTGTAATATAAAGTGATTGGGTGTTTCCTTTTATTTCTGTTTGTTTTCTAAAAATATAAATTTTATATACAACAAAATTATATTTTGTTAAATAATTTATTATAAATGATCGTAAATTTTTATCTAATTGAACAAAATCATTATAATTCTTAGTATTGTTAACCCAATTAACAGAACTAAATTTATATTTTGTTCTAAAAATCAATGGATGAGTTTTTTTTCCCATATTTATTTTAATATATAAGGTTTTTTAATAAAATTAAAATTATTATTTTCAGGTTTATGTTTAATTAATTCTAAAATTAAAAAAGATGTTCTTTTTTCAACTTGATCAACTTTACCTTTAGCTCTATAATTAACGCGTTTTAATTTAACTGAAGGTAATACAATTACATTTGCTATATAAATTTGCTTTACGATTTCTTTATTTTTAATTTTATTTTTTAATATCTCTAAAAATACATTTAATTTTTTTGTTATTAAATTAAAATGTATATTATTTTCACGTAATAAAGATTGAATAAAAAAAGTAATTGTTTTATTTTTAAAGTAAATTAATTTTTTTAATTTCTTAGTAGATACTTTTAAGTAAAGTTTAATTTTATACATAAATTATTTTTTTTTTTTTAAATTTAATTTCTTATCTTTAATTGGATGTTTAGGAAATTTTCTTGTTAACGCTAATTCACCAAATTTTCTACCAATTAATTTATCATTAATAAATATATTAATAAAGATTTTACCATTATGAATAGAAAAAACAGTATTTAACATATTACTCATAATTAAACTAGAACGTTGCCAAACTTTAATAGGCTTAGTTTGTTTTTGTGTTAATTTTCTAAGAATATTAAAAGAAATGAATATCATAATTATTTATTTTTTCTTGTTTTTAAAATTAATATATTTTTACGCTTCTTAGATGTTTTAAAACCCAACGTTTTTTTACCCCATGGTGTCATTGGCGCTTTTCTTCCAATAGGTGATTTACCTTCACCACCACCATGTGGATGATCAACAGCGTTCATTGCAGTACCTCTAACAGTAGGACGAATACCCAGTCGTCTACTCTTTCCTGCATTATTTTTTTTTTTACTTTTTCTTAATTCAGGAATACCTAAATATGCAATACAATTTTGGTTAAAAAAACGAATTTCTCTTGAAGGTAATAATAAAACTACTTGAGTTTCTGTTTTATTTAATATTGTAGCAAAAGATTCACCGGAACGCGCTACTTTTGTTTTAGAATAGGGTGCATATTCTATATCATATATTTTATCTCCTATATTTAAATTACGCAAATAAGTTGAATTACCAGGAGAATGTGAAACGTTTTCACCAAAATATATACAATCTCCAATATCTAAAAATTTCGGTTTTATTATATAATTTTTATCACCATTTGAATAAAAAACAACCAATAAGAAAGTATTTCGGTTAGGATCATATTCAATTGATTTAATTATACCTTTTATGTTCTCTAATGTTCTTGAATTTTTAATTATACGTATTTTGCGTTTATTTCCACCTCCTCTATGCCTTACTGTAATAACGCCGTATGAACGTCCTTGTCGTTTTTTTATTTTAAATATTTTTTTTTTTAGTATCATTTTATATAATTAATATTTTTTAAATGATCAATATTAAAACTTTTATCAAAACTAATGATAAAAATATAGTAATTTTTTTTTTTTATAATATTAATTTTTTCTATTTTTCGGTTAAAAATAAAATATATATCAGATTTAGTCAATTTTATTTTTGATAAAATCCAAAGCTTCTTATTATTTTTTAAGTTTAATGTCTTTTCGGTTAATTTAATTTTTAAAATCATAAAATTTAAGAAATAAGTCTATTAATTAAAGGAAATAAATCTGATTTACGTATAAAAATGTATTTAGGTTTTAATAAATCTAGACTATTTACTAAGGTTATATGTTTTATTATTAAATTTTTATTATTATTATAGAAAAGAATATCATGATTTACCTTATATGAATCATTGTAGTAATTTGTTAATAATAAAAGTTTATCTTTTCCTGAGATATGTAATTCACTTTCGTTTAAATCATCTAATATTTTAAAATTAGGGCTTTTATATAAACAAATTGAAAAAAACATAGCTTTTTTTAATTTTTTATTAATTTTAATTTTACTATAATTTCCTTTAGGACCAAAAATAACACCGCCACCACGTAATAAGGGAGAGGCTTTGCTTCCAACACGTGCTTTACCTAGGCCCTTTTGTTTCCATAATTTTTTATTACTATAATTAACTTTGGCTCGAGTTTTAGTTTTATTTGTTGTTTCTTTATTTAAATGTTTTTTATATAAATTATTTAAATTGCGTTGTATAAATATATTATTTTTCTTTATTAATGAATATTTATCTTCTATATATGTAGAAAATATATTAAATAAAATTAAAAGTTTTTTAACTTTGTTTAATAAAGTTAGTCTAATTTTAATGTTTTTTTTATTTTTTTTTAATAAAAAATTGTTAAGTTTTACAGTCATATAAATATACTGTAAAATATAAAAACCAAAAACATTTATTTTGTTATTTTTATTATTATTAGGCATTTTGTTCATTAAATTTTAATTTTAAGTATTATATCTGTATTGTTTTTACCTGGTATTGAATTTTTTAGTATTAATTTATAGCCATCTCTTTCTAATATATTAACATTTTTAATTGTCTTTTTATTGAAACCTAAATGTCCTGCCATTTTTTTATTTTTTAAAACTTCGCCTGGAGTAGTACCGGCTCCAATAGAGCCTGGTCGACGTAAACTTTTAGATCCATGGCTTTTTGGTCCTTGTTTAAAGTTAAAACGTTTTATTGTGCCAGTAAAACCTAAACCCTTTGTTTTAGATTGTATATCTAAGTTTTCTATTGGTATATTTTTAACTCTTATATAAGGTAATACCATATATTTTTCATTTAGTACCCCTAAATTTATTAATTTTTCAAAAATATTTTTATTTATCTTACTTGTTAATGTTGTTTTTAATGGGTATAAAAATCTTTTTTCAAAATATTCAATAACAGATTTATTAACATTCTGTTTAGTTGTTGATAAAAATTGAGATGATAAATTAATTGTTAGATTTTCTTGAGAATCTATTTTTGAAATATCAGTTAAATAATGTGAATAAATTTTAATAATTGTACCTTGTATAATATTACCTTCTTTAGTTACATAACTAATTGTTTTTATTTTGCGTGCTAATAATTTAATATAAGTTTTCATAAATTTGTAAAATATAAGGAATAATTGACACATGCATCTGATTGGATTCGAACCAATGATTATAGATTATGAGTCTACTGTCATAACCACTTAACGACAGATGCGTTAATTAATATAATTAATATTATTTATTTTGTGATTATTAAATAAAGGAAAAGTTTGTATAAAATCTTCGTAAGCTACATTTCGCTTTATTTTAACGACTTTTGTATTAATATTTTTATTTTTTTTTTTATATAAAATACCTATAACATCTTGTGGTTTTTTAGAAATATTATTATTTATATAAGAAAATTGAATTTTGTTAGTTTTTTTTTTTTTAATCATAATGTTTTTTCGTATTATATATATTTAATAGTTGTTAACCCAAAAAATTAATATTATAAAATACAAGTTTAAGTAACTCGAGACTAACGGGGATTGAACCCGCGACATACGCTTTGACAAAGCGTCATTCTACCACTGAACTATAGTCTCGCGTTATGTAGAGAAGAAGGGATTCGAACCCTTGATATAATATTTATTATATAATAGATTAGCAATCTACCGTTTTCAACCACTCAACCACTTCTCTTTTGGTTGTGATTAGACTTGAACTAATAACCGTAGGTTTATGATTCCTATACTCTACCCTTTGAGTTACACAACCATACGGTGAGCCGAATTGGATTCGAACCAATGTTTTTATTAATGGATTTACAGTCCACCCTCTTAAACCACTCGAGCATCGACTCATGCGAATAATGAGAATTGAACTCATAACTTTGGTTTGGAAAACCAATATTTTACCTTTAAATTATATTCGCATTGAGTTTTTTATTAAAGGGTTATTAACTCAATGGTAGAGTATTCGACTTTTAATCGAAAAGTTCTGGGTTCAAATCCCAGCTAACCCATAAAATTGTAAAAATACTCTCAAGGGAAATCGAATCCCTGTTATTTCCTTGAAAAAGAAATGTCCTAACCACTAGACGATGAGAGCATAAATTCGAGAAGACAGGATTTGAACCTATGACATTTGGTTCCCAAAACCAATACGCTACCAACTGCGCTACATCTCGTATATTTTACATTATTTTTAATTACTTAATAATATTATTAAATGTTCTATAGTATTTTTGGTTTAAATTTTTTATATTCGTTCCTATTTTAAGTTTTTGACTTAAAATTAAATTAGATTTAATTGTTAAAAGCCAATCATTTGCACCAAATAAACATTTATTTATTAAATTATTAATAGTATCACTAAAAGAAATAACATTAAGCAAATTTTTATTTTTTTTTACACTTTTTGAAATACCCTCGATACACGGTATAACAATGGGTTGTAAACCTCCTAATTTAGTTTGGATTTTATATATTTTTGAGTAAACATTAATATCTAAACTTTCTAAATAAAAAAAAGGATTATACAAAGGTATAACTATAATAATACGCGAAAACATTACATTAATAATACAAGAGAATATTTTACTTTTTAATTTTATATTTTGTTCTATATAGATTCTAGTTAAACTATTAACTAAATATTTTTTAGTCTTGGACATTGTGTGAAACAAACTTTTCTCTACTTGATTATTAATCAATAATTTAGTAAAATAATACCATAAAAATTTTTCTGGATTAATATTTTCGACTTTATTTATTTTTTTTTTTAAATTTAATTTATTTTTTATATTTATTATTTCCTTGTTTATTTTTAGATTATATGAACTTATAAATAATCTAAGGTTGTTTTTTTGTAATTGATAATTAATTTCTAAATTATTTAATTTTTTTGTTGTATAAGTTAACTCTAATAAGGAATTTAGTTTAGGTATACCTTGAACAATATCTACACTTATAGTTTGTTTTTGTTCTGTAAAAGCAAATAATTCTTTTTTTTTGATATATGAATATAATTTTTCAGATTTCGAAGAAATAGTATTTTTTTTTTGTTCATGATAAATATTACCTATTTTTTTGTTGAAATCAGTTAAAATTAATAATTGTTTTTTATAATATGTTTCATTACTAAATTTATCTATTGTAAATAACCAAATTAATGGAAATATAAAAGAATTATAATTTTTATTTAAATTAAATTCTTTTATATTTAAATCTCTTTTGATTTTTTTTTTTATTTTAGTGTACATAAATTAATAATTTTTTTATTTATAATAAAATTGAAATACTTATTATTATTATTTTGTATAAAAATAAATAAATAAAATAAATTTAAATATAAAAGAATACTTAAGTTGTTATAAGACATAAATAAAATATTAAATTTTTTATTTTGTATTTTTATCATTTCCTCATATAAAAATGATATTGTTTTATTATTTATTTTTTTTATTTTAATAAGAAAATTAAAATTATTTAAATAACCAATAAAAAAGGGCAATGTTTCTTTTTTTTTTTTTTGTTCTTTTAGAATCTCATGTTGAGCATTTAAAAAATGTTGGTTATTAGATAATATCATAGATGGTAAAATCTCGATTGTATTTAACCAATTAATAACTTTAATTTGAGATTTTTTATAAATATTTAAAAAACCAGAAATCTTTGTGTAAAATTTTTTTTTTTGTTTTTTAGAAAAAACACCACCAGTATGAAAGGTTCTCATTGTCATTTGTGTACTTGGTTCACTGATACTTTGTGCACATAATATACCAATAGTTTCACCTAATGAAATAATTTTACGTGTTGACAAATCGAGATTAAAACAAAGTTGACAAACATTATTAAGATATAAACAATTAGTAACCGATCTTTTAATTTTAATTAAAAGGCGATTATTTTTTTTTTTTATATAACCAAATTTTCTTTTTGTTTTACAATTTTCTGATATTATTTTTACTTCATATGAAGCTTCTATTAGACGTCTTGTTAAATAACCAGAATCCGCTGTTTTTAATGCGGTATCTATTATACCCTTTCGAGCACCAAATGAAGATAATAAGTATTCAAATATACTTAATCCATCATTAAATGATTTTTTGATTGGAAAAGGAACTAAAGATCCTGTTTGATCAACCATTAAAGAACGCAAACCTATAAGCTGATGTATTTGTTCCTTAGAACCACGAGCTCCGGATTGAAGAACAGTTAAAATTTGATTATAAGGATCGTTTGTTTTTAAATAAAATAAAATATAACTTTTTAATACCTCATTTGTATTATTCCAAATTTCATTAATTTCTACATCATTTGTTTTTGTATTTATTTTATATAATTCTTCTTTTTTCAATGTTTTTATTTCATTTAATAAAGTTGTAATTTTTTTTTTTTTACTTAGTATTCTTAAATCACTTAATGATAAGGATAAACCAGCTTTAGTAGAAAAAATAGCCCCTGCTAATTTTAATGAATCTAGTATATTTATTGTTTGTGTAGTGTTATATTTTTCAAATATCAAACTAAACACCTTATCAAAATTTTTTTTTGTTAATTGTTTATTAAAAAAAAAGAACATAAATTAATAATTAATATTTATAATTTTATTTAACAATAAACGTCCCGGTGTTGTTTTTATATAATTTAATTCTTCTTTTTTTAATTTAATCCATAATGAAGAATGAATATTTAATTTTTTTTGTAAAAATGAACTTAAAAAATCATTATAATCAATAAAATAATTACCAAAAGAATAATACTTAATTTTTTCATTTTTTAATGTTAAATAATTTAAACCTAATATTAATTCTTGTGTTGGTTTCATTTTTAAATCTGAATTACCAAATAAAAAAAAATTTGTTGTTGATTTTAAAACAGAATTTAATTCTATCGTAGATAATTTAGTTAAAGGAAAATAAACAGACATTTGATCACCATCAAAATCAGCATTATAAGATGAACAAACTAAAGGATGTAAATGCAAAGCGTCATTTGGTGTTATAATAAAATTAAATGCTTGGATACCTAATTTATGTAGTGTAGGTGCTCTATTTAACATCACAACTTCATTTTTTATAATTTTTTGTAATATTTTAATATATAATAAAGTTATATTTTTTTTTGTTATTTTTTGACTAGGAAAAATATTTTTTATGAGTTTTGTTATTTTATATGAAAATAAATTAACTAAAATTTTTAATGGTATAGCACATTGATTTAATTTTAAAAAAGGATTAACAATTATAACACTACGTGCAGAAAAATTTATACGTTTTCCCATTATTGTTTGTCTAAATCTACCGCTTTTTCCCTTTAATATATCAGATAAAGATTTTAATGGTTTATCATTAATAATAAATTTTTTATTCACTTTATTATTATCTATTAAAAAATCAACTGATTCTTGAAGTAATCTAATTTCATTTAATAATAATAAATTTTTTTGTGGTAAATTAATTTTTAATAAAGTAAAAATACGATTATTAATACGTATTATATTTTGATATAAAAAATTAATTTTTGATGATACAGAAGTTTCGTCATTAATGTCATACGGTCTAAAATTTGGCGGTGTTACAGGTAAATTTTTAAAAAATACCCAAGATAAATTAGTTTTTGTTTTTTGAAAATTTTCTAATATTCTATATTTTTTAAGTATTGTTTTATAATTCTGGTTTGTTTTATTTTTTTTTTGTAATTTGTAATTTAAATAGTTTAATTCCTTAAGAACATCATATGTTTCTAAATATTTAAAAATTTTATTATTTAAATAATATTTAATTTCATTATTTTTAGTAAAAAAAATTAAATATTGTTTTAAACAACCTTCAAAATTAGTTAAAATATTTTCAAGTATTTTAACATTTTTTTCTTTTTTAATCATTAAATTTCTAGTTTTTACTTTTTTTATATCTTCTCTTAGTTTTTGTGACATTTGATTATTGATATCAAATATATAATCAAGATTCTTAATACTTAAAAGATATTCTTTTTTAGGTAAATTAAAGTAAATTAATTCCATAAATTTAGTTTTTGTTAAATTTAAAAAAAATTTAGAAAAACTATTTAAACCTAAAAAAAATAAAACATTAAAAACAGGAACAATCAAAGGAATATAACCTAAACGATAAGAACGAATTTTAGATTTAGTTAAAGTAACATTACATTTTTTACAATCTTGAAAAAAACTTTGTTTTATTACTGGTTTTCCACATAAACAAGTATAATCTTTTAATGGACCAAAGATTTTTTCACAAAATAAACCTCTTTCGGAAAATTTACTAACTTCATTATGTACATCAACAATAAAAGGATTTGTTATCTCACCAAAAAATGTTTTTTTATATGAGTATTTTTTTAGTTTTTCATTTAAAATAAAATATGTATCTAAAATTTGTTCTCTTTTTGACCAATTTTGTATTGTTTTAGGAGAACTCAAATTAATTTGTATTTTATTTATGTTATTAATGTTAAATTTTAAATTAAAATTTTTTTGTATCATATAAATTATTAAATAATAAATTTGAGTCTTTTAATAAATCTGTTTTTTTATAAGTATCAACAACATTTGTTTGTTTTATAATATCAGAATTAAAATCAGGAATATTTAGTTTTAAATTAAAACCTAATGCTTTTAAATCTAAATCAAAAATAAATAATGATTTAGAATAATTAATAAAATCAAAAATTAAATCATTATTTAATAACTCAAATAAGTTATTACTTTTGAATATTTCATCTGATTTCATGTTTAACATTTCATTAAGAGTAAAAGACGCACCATAAGCCTCTAAAGCCCAAACTTCCATCTCACCTAATCGTTGTCCACCTTTTGATTTTTTACCTTTAACTGGTTGATTTGTAATTAAATTTGTAGGACCTGTCAAACGAGACGTGATTTTATCCTCTGATAAATGATACAATTTAAGAATATAACTTCTACCAACTAATACAGGATTGTCCATAAATTCACCTGTTCGTCCATCAATTATTAAAGTTTTATCTAAGTTATTTATTGATGAGTAATTTTTATTTATTCTTATTTTTGATTCTTTTATTTTTTGATTTATTAATATACGTGTTGCGTCTTGTCCAAATGTTTCATCAAAAGATAAAATTTTATATCGTTTATTTAATGACGAACCAACAAACCCCAATAAAGTTTCAAAAATTTGTCCAATATTCATTCGTGATGGAATTCCTAAAGGATTTAATAAAACATCAACTGAAGTACCATCTTGAAGAAAAGGCATGTCAGCTTCAGGTATTATGCGTGAAATTACACCCTTATTACCAAAACGACCTGAAAGTTTATCCCCTATTTTAATTTTTCTTTTTTGTAATATATCAATTTTAATTTGTTTTTTATTTAATAGAGTACAGTGTTCTTCCTCTTTAATTATATCGTTATCGATAAATTCAATATTTAAAACATAACCATTCAAATCACTTTCTACAAAAATATATGATTTATTTTCTTTGATTATATCGTTTTGTTTTTCTTTAATTAATAAAATATCTCCTTCTTTTATATAAAGGCCTTTTTTTACTAAACCAAAATGATTTAAATTATTAATTAGGTATTGTTGCTGTAATAATTGTTTATTTAAAAAACAAATTTGTTCATTTGATTCAATTTCTAGTATGATTGTTTTTATATGTAAGGACGTTAATTTATCTGTTTTAATTAGACGATCACTTATTATTATTGCATCTTCAAAATTTAAACCATCCCAATTCATATAAGCAATTGTTAGATTTGTACCTAAACTTACTTCTGCATTTTTTATAGAATAACCTTTGGTTAATATTTGTCCAAAAAATATTTTTTCTCCACACCAACAATCACTTTTTTGTTGTATAACTGTTTCATTAAATGTTGATTTTAGTATATCTAAAAAATAAATTAATTTATTTTTATTTTTATTTTCAACTATAATTTTTATATTATCAACATAATTAACAACTCCATCAGATAGAGCTTTTATTGTATTTGAAGAAAAAGCTAAAATGTCTTCCAAACCTGAACAGACAATAGCATTTTCGGTATATAATAAAGGCACAGCTTGTTTTTGCATACTTGCTCCCATCAATATACGGTTACCATCATTATGTTCTAAAAATGGTATATTTGAACAAGACATTGAAAATACTTGTAAATAAGAAAAAAAACTTTTGTTTATTTTTGTGTTTTTTTCTTCATAAAGGTTATTATTTTTTTTTATATTTTTTTTTATTAAAGTGGAATAATTTTTTATTTTATTTAAATTATAACTTAATTTATATAATTTTTCGTTACTTACATCAGCAAAATGTATTGATTCGTTGCTTATTTTTTTATTATTTTTAATTGTATACAACGGTGTTTCAATTAAACCAAAACAATTAATACTAGAAAGTAATGTTAAATTATTTATTAAACCAGCACTTTCTCCTTCAGGTGTTTCAAGTACGCATAAACGACCGAAAATTGAAGGATGTATATTTCTTATATTAATAGATATATTTTTATTACCTTCTTTTTTTTTTAAATTTAATATTTTATTATGTTGAGCTAATTCAGATAGAATATTCGTTTCATCTGTAACTAAAGAAACATCACTATTAGAAAAAAATTCATCAATATCACTAGATATAGAATCCGTTTTAAAAGATTTTAATAATGTTGCAATATTTATTGACTTAGTTTTTTTATCTTCTAAATTAAATGATATTTGTTCAATATGTTTTTTTATTATATTTAAATAATAAAAATCTAAGTCTTTAATTGTTTTAGTTTCTAAATCATCTAAATTGGTTATTTCTTCTATTTTTAATTGTAATGAATTTACTTTTTTAGTTATGTGACTTATATCAATAGGAGTTAAATGTAACAAATTTAACGGTAAACAAATATTTAGTCGTTTATTTATTTTATATCTAACAGATTTTGATATTTTCGTTTTATAAGCTAAAAAAGAAAGATTTAATAGATTATAATCTTTTTTTGTTATGTTTTTATTTGGTTTTTTATTTAAGAGAAAGTTTTCAATTAATAAGCTATTTTTTATTGGATTTAATTTATATTTTGTAATATTGTTTGTCTTTTCAATAACCAATTGTGTATTTTGGTTTTCATCATATATATATGCCTGACTTTTATTTTCTTTTTTATTTAAAAGAAAACCAGGGTCAAATATTAATTGTTGATGTATTATTTTAGATATACCATTTATAAAATACACATTATTATTTAATAATAATGGAAAATTACAAATAAAAATATCAGTTTTAATTATTATTTTTTTTTCTGTATTATAAATTTCAGCGGGTATAAATAAAGAAATATTTATGTTTTCGTTTTTTAATTTTGTATTAAATTTAGTATTAGGAAATTTAAAAAAATATTCTTCTGGATATAAATAAAAGATATTTTTATTTTCTTTTATAATTTTTTTAATTTTTGATAGTTCATCTTTTAATTTAGTATTAAAAAAATTATAAAGTGAGGTTTTTCTATTTTCTAATAAATCGGCTATATAAAGAGTATTTATTTTGTTTTTTTTCATATTTTTTAAATAAAATATTATATGTTATGGGAATAGAGGGAATTGAACCCTCACGAAGTTACTCAATAGATTTTAAGTCTATAGCGTCTACCACTTCCGCCATATTCCCTTTGTAGGTTTATAAAGATGATACTCAGATTCGAACTGAGGAATTTAAAGTTTTGCAGACTTTTGCCTTACCAACTTGGCTATATCATCTAAATTAAAATGAAAGAAATAATTAAAAAAATAAAAATACAAATTGAAGGAGGTAAGGCCACGTCCGCGCCACCAATTGGACCTATTTTGAGTCAAAATGGTGTAAATC
>Ga0079223_10000913_pt1 | contig 16615 bp, 14 predicted proteins | sample Stecom2011_FD_75072 | JGI IMG/M metagenome (GOLD analysis project Ga0079223, IMG submission 75072) | Agricultural soil microbial communities from Utah to study Nitrogen management - Steer compost 2011 | ecosystem: Environmental > Terrestrial > Soil > Agricultural land | place: USA: Utah... | reverse complement strand
GCGGTTCCGTAGGGATTCATAAGGCAAACAGCAGACCGGGGCCGCAGTGCCTGCCGGAGATTAGAGGGGGGCATCGGCAAGCCCCGGCGGTAAAAATACTCCTCAATCATTCGCCGGGCGCCGGGGTCCTCCACCAGTTCCTCTCCAGCAAGGAGAGCCACGGCCTCCCTGGTCAGGTCATCAAGGGTCGGGCCCAGCCCACCGGAGATGAGAACCAGGTCCACCCGTTGCCATGCCTGTTGTAAAAGGGCGGTCAAGCGCGGCAGGTTATCCCCGACCGTTGAAAGATGGTAAAGATCAATCCCAAGCCGGGCCAATTTTTCCGCCAGATAGGCACCGTTGGTATTGACGATCTGCCCAAGCAACAGCTCAGTCCCGACACAAATAATCTCCGCCCGCAAGAGTACCCCTCCCTTAAAAAACACTCCCACCGGTAACAGGCACGCACGCGTAACAGCTAACAGCAAGATGCCTGTGCATCTTACCGTCCGCATGGAACGCGGAAAAATTACCCGCCTCTTTGTACAGAACCGGTAACGGGTTACACGTGCCGCCACGGGCAACCCGTGGAACTGGAAGATCCCCGCGAATTACGCAGACGTGCGCGTAGCCGCCGGTTCCGGATCCATCTTCAGTAGTTGCCGGAGTTTGGCGCCGGAAATTTTCTCCTCCGCCAGTAAGACCACGGCCGCCTGCTGAAGATGGTCTTTTTTCGCCTCAATGATAGTGGTCGCCCTTTCAACCTGGCTGGTCATGATTTTTTGAAACTCCCGGTAGATCTTCTTCTGCGGGGTGCAGTCTTCATCCACTACGCCCAGGGAGGAAAGGCCGGTGGTGATCATATCCCGGGCCAGCCTGGCGGCTTGCTCCAGATCATTGGCTGCCCCGGTGCTTCTCTCCCCATAAATGACCTCTTCGGCAACGGCCCCGCCCAGACAGATGGCGATCTGTTCCTCCATATACTTCTTGGTGTACAGCGATCGTTCCTCCTCACCAGCCGGACGCATGAACCCCAGAGCCCTTCCCCGGGGAATGATGGTCAAGGTCCTGACCGATTTCGGTCTCAGTGTTTCACTGACAAGGGCATGACCGGTTTCATGGATCGCCACCCGTTCCAGTTCCTCCAGGCGCAACTGCTTATCCGTGCGTTCACCCAGTAATACTTTATCCAGGGCTTCTTCCATTTCTTCCAGGCTAATTTCTTGTTTTCCTTTACGAAAACTGAGAATCGCCGCCTCGTTAACCAGAGATTCAAGGTGAGCCCCGGAAAAACCGAAAGTATCCCGGGCCACTCTTTCCAGGTCAACTCCATGGGCTAAAGGCTTATTTTTAGTGTGGATCTCCAGGATCTTGCGCCTTCCTTCTTTCGCCGGGAGATCCACTTGTACCCGGCGGTCAAAACGGCCGGGACGCAGTAGGGCTTCATCCAGGAGATCTGCCCGGTTGGTGGCGCCAATGACCAAAACCCTTACCCCGTCTTCCGCCCGGAGACCGTCCATCTCAACCAGGAGTTGGTTAAGGGTTTGGTCGTACTCCAAGTGGGAGGTGTGTTTTCCCCGTTTACCGCCTAATACCTCAAGTTCATCAAGGAAGATAACAGCGCGATTTTTACCCATTTTCTGGGCCAGCCGGCGGGCACGGGAAAAGAGCTGCCGGACCCGCTGAGCCCCAACTCCGGCATACATCTCAATAAACTCGGAACCGGAAGCGGCCATAAAGACCGAATCCATGTAGTGGGCAGCGGCTTTTGCCATCAGGGTTTTCCCTGTCCCGGGCGGGCCGGTCAGTAATATACCTTTCAAAGGCCGTATCCCCAGCGCTTTAGTCCTTTCTTCCTCGCGTAGAAAATCCAGGGCTTCCACCAGTTCCCGTTTGGCCGTTTCCTGGCCGCCGATATCGGCAAAGCTGACGTGGGAGATGAACTCTTTCTCTCCCTTGTATTCCAGGGTTTCAAAGTTCTTTTCCAAACCCCGGTTCCGGAGATAGTAATGAAGCGCCCCCATCGCCCCGGCGAGAAGAAAAAAGGGGACCGGATCCAGTCCCTGTTTGACCAGGAAAAGGAAGAGCGCCGCACCGGCGCCGATAATTATCTCTTTTTTCACCGGATCACCTCTCCTTCTCCGGTGCGCCACCGGGAAAACCTGGGCACCGCTTGATAATATAAGAGGTCGCTCTTGGCTAATTGGACAAAGATAAATTCTTCACCGATAAAAACCTTGAAATCCCCTTTGTATTTCTCCTCCAACTCCTGGAGTTTTTCATACAAGGCTTGATAATTCCCGGAAACCCTAGCCTCTTCCAGGGTAAAACTGAGTTCATAATAGACAGGGGCCAACTCCGGCGCTTGCGGGGTTTCGATGATAACCTTTGTAACATCCCCTTTTGTCTTCTCCTGGACTTTCCGGAGAAAAGGCTCAAGGGTACTACGGAGATCATCCGTCTTTTCCAGCCGGAGATGAAGAACCTCCCCTTTCCCCTGCAAGGTGAAGTCTTTAATCTCCGGAACAGCCTCCGCCCATTGTTGCAGCGGGCTGTCCTTTAAGAAATATTTCGCCAATGCTTCCCCGCCAAATAATAAACTGGTTGTGACAATGAAAGCCACGCCAATGAGGAAAAGCTTCTTCGGTGTCCACTTCTTTTGTGGCATGGTAATTCTCCTTCCGAGGCGGCAAAGTGTTGACATAAAAATTATAACATACTTCAAAGAAAATCACGACCAAAACCGCCTGGTAGTTGGTGGAATCACACGTGCGTCGCACTACTCCCCGGGCGAACCGGCGTGATGCCGGATGCACGAGGGCAGGCAAAGGCGCAGGCAGGCGACTGGTCAAAAAAATGAAAACTTTTCCCGGTAGGATTTTTCTCCCTTCTGACGAATTCTAATTCTGGCGAATTCTAACGAATTTTAAAGAAAAAAACCCCGGCCAAAAAAGAGGAGGGTGCCACAGATGGACAGGAAAATGCGGAAAAGAAAGGTGATTATTGCCGTATGTACCGTTCTTCTTCTCTTGGGCAATACCGCGCCGGGTCTCGCCTCTGGAAATGAGCTTAATATCGGGTATAATCCGGATTACGGGTTGATGGTGGGGGCGGAGGTCGATCTAAAAAAAATAACCTCCCTCCCCCTGCGGGGAGCCTTTGAGGCCTACACAGAAAAATATAATCTCTTCCTGACCACCGTTTTTCCTTTGGAAGACCGGCTTGATTTCTACCTCCGGGCCGGCCTGGCCGAAGGTTTATATCTTGGACTGGGCGTTAAACTTCAAATCACTTGGGATCTGCAGATCTGGGCCGGTTTCGGTCAGGCCTTCCAGGATCAAGCATTCCTGGATTTATTGGCCGACTACCGCCTTAATAACAATCTCCACCTGAAACTCCGTTATCACATGTACCGGGCTTATCTTGGGATCGGCTATACCCTTTAGGAGCAGACCCCGCCGCGGGCCGCCCGGGCCCGGCTACGTTACCCCCCGGTTACGGGGTATCCCGGTTACGGGGTATCCCGGCTGGCCTCATCAATCACCGCCGCGAGTTTCTTGTGTTCTTCCGCCGGAAGGGTTTTGTCAATATACAAAGTATGGTTTTTCTCCTCCGCCAGATTGAGCCGGGGACGTTGTTCCAGGAGATTCCCCTCCCGGTCAAAATAGATCCGTACTTCAGGCCGGAAGGGATTGTTCCTACTGACCCGGATCACCTTCGCCACTTCACCGCTGTTCAAAACAACCAGCGACCCAATGGGATAAATAGCCATCACAGAAATAAAGGCATTAAGAACCCCCGGGTCATATTTTTCTTTCTCTGAGAGCAGTTGTTCTAAAGCCTGTTGCGGAGTCATCTGTTCCCGGTATGGCCGGAAAGAGATACAGGCATCATAAACATCGGTAACAGCAAGAATCCTTGCTTTGAAACTGATATCTTTCTCCCGCTTGCCGCCGGGATAACCGGAACCGTCGTACCTTTCATGATGTTCCCTGGCCACCCTGATAACCTCTTCTGAGAAGCCTTTGGTCCGCAATAATTCTTCCCCGTAAACCGGATGCTTTCTAATCTCCGCCTGTTCGTCAGGGGAAAGGGTACCCCGTTTTTGCCAAATCTCCTGCGGAATACTGAGCATCCCCAGATCATGAAGGAGGGCAGCTGCTCCCAGTTCCTGAAGTTCCTTTTTGGAATAGCCTAACACCTCTCCAACCAGCAAGGTTAGAATGGCTACATTTACCGAATGGCTAAAAAGATAATTATCATATGCTTTGATATGCGTTAGATTTAATAACAGGGACGGGTCCAGCTCCACCTGACTCATTAAATCATCGGCCAGGCCATGGACCATCTCCTCTTCAAGGGGCTGCTCTGTGGAGAGATTGATCATTTCCTCCACTGCAGTAATCGCCCGTTCATGGTTTTCAGCCAGAATCGGAATGAGTTGCCGTTCCGTCTCATCCTTACTGTCCTCTTTTGTCTCGTCAATCCCCACTGCTTCAATCCCCAGATTCTCAATCCGCCGGATTGCCTCTATTGAAAGCTCCGTGCCTGCTCCAATCAGTGTTACGTTTGTCTTGGGAAGAATAATATCTTCCGCCAACCGCATCCCTGGAACCAATTGGGTAGTTTTGATCCGTTTCAAATTAACACCCCCTAACCATCAGCTTCTCTAAGTGCAATATAAATCTTAACGTCTCCTAATTCTGTTTGCAAGGGGATGACAAGAAAATTCATATCTGTAGCGGAAACCATTACTTCCTTACCCATAAAAAGGGTGGGCGGGGTAACGCTACAAATAATGTCCCTGTTGCCCAATTCCCCTACAGCATTGCCAGTAACCATATTACTGAATTCACAGATGGCGCTCTTTGCCAATTCGTCCAAAGTAACGACGGGCAGTCCGATAAGCATATTTGAGGCCAGTTTCATCGCGGTTTTTTCTGTCATACAAAATATCACCTGGCCTAAAAGATCTCCGGTCACGCCCACGGTTACATTTACCTCGTCCCCGTGTACGGGGGAAGCGGCTAGACCCAACTGCCCCCTGGTCGCCTGGGTCTTACCCATCCGTTTAAGGATATCAAAGGACGCTGCTAAAAAAGGATTGATTAAATCTGCTTTCACCTTGACCCCTTCCTCTCTTGCTTCTCTGGTAAAAACTCCCGGCATGGCAGTTTATTCGCGTGCGTGCGCGTTGCGAATTCCGCCTTCCTTCGGGCCATCTCCCGCTCTCTTGCGTTTATTCGCGCGCGCGTGCACGTTTTGTAGTTCATTTCAAGATAAAAGAGAGACAGCTTTTCCTTCCGTCTTTCCAAAGAAGGCAAACCCCTTGGTGAAGGCAAAACCCGCAAGGAAGTATCTGGGGAACGGCGCTTTGCGCCTTTTCTTTTGCCACTCTTGATCTCACCCCTCCCGCGCAAAAAAGCCGGCATTATAGTATATGCAGATCACGGGGGGGATTAAGCAAAAACTACCGGAAAGGCCGGAAGGTTATTGCCATATGGTCAAAATGCCAACAGCCGCCAGTGTAACCAGAATGCCGGCGATTACCGTTCCTAAAGCCAACGCGGGCACGGCCATCCTCTTCTTTATCCCCAACAGATAGGCAATGGCGGCGCCGGTCCAGACCCCGGTCATCGGCAACGGAATGGCGACAAAGATCGTTAATCCCAGAAATCCGTAGCGGTTAATTTTTTCCTGTTGTTTTGCGGTCCTTCTTTGGATCCACTGCAACAGGTGATAAAAAAGGTTGTATCGATGAGACCAGCGGGCAAGAAACGAAAGAACAAGCATTATGGGTACTATGGGCAGAAGATTCCCCACAACACCCAGGAAAAAGGCTTCCCACGGCCGGGCGCCCAGATACAATGCCATGGGGATGGCTCCCCTTAATTCCAGGTATGGCAGAATACTAGTGAAAAGTACAAGGAAAATTTCGTTCAGAGTCAACCCCTCGGCCATAAAGCTCTCCGCTTCCCCATCTATTTTTTGTTATTATTGGCTGTATTCTCTATTCATCGGCTTTTACCTGCCTTTAGGATAAAAAATGCGGAACACTGGTATTGGCATTTTGTTATTGTCTTGTTGCTATTTTGTTACTCTTCACTTAAGAGCCGTAGCCTTTTATATTCTGCCCATCCTACCTGCCCGGTAACGGGCAACCCCTCTTCTTCCTGGAATTTTTTCAGTGCCTGCTCTGTTCCGTAACCAAAAATCCCGTCCGGGCGGTGCCGGTAGAACCCTAATTGCCGCAAGCGTTTTTGCAAAAAGAAAACATCCGCGCCTTTTTCCCCCATCAAAAGCCGGCGCCTGCTCCGGAAGGGATCCCCGGTAACATAGACCCGGGTACCCTGTCGCACCCATTGGTACACCTGCTCCACATCGCGATTATACATTCTGATACAACCGTGGCTCTCCATTCTCCCAATGGACCATGGCTTATTAATACCATGAATACCATAGCGGCCAAAAGGGACGTTCAACCCGATCCAGCGGGTGCCAAACCCCCCGCCCCATTTTCCTTTATCCACCACCGTCCAACTCCCTACCGGTGTGGGCGTGGCAGGCTTGCCGATGGCTACCGGAAAATTCTTAAACGGTTTACCGTCAACCAGCACTGTAAGGGAGAGGCGGTCGGTGTCGACAAGAATCAGAATATTTCCGGGGGGAGGATTTCCGGCCACCGGATCTCCTGGGCTCATCCCCCCCAAAGCTTGCCACGTATCACTGTCGACCCTTCCGGTTATTCGTAAATCATGCAGGCGTTGAAACTCTTTCACCGCGGCAATTGTTGGCTGATCATAGGAACCCGACGGTTCACCGGCAAAAAAACCAAGGCTCCGCAAGAAATATTGTAGTTCAAGGATATCAGGGCCTTCCGTTCCCGGGAGAATCTCCGTTTCCGGAGGGCACATGCATTCTTCAGCCGCGCGCGCGCGCTGGATCCCGGGGAAAAAAAAGCCCCACCCGGCTAAAAAAAGTAAAAAAAGACAGACCCCTCTTCTTCGCCGCAAATCTTCTCCGCCTCCTGTTTTGCCAACTTTCTTTAGTATTTCCCGGAGAAAAAACAAGGCTTCAGGGAATCTTATCCTCGAATATAATCCAGTCTCCGGTTAGTCAGCGCGTGCGTGCAACGGGGCGGCCTTTGGTTATCAAGGTAAAACCCAACCTTTACGGCTGGACAGCGCGCGTGCGCGCAACGGGGTGGGCGGGCAGCCCAAGGCCGACGGGTAAAGACCCAATATGCTACGAAAATGCCATTGCCGGCGACACACCGGTATGGCTTGCCCTGGAAGGCAGGGCGCCTGTTCAGAGGTTTACTTGCACAAGGTCCCGGTCCATCTTTTCCATGCAGTTTTTGATCTTGGCGGCCATCGGTGGATCCTCCTCAAGACAGGCGGCGCGGATTTGCCGCAAAAGGTCAATTCCCCGGCGGAAACCGGAGACAATGTCCCCCTCCTGAAGCTCGGGGGCGTTACGGGTCAGCGTAAAAAAGTCGCAACCCCGGCTCCATTCGTACGCCAACGGGGAAAGGCTGGGGAAAAAGCGGATTTCTCCCTCGCCCACGCCATGCCGGAAAATCAGATCCCGGATGATTTTCCTGATTGGTTTATATTCAAAAGGAAGCTGACGTGGCAGGCGTTCCCCTTTTCGCGGTTCGTAATCAACAGCGACAATAACCGCATTAATTTGGTCTTCATCCCATTCATGGAAGAACCCGGCGAAATACAACTCGGTGATCAATAGTTCCTGGGCGTAGATTTGCATGGCAAATAAGCCGCGGGGCAATAGTTTTTCATCGGCGTCGAGATAATTCAGGTCTTCCAAAATAGCGGCCTTGGCCTCCAAATCAGCCTCAAAGCGTCCGGCTACTTGCAAATTGCGCATCTGTTCTTCCAGGCTCAACCGCTCTTTATAAAGCTTCTCATAGGTTTTGGCCCTCTTTTCGCAACGGGCTTGTTCCGCCGGGGAACAGTCTCTTTCGGCAAGTTTGGCCAGGGACTCCTTGAGTTCCCTGACTTCCGCACTGATCGCCCGCCGGGCTTTCTTACCGCGGATATACCGCAAACGCCGTTCTTTCCGGCGTAATTGCCGTAAAGCCACCGCCCGCATCTGCGGGCAGGAGAGGCTGCCCCAATCCTGGCAGATCACACTGCGTGTCTTCTCCAACTCCGCGGCCAGCCGGTCCAAGCGGTTTTCCAGGGAAACCCTGTTGTTACGTGCCTGGTAAGTGGCGAAATTCCGGTTTAAGATTACCAGGATCTCCCCACGCTTGTAATTGTGAAAGAGGTTTAAGATCGAATTATAACTAAGGTTGAAACGGCTGGTCAATTCCTCGACATCATCCGGATTGGTACTGGGGAACTCCTCCAGGCGGTAACGGTCCAAATTCGCCAGGATATAGACAAAACCTTTTTCGTCGATCCCCCGGCGGCCGGCCCTCCCCGCCATCTGGAAATACTCCAGAGTAGTCATGGGTCTAAAGGTCACCCCGTCCCATTTTGTCGGCGCATCAAAGCAGACGCTGCGGACCGGATAATTAATCCCCACAGCAAAAGTCTCGGTGGCATACATTACCCGGATCAGGTTCTCCCCAAAAAGGGTCTCCACGATCTCTTTTAGGGCCGGCAAAAGACCGGCGTGGTGGAAGGCTATGCCCCGAAGAAAAACCGGCTGTAACCTGTGGAGGGTCGGCCATTTTTCCAAATTGTACTGCTTGGCCGCACGGTCCAGGATCTCCTGGACCCTCTCCTTTTCGTCTTTGGTCAAAAAATCGAACCGCTCACTAAGTTCCTGGGCTTTAACTTCACACTGCTGGCGGCTGAAGATAAAATAGAGCGCTGGCAGGCCGTTGCGGCGGCGGATGGCTTTTACCAGTTCTTTATGGTCCGGTCCGTTCCTGGTGCGTGCGCCACCCGGCGGAGACCCGTGCTCGGCCTCGCGCTTTTTCTGTTTCTGCCAAACCTTTTTCAGATGGCCAAAGCTTGCCGGCCCGGTCAGGGGATGGTAGACATAATGCTCCAAAGGTACAACCCGGTCTTGCTTGTATACCACTTTGACCGGGTGTCCCTTAATCTCCTGGATCCACGCGGCCAGTTCCGAAGCGTTGGGGATGGTGGCGGAAAGCCCTAACAAACGCAGATTATCCGGCATGAAAATTATCGACTCTTCCCAAACAGTCCCCCGTTCTTCGTCCGAAAGATAATGAATTTCATCAAAAATCACATGGGAGAATCCGGCCAGCCGTTCCTGTTCCTGGTGTAAAATATTACGGAAAATCTCCGTAGTCATAATGATTATCTCCGCATCCGGCTGGATCACCACATCGCCGGTGATAATTCCGATCTTCTCCGCCCCGTGCCATTCCTTAAATTCCTTAAATTTCTGGTTGGAAAGGGCCTTGATCGGCGCGGTATAAACCACCCGCCGCTGCTCCTTAACTGCCTCTTCAATCAGGTAATCGGCGATCAGGGTTTTCCCCACTCCGGTGGGAGCGGAGACAAGAACCGAGGAGCCCTGCAGTAAATGGTTGATGGCCTCTTTTTGGAAATCATCCAGGATAAACCCGCGAAATTCTCCTGCTTGTTCTGGCATCACAATTGTTGCTCCTATTCTTTTATTTATTATTTGACAATATTAATTATTCACCCGCGCGAATCCCCGCGCGTCGCCATGAAGGGTCAGCCCTCTGCTCCGGCTTGCCAGCGGGTTACCCTGTAGGGTTAACCCTACGGCTTAATCCCGCGGTTTACCCAACGAGTTACCGAAAACGGATTACGGTGCGCGCGCTCTCTCAACGGGTTTTTAGCGGGTAACCTGTGGATTACCTCCGGGCTTAACACCGGGACCCCGGTACGTTCAGTGGCCTGCCGGTAATTAAAACCGCTTCTATAGCCTTGATTAACCCGGCCATCTTCTTCTCCAGCAACGCATATTCCGGTGATCTTCTTTCCGTACCCGCCCATCTCCTGTGCAAAGGCAGGATCTCGCGGAGGTAAACGCCGACCGCCATCTTTTGAACCTCTTCCGGGACCAGCGGAATACGCAAAGACTTAATCTCTGAAAAATTCAAATTTGGCGTCCCCACACCGCTCTTTAAACGCAAAATCTGAGCCCGTCCGAATTTTCCCATGAGAAACAACCAGAGAAAAACCGGGTCAACACCGCCTAACCTTATACGGTCAACAAAACAACTGACATTGGCCGGTTCGGTTTCCAGATAGACACCGGAGCGAAAGCGAAGGAGCGATCCCTCACCTGAACGGGAAAAAAGCAGATCCCCCCGGCGTACCCGGCTCCGTTCCGGATCAAATTCCCCGCCGGCGGCCACCCGGAGAGCGGGACGGGGGTTAAGGCCGGTAAAAAAGAGGTCTTTTTGGCCGAAAACCAGCACCCCGTTTTCCCGCGGTTCAGGCTTTTTCCCGGGTAAAATAGGGCCGTAGGCAATTTCTTCAATATATTCACCCAACGGCCGGAGGGGAAAAATGATGCCGTCTAGTGCGGCGCGCAGAGCCGGGTCCCAATAATTCGGGTGCCAACGCCGCCGTGGGAGTTCGGAAGTTTTCACCCAAGTAACGCCGGGAAGAACTTTCTTTTCCCCAAAAAAGTTGTAGGCGCCGGCGGTCTGCAGGACTGTTCCAAAGAATTCCGGAAGACCTTTTACCCCCCGGAATTCTGTGCTGGCGAAAAGGGTCTCCTTTTCGCCCTCGCTCTCCTCATCCGGGTTTTCTTCCCGGCGGCGAAAAAAAACCAAAGAAGTCCGGGCCGGTGTCCCTGCAGATTTGAAGCTGCCGGGCGGAAGCCCGATTACCGCCAATAACCGGGCCCGGCTGGAGAATTCTTCTCTCTCCCGCTGCAGGCGGTCGTTACCCAGAAAACCGTCAGGCAGAATAATCGCCCCGTAGCCGCCCGGCCGGCACAACGCGAGAAAACGCCGGAGGAAAAGCGCCTCTACCGGCAGGCGCAAGAGGCGGGCCAAATCCTTTTTATCATACCCTTCAGCCAATAACCAGCCGGCACTTTGCCAGTCGCCACTGGTAAGGTCGGCGGCAAGCCTTTCCTTGCCGCCCCGGCCAAAGGGGGGATTGCCAACCACCAGATCAAAACTGTCCCGGGAAAGAGCGGCAGGCCCACCGTCCAGAAGGCCGTCCGCCTGAAACCAGCGGAGTTTTAACTCCGCTGGTGGACGCAGCCTGGGGTCAATCTCAATTCCTGTTATTTGCTGGGGTGCGAGCAACCCCAATTTAATGCCGGAGGAGAGAAAGACACCCTCTCCGGCGGCAGGATCAATCACCCGGAAACGGGGAAAGTCGGCGACGGGAATCATCTGTTGCAGCATTTCCCAGACAAAAACCGCCACCCGCACCGGAGTAAAAAACTGTCCCCACTCACGGGCGTACCGGGGTTTTTCCGCCTTTGCCCTGTTTTTACCGGTTCCCTTCCCCATCAACTTCTCAGCTTTCACCGCCTGCTACGAAGACCTCGATCATCATGGCATGCTCGTCACAGTTGGGAAATTTCGGGCAGTTGATACATTCTTTCCATACCTTATGCGGCATCTGTTCTTTATTAATTAACCTAAACCCGCATTTTTCAAAGAATTCCTTCTGGTAAGTAAGGGCAAATACCCGGGGAATACCCAAACTCCGGGCCTCTTCCACTAGCATTCCCACGAGTTTCCGGCCAATCCCCCGGCCGGTGACGCCATCAGCCAGGGCAAGGGCACGAATCTCCGCCAAGTCTTCCCAGATTATGTGAAGGCCCCCGGTGCCAAGAAACTTTCCCTCCTCCTCCACCACGGTAAACTCCCGCAGGCACTCGTAGATCATACTCCTGGACCTTGGCAGCATCAGCCCTTTTTCCGCGTAGGAATTGATTAATCTGTGCAAATTTTCAACATCGGTCATTTTTGCCTTTCGGAATATGAGCATACCCCGCATCCTCTCCCTGCAAAACAGTATAGCAGTATTACTTCGGCATTTCTTGACGAATTCCTCTGTTATTTCCATCTTCCACCCACTTCCCGGCAAAAAAAAGAGGTTTGAATGTTCAAACCCACTCAAACCCCTAAAAATAAAATATTTATGGTGCCAAGGGACGGAATCGAACCGCCGACACGAGGATTTTCAGTCCTCTGCTCTACCAACTGAGCTACCTTGGCCCTGATTGATAAATGGCGGAGCCGACGGGACTCGAACCCGCGATCTCCAGCTTGACAGGCTGGCGTGTTAAACCGACTGCACCACGGCTCCGTAAAACGTAAAGCTGATGGTGGTCGCGACTGGATTCGAACCAGTGACCTCTGCGATGTGAGCGCAGCGCTCTGACCGGCTGAGCCACGCGACCATTCTTCTTGAAATTATAACATGATCCGCCTGGCAAGTCAACAGAGAAGAAAACCCCCTGCAGAGCAGGCGGTAAATTTAAATGGTAGTCCCAAGGGGATTCGAACCCCTGCCGCCGCCTTGAAAGAGCGGTGTCCTAACCCCTAGACGATGGGACCGGATGGTGGGCCATCGGCGAATCGAACGCCGGACACCCTGATTAAAAGTCAGGTGCTCTGCCGACTGAGCTAATGGCCCCAACTTCAATAAAACCTCATACATAATACAATATTTTTTTCTTCGTGTCAACCCCCAGTATTCTGCGATGTAGTAATTCTGGCGCCGAAGAACGAGGGATTTTTTTTCGGCCCCCGATTACTGATGTTTCATATGCATGTAAAAATTGTGTTGGAATTTAATTACAAAAATGGTATAATATAAATTAATTCCTTCCCCGTCCGATTATCAATCCTTATCAGGAGGTGTTCTGATGGAACTTTCCCACCTCCAAACCTTTCTTCTCCTGGCGAAAAACGGTAGTTTTTCGCAAACCGCCGCTCTTTTACATCTTACCCAGCCGGCTGTCTCACAGCAAATCAAAACCCTCGAGGAAGAACTGGGGCAGGTTCTCTTTGTCCGGCGCAGCCGTTCAACTCCCTTGACCAGGTTGACGCCTGCCGGAGAACTCTTTCTTCCCTATGCCCGTCAAATTGACCTTTTCCTGGCTGAAGGCAGAGATAAGCTGAAAAACCACGAACCAAAAAAACCTTTATCCCTATCCTTTGGCGCCGGTTCTACCACCATCACCTACTGCTTGCCTGAACTCCTCCGGGCATATAAACGCCGGGTTCCCACCGGTGAATTGGTCATAAAGACCGCCTCCAGTCAAGAGGTTGCCGGGTTGGTCCTTAAGGGGGATGTGGACTTCGGGTTTGTCAATACCCCGGCCCACACCGGAAACTTAAAATGCTTTCCTCTTTTCCAGGAGCGAATCCTTTTGGTTACCCCCGGAGAATGGGAGCCCCCGACTTCCCCTTTACACCTTCAAGATCTGGCCAATGAGGTTTTGATTTTTCCTTCGCCGCTCAGTGGCTTCCGGGACTTTTTGAATGACAGCTTCCGCCGGCGCCGTCTCTCACCCCGAATTCTTTTGGAACTCGATGATCTTGAGGGTATCAAAGAGTTGGTCCGGATTGGACTGAGCGTCTCTCTTTTGCCTGAAAGCACCGTCCGTTCCGGGCTTTCTTCCGGAGCCCTCAAGACCTGTCCTTTGGCTGAAGAGTTTTTCTGTCCCACTTATCTGCTTTCTCTCCCCGAAAAATTTTGGACCCGGGCAATGAAAGAATTTGCTTGGTTGCTCGAGGAAAAATTTGCTCTTTCCGGTCTCTTCGCGCACGAATCTGCGCGTGTGCGTAAAGACGCGCGTATGCACGAACATGTGCATGAACGCGCACCTGTGAATCCATGTGCGCATGAACATGCGCGTACACCATGTGCACGTACATCTGAGGACGTACGTGTACGCGAAGGTATACGCGAGCATACGCCCACTCACGTACACGCGGGGGCGGAGGAAACCCCTTTTTTTGGTCTTACCCGGGACTGGTAGGGAAGGGCGAATAGAAAAAAAGGGCAAGGATTTCCTTGCCCTCCAGCCCGGCAGCACTTCCGCCAACAGGATACGCCGGGTTTTCATTTAATGGGAGCAAAATCTCCTGCCCATTGAGTTGAAGCGTGGAAACAAATGAACATCGGTTACCACATCCACCTGTCGCCACTGGGAGGCTTTGACCAAGATGTGTGCGACAATTTTCTGCCGGAGCTTCCGCTCTTCTTTACTGCTGTCGGCAGCATGTTCCAACTGGAAGTCGGTATCAATATTCAACAGGTGGTTCTGAATCTCTATATCATCACCGGGTTTAAGCCCCGGGATCGTGACACTGGTCATAAAGGGAACTTCTTCTTTGGCATGACGGAGGAAGTCACGGGAATCAACAAAGATGATTTGTTTTATAATCACACCTTGCTTGACTACTTTATCTTTGAAGACATGATCGGTCACCGGACCCAATTTGGCCTCAATTTTCTCGATTTTTTTCGCCTTGAGATCTGTCTCGCTCTCCACTACCACCTGGGCGACAGCCTCACCAATGACCTTCAGGACTTTGAGACGTTCCGTTTTTAAATAAACATTAGACCGTGTACTCAACCATTTCACCTCCATCTTTTAACAAGCCGTTGCTTACGACTCTAAATCAGCATATGCAAAGTAAATTCATGATTGGCACTGGTAAAAAGCACTTTTATTCCCTGGCGTACAGTAAACGGGAGTCCCGGCCGGGACTCCCGTTTACCCCATTCAGCATTTCACTCCATAAGATGATCTTTCGTCAATAGGGTTCGTCTTCCCTTGTTTGCAGATTATTGCTGCGGCTGCTGTTGCTGTTGCTGCGGGCTAAAACCTGGAATTGAACTCAAGACCGACGGGCCCCCCGGGCTGACGCTCTGGTTGGCACTGAGGGTCTGCCGGAAAGCAGAAGTGGTCTGATAGGCAGCCTGGTTGGCCAGTGACCGTTCTGCCGCCTCAATCATCCGCTTAACCATGTGACCGCCAACAGCACCGCAGTCGCGTGAGGTCATAAATCCCCAGTAATCACCCTGGATGGGTTGGGTATTGATATTCAGCTCCTGCGCCACTTCATACTTGAATTGGTCCAAAGCCTGGTAGGCTTCTTTAACCATTAAAGTATTTCTCTTCTGGCCGCTTCCCATTATGTAACACCCCCTTTCTGTTTTTTATCTTCCCCAAGCTAAGGACCATAAAACTAGGCTTCCCTTGGTGCTTTTGGCGGTTATAAACATGGAAACATCCTTCTAATTACCTGTACATAAACGAAAAAATTTGCGGGGCAAAAAAATTACGCATGGGAAAAGGGATTTCCGCTGCTATCCCTGGCCTTCCTCCCTTTTCTTACCAAACGGTAACGGCCTCCCAGATAGAGAAGGATGGACCATAAAGACAGGACTCCCAGGAGAAAAAGAAAACTGGTGGTCGATAGGCGCCAGCGGTATAAAAAGCCAGGAGAGAGAGAACCGGCAATTGGAAGGGAACCACCCACGGCTGTTTTGAGAAAACCGTTCAGAAGAAAAGTATAGAAGCCGGCCAGGAAAGCATGGCCCGCCCGGGCGGCCAGATAGGGTAGGATCCGGATGTCAGTACCGTGGATCACGCTCATTACCTGGCTGTGCACGGATAGTCCGCTCCAGGCGATGATTACACCGGCGGTAATCAGGCGCTCGTTGAGGGGAGCTACCGTCCGGGCGCTGGCCATTACCCCCAGATCAATTTCGAAGAACCCCTTAAGCAGTGACGAAGCCAGCGCCGGTTCCAGGCCGAATATCCTCAATACTCCACCGGCAACCGGCAAAAGCATCTGGAAGATACCTGTAACCTCCAGCATGCGGCAGAGAACGGAAAAGAGGATGATAAAACCGCCAATCATAAATAAAGAACTAACCGATTCTTTCACCGCATCGCCCAATAACTGTCCCACCGGCCGCTTATCTTCCTTTCTGGCCTGCTGCATTCTTTTGACCGCCCGGCTGAAGAGACCGGCGCCGGCAGCCACTTTTTCTTCTTTTTCTGGTCTACCCCTTTGCTTTCGCCCGTAAAACCGGAAAATAAAGCCGATGGAGAAAGCCGATAAATAGTGGGCCAGGGCAATGATTAGACCCAATTCCGGACGGCCGAACATCCCCACAGCCACCGCGCCAAACATAAAGAGTGGATCCGCTGTGTTGGTAAACGCCAGCAGTCTCTCGCCTTCAACCCGGGAGCAAAGGCCCATCCGCCGGAATTTTCCGGTGATCACCGCATCCATTGGATACCCGGCGGCCAGCCCCATCGAAAGGGCAAAAGCTCCGGCGCCCGGCACATTGAAGAGTGGCCGCATTAATGGTTCCAGAATAACCCCAAAAAAATGAACTACCCCCAACCCCAGCAAAATTTCGGTAAGAACGAAAAAGGGGAATAGGGAAGGAAGGACAATTTCCCAAAAAATTTTCAGACCCTCTTCGGCTGCAGCCAATCCCTCTCCCGGGAAAACCATCAAGGCAATGGTAAACAAGAGGAAAAACCCGGCGGTCACAAAGAGAAAACTCCGCTGCATTAAGAGGAGTTTCATCACTGCCACTTCCCTTTTTTCGCGACCCGGGCTCCACCCGCACGCCGGAAATTCTTCTGTTTGCAGGCGGTGCGTGTGTGGCGTGCACGCGAAAAACCCGCATCGCTGTTATTGATTACGCCTGCCTTC
>Ga0079223_10000911_pt1 | contig 16626 bp, 14 predicted proteins | sample Stecom2011_FD_75072 | JGI IMG/M metagenome (GOLD analysis project Ga0079223, IMG submission 75072) | Agricultural soil microbial communities from Utah to study Nitrogen management - Steer compost 2011 | ecosystem: Environmental > Terrestrial > Soil > Agricultural land | place: USA: Utah... | reverse complement strand
TGGCTTCCTGCTGCGCAGGCAGAATTGCGCTCCAGATGCAGGCTGGAGGTAATCTCTGTGTTCACCTCGCCTATTTCTACGTGCAATTGTGTTTTATTTATCCAGTAAGCCGGCGGCTGATAATCGCGCAGGTAAATTGTTGCAGGAGCAGTCTTGTCACTGCTCTCAGTTGTCGCCGTCATTTATTAACCTCGATATCAATTTCTATGTTATTCCTGCCACTTGAGCGGTTCGTCCTGCTCAGTCTTGCCACAGGGTTCGTGGGGTTTGGGAGGAATATAACCCGTGTGCTCTTGCGGCGGCAGGTGGCGGTGCTCGTAGGCAATCATCGCCTGCATGCAAGTATGGCGCTGCTCCTTGGTCAGACGTCGGCCATCGGGCCATTTACCCAGCTCCACTGCCCGTTTGAGGTTTTGGTAAATATCGGGTGTCAGGCTATTGAGCAGTCGTACAATATCCATTATTGCTCCTTTTGCTTTACAGTCAGCCTTTGCAGTAGCGCCCAAGCCGCACCGGCCACAAGCCCTCCCACATGTGCACCATTGGCAATGCCGCCGGCGATAAAGAAGTCCACAATGCCCGACAGACACAAGAGTAACCACACCAGCATAAATATTAACAGGCCGCGGGGAACCATCAGCGCCGGATGGGGGCGAAAGCGCTGAGCGATAGCAATATATCCCACCAGGGCATAAACCACCCCCGACATGCCGCCAAAAATACCCGGCTCGCCGTGCCAAAAATGCTGGCTCAGATTACTCACAATCGCCACCACCAGCGTAAAGAAAAGATAACCCCAAGGCTTGAGCACCCACTCTACCCGACGGCCCAGTTCCCACAGCCACAGAGCATTAAAAATAATATGAAAAATGCCAAAATGTAAAAATGCAGGCGTCACCAGGCGCCACCATTGCCCAGCCTCCATGCCCTGCTCCAAGGACAGCAACTGAATGCCTTCAGTGGTCATCGCCAGAGGATAAAAAGTCAGCCAGGGCACCCACGCATTCAGCGGAGAAAAAGCCAATAGAGCGTAACCCAGCAAGCTGGCCAACAATAGTAACCCGGTCACCGGGAAGCGTCGCAATTGCGCGCCGACCCCCGGACCTGAAGGCGCCATTACTGGTGCGCTTTGTACCTCCAGTTCATTCTGGCTCCAGGCTTGAAGTAGCGCCTCAAGTTCCTCGCGCCGGTCGGGATCGGCCAGTTGCAAATGCTGCGCGCCTTGTTCTTCAATAATACGGCAGGGAAGCTGGCGCGCTCGAATGGCGCTCGCCAGCGATGAGAGATCTTGCGTCAAGGGGAAGCGGTTTACAGTAATCCAGGGCACTCTGCACTCTATCTGTTATCAAGGGTGAACAGCGTTAATCATACAGTAATCATCTGCTGGCAGCCGGAGTATTTGGGCGCTCTGGCTTTTGCGTGCAGCGATTAACGCTCCAATAAATGTCCGCCCCAGCCGAGCTTGGAGCGACAGCGTTCATAGAAATTATGATTTCGCGGATGCAGCAAGCGCAGGCGTTGAGGTTTTTGCGTGATGATAATTTCATCGCCGTCGGCCACCGGATTATGGGTCTGGCCGTCACAGGTAATATGCGCTACTGCTGTGTCTCTTTCGCCGACAATAATTTTGATGGTGCTACTGGCCGGTATCACCATGGGGCGACTGCTGAGGGTGTGCGGATTCATGGGCACCAACACCATGGCTTCCAGCTCCGGGTGCATAATCGGTCCGCCACCACTGAGAGCATAGGCAGTAGAGCCGGTCGGGGTAGATATAATCATGCCATCTGCGCGCTGGCTGGTAACAAAATGATCGTCCACATAAAGGGCAAACTCCAGCATGCGAATAAACTCACCGGGGTGCAAAACCACATCGTTGAGCGCATTGGCCCGCGCCACTTCTCTGCCCTCGCGCACAAGGCTGACATCCAGCAAGAAGCGTTCCTCATCGACAAACTCGCCATCGAGAACCTCCTGCATTTTTTGCTCAATATCTTCCGGCAGAATATCGGTAAGAAATCCCAGCCGACCCCGGTTGACGCCCAGTAGCGGCACTCCAGCATGGTTTAGGGATCGTGCAGCGCTGAGCAAGCTGCCATCGCCGCCCACCACAACGGCCAGGTCGCACTCAGCTCCCAGGGTTTGAATATCGGCGATACGGGTTTGAGGGTTGGCAAGCGGTTCGGCACTGATCAGAGCGGCGGTCCGGCTATCCACAATCACTGCCAAGCCCCGGCCCTGCAGGAAAGCCAGCACCCGCTCAACTGAGTGACGCGCTTCGGCATTGTCCAGTCTGCCAATCAGCCCTATGGTGGAAAATTCACTCATGGTTTACCCTGCCTGCCCAAAAGATTTTGCGACGGTGTTTTCGATTCGCAATCATTATGCCCAAGTGAAGGACAAAGGCAACTATGCCCCCGACCCATATTGACTGGACCCGCTGGCGCGATCAACAAGTGCGCGACCTTGCCTGGTGTTGCTTGACGCCGCCCCTAATGAGCAGCCTGCCAGCCACGGATGCCACGCCTTGGCAGGTGGAGGCCTCCCCGGCGCTACTGCAGTGGCTGGATCAATTGGCCGCGGACCCAGAACCGCTGAAGCGTCACCTGGCAGCGGTTAAAAGTACACGCTTAGGCCTTTATTTTGAACAGTTATGGATATTTCTTTGGCAGCAAGACCCCGCCATGGAGTTGCTCAGCCACAACCAGCAAATTACCCGCCAAGGGAAAACACTGGGCGCGTTTGACTTTCTCTTGCAAGATCAAAGCGCTGGGCAGAGCCGTTACTGGCATTTGGAGGCGGCGCTAAAATTCTACCTCGGCTCACACCCCACCAGCCGTCAATGGCAGGACTGGACAGGCCCGAATACCGAAGACACCCTCGCACACAAACTGAACCGTTTAAGGACCCATCAGCTGCGCTTGAGCCAGTTGCCCGAATGGCAGAACTGGCAACCAGCCTCAGGAATTCCTCTGAGCGCTTTTGCCCGACGCACACTGTTGGCAGGTCGATTTTATGCGCCTTGGCAGACACCACAGCTCTTGCCGGATGGCGGTAATCCGTTATTGGACAAAGCGCTCTGGTGTCATCGCCAGGATCTGGACAAGGTGCTGCAAAAAGTCGTGCAATCCGGGCGCGGAAAAATACTCAGCCGTCAGCAGTGGTTGGCTTTGGCGCTGAATGAGGGCGATCTGGAAAGCTTCGATACCCTTGCCGGACAATTACCTAACGCTTTAAGTCACGCCTTACAGCTTGCCTTCTTTCAGCCCGCCAAGGAGTCAAACACCATGCCGATGATAGAGACCCTGCGGCTGTTTGTGCTTCCCGATCACTGGCCCAATACTGCCACGCCCGAGCGCAACACATAATTGCTGTGTTTCTGCAGCGCCACCGGGCTATTGACGCCGGAAAACAGCTCGCGGGTGCCGCCCAGACAACGCACCTTAAAGCCTTGCTCGGTCAGTAAGTGAGTCGCCGCACTACTGCGCAGGCCAGTGTTACAATATAAAATATAACTGATAGTCAACCCCAGCAGTCGTGATTTGATGCCCAATAAGTGCAGCGGAATATTGGCCGCGCCGGGCAAATGTCCTGCCGCATACTCTTCATCACTGCGCACATCAATAAGCACTTCTTCTTCCGGCGGAAAAAATAAATTCTTAAGGGATATAGTGGCAATAGGCGGCGCTTTTAATAATTGATAGAACCCCTGTTTCGGCAGCACCATTAACACGCCGTTCTCGGTCATGGTGACAGTGGCATTACGTGGCGCCTCATTGACCAGCGCGTCCTCGCCAAAACACCGGCCCGGACCAATAGTGGCCAGCAGCTCTTGTCCCTGATGGCTTTGCCGGGTCACCTCGGCCCAACCTTCCTTAATAAAGTAACAGCGATCGCCCAGCTCACCTTGACGCAAAATAACATCACCAGCATTAACAGTTTGCGTCTGCATGTGGGCAAAGATTTTTTCCACATTCAACGGCGGCACTTTAAAGAACAGGTTGGAGTGAAGAACCGTCATCATCCACTCTACGTCTTCATCCATGTCCCGCTCGCGAGCGATAACTGAATGCAGATAATCCGTCACCTGTGACCAGGTCAGCAGCTTATCCAACTGACTCGAATCCAGACTCAAGATGGCGCAATCGGTCAGCGCCCGAGCCGTATGCTGACGCGGCTGATAGTGCGCCAGTGGCAGCAAGCTTTTGCTGCCCTTAATGGCCTCTTGCTCACCTTCGGCATCTTCCAGAGACACCTCCCCGTAGAGCAAATAAAGATGGCGGTTATCCACCTGCCCACGAGTAAAGACCGGTTGACCGGCAAAGACGTATTCCGTACGTGCCGAGGCCAGCAGCACTTCCACATAAGGCGCCGCCATATCCTTTAAGGGAACCAGTGTTTGCGTCTGTGCCACATCTACCACTGGCGGTGGCAAGTTGGATTTGAACTCGTGCATAAAACTTATTCTCCACTCTGCAAAAGCGGTGCATAGTCCCGTCGCCCCTGAAGGCCGCCCGTATGCACTGCAATAATGCGGGAACCTCGGGGCCAGTATCCACGGGTGGCTAATGCGGCGATGGCCTGTAACATTTTCAAGGTATAAATTGGCTCGATCAACACCCGGTTGCACTGCTCAAATTCTCGCCAAAAACGCAGCGCGCTAAAGCCAGGCTTTTTGCCGTAACCGCCGCCGTGAAAACCCCAGATCAACCGCCAGCGTTCTGCCGCTGGCAAGTGACGCGCCAAGGAGCTGATGCTGGCGCCTTGTTTTAAAGTGCTGATACCCAGCGCGTAGCGCGAACCGGTTAGTGCAGTGGCAACACCGGCCAGAGTCGCACCCGTGCCCACGGCAAGGCATAAGGCGGTAAATTGTCCTTGCAGTGTCGCCTCGGTCGCCCGAGCAATAACCGCAGCGCCCTTCTGCCCCAGCTCGCTATCGCCACCTTCCGGCAATATGAGCGTGTTCTGCTCAACCAGAGCCGGGCCTTTACTGATATTCCGATATTCTTCGCGACTGGCAAACTCAAGCTGCATGCCCATTTCCTGGACATCTTTTAAAGTCTCGGTCAGACGGTCGGCAAGATTGCCGCGTATGATGCCTCGGGTGTGGAATCCAAACTGACGACCTGCCGCGGCGAGGGCATACAGATGATTGGAGTGCGGACCGCCAAAACTCACCAGAGTTTTTATTCCCTGCGCACGTGCTTGCTGCAGAACGTAAAATAATTTGTAAAACTTGTTGCCGCTCATGGCGGTGTCTATCTGGTCGTCTCGGCGCATCCACACCTCAATACCGGCCTCTTGCCATTGCGGCATCACTATCGGCTGGTACTCGACCTGGCAAGCGCGTTGCCATAAATCATCTGTGGTAGGAAAAAGAGACAAGCTGGCCGTCAGCATAAGCTTTCTAGCCCTGAGTGATCTGATAACGCGCACCAAAATGCTGGTGCTCACTGCAGCGATTGTTCTCACCGTCGTGGAAATCACGCGGGTCCTGCACCCGCACAACGCCTCTGCCGCACTCTTCTCCGTCTGCCGCCAGAGCGTTGCAGTAAGGCGAATGGTAATGGTCCAGCCACAACTGGTAAGCCTGTACGTCCAGGCCACACTCCTGCGCCGCATACTCTTGGGGATTTTGTATATATTCCCCCACGCGCTCTAGCGGCAGGGTTATTTGCCCAGCGCCCACTTGATAGGCGACAAAACTGATACCGGCATCTTGCATGCGCGACAGTAATTGGTCGGCACCGTGATGCAAGATAACCTCGTGCTCCTTGTGTAAATTCGCCAGCTCTTCTTGCAGCACTTTCTCTCGTTGCTGGCGATAGAAAAGCTCCATTTCCTTCATATCCAGTTGCTGCTGCCAGTCTTGCTGCAATTGTTCGATGCGCGCTTCCATCTGCTGCCGAAAGTTCTCTTCTGCCGCCTGCCCTTCAGGGCTTGCCGGCGAGGTGTCCGAGTGCTGTTTGTTTTCGTAGTATTCGCGCAGGGTTTCCACTTTTGTCTGTTGAAAACTGAGTGCCTCTTGCGCTTGCGTCAGAGCTGCTTGCAGTTCCTCTTGCTGTTTTTCGGTTCTCTGCATGGCAGTTTTGTAAGTGCTGAGGCGCTGTTGGTGGTCGCGCTTGAGGCTGTCGATTTTAAGTTGTGCCTGGCTATTTAGCGAACGAATATGCAGGCGCTGATTTTTCAGCGTCTGCGCCAGGCGTTTGCGCATTACCTGAGCCAATTCCTGTTTTAGACTGCGGCGCAATGCTTGTTCGCTAACGGCGGCAGGTTCAGGTGTGGGCTTTGCGGCTGGCGCCTGGAATATCAGCCCCAGACGATTACTTGCGACGGCTTTGCGCAGCAAGACAAAACTGTTGCGCCCCGGCTCCATGCACGGATCCCAGAGATTGTTCTGCTGCCAATCCATCGGACACTGGCTAAAGCACGCCAGGCGAATAGCGCCAGCTCCCAGGTCGGGACCACTGGCGGCCGCCTCGGCCAATTGCTGCAATGGTACATTCCAGCGGTGGCTAATCATGCCCTGCTCGTTAAAGTCGGCTAAAAAGAACACACAGCAAGTGATTTTCAATTGGGAGTTAACGCGGATATAGACGGCTTGGGCACGCCGACCGGCATAGTCAGGCATGGGCACATAGCCATCCATCACGGCTTCAAACTCTACGTATTGTAGTTGTCGCGAGATCTTGCCCCCGTCAAAAACAATTACCGCTTCTTGCTGATCTGAATGGTTATACATTATATTTGCCCAAACCAGAAAGGACATACTGTCACTGCAACCTGAGCTGCAACGAGGTACACTCATCTGATTAAGTATAGGTAGACAAACCGGACAAATCAGTAATTTTCAGGTATTGCTCGGGCAAATTCAGCGAATGTGGGAGTTAGTTCAGGTTTTAACGGCTCGGACGAGCCAGATTCAGACGGGATAACGACCACCTGATCCTGGTGGTTCATGCTTCAGTCCAACTTTATACCTTATACCTCAGCATAATCCTCGCCGAACTCATCATCCCAATCCTGGGTGCTCAACTCGAGCAATTCTTCTAAATATTCCTGCATAAAGACCTCCTTTAGCAGATTTATGTAATAAATGTAGGTAAGTGTACCTACTGACTATTCTTATGGCCCCAACGGGAGCAATAGTTCCCGAACTTCCACTATGCCCGATAAATATGACAATACTGTGAAGTGCCGCCGAGCGGTGCCATAAAAATCCGCAGGCTTTAGTGCGTAAGCGCTCGTCCAGCGATAAATGAACATATCAGGTGATTTCAGATCCAGTAGATAGACCTGAGTGACTGACGGGTCAGATAAGAGACACGGGTGTGGACTGGAAATAAAAAAGCCCCGCGCGGCGGGGCTTCTTAGTATGTGGCGGACCGGACGGGACTCGAACCCGCGACCTCCGGCGTGACAGGCCGGCATTCTAACCAACTGAACTACCGGTCCGCGGTAGTAACCCTGAGTAAGTGGTGGGTGGTACAGGGGTCGAACCTGTGACCTACGCCTTGTAAGGGCGCCGCTCTACCAACTGAGCTAACCACCCACATTCAGGAGATGCGTATTCTAATGAAAAGTAATTGGGTGTCAAACAAATTCTGCCTTTTCTTTTAATACGTTTAAAATATAGCCAGTTTGACCGACAATCGCCTATTATCTCGCCAATTCTTTGGCGACAGACGAGAGCCAGTAGCATGCCGACCTGCCCGGCTTGGTGTTACACTGCGCCGGCAACTGCCCTCACGGACGTTTTTCAATGGTTGTTATTACAGCAATTCAGTCTCGACATATGATCAGGCTCGGAGCAAGCATCATTATGCTAGGGCTGATGCCCAACTCTGCTGCCCAGGCTGCGGATGCGGAGGCCAATACCTGGTTGTGGGGTATTATCGGTGCCTTGCTACTTTTGCAAACACTGCTAATCGCCGGCCTGCAGCGCAGCCGTTTAAGCAATAAACGCGCCCGAAAAGCATTGTCTGAATCGCAAAAGGCGCTGGAAGAAAAAGTCAAAGAGCGCACTAATAGCCTGCACCAAACCAACGAACAACTCTATGGGGAAATTGCCCGTCACGAGGCTACTGAGTTGCTCCTGCGAGAAACGCAAGAATACCTGCACAGTATTATCAACTCTATGCCCTCGGTTATTATTGGCGTCACGCTGCGCGGTTTTGTCACTCACTGGAATGTGGCCGCGAGTTTGAAAACTGGCTTGGAACCGGCCGCTGCGCTGGGCAAACATATTAACGATGTCTACCCCGGCCTGCCTATTGACAGCGACATTATCAGCCAGACTATTCAAGCGGGGGTACCCCACGTCAGCCAGAATATTCAGGAGCAAAAGGTCGAGGAATTATTTTATAACGACCTGACCATTTACCCGCTTATCGCTGCTCAAGCCATCGGTGCCGTGATTCGTATTGACGATGTCACCATGCGGGTGCGAGTTGAAAACATGATGATTCAAAACGAAAAAATGCTCTCTTTGGGCGAGCTGGCCGCCGGTATGGCACACGAGATCAATAATCCTTTGAGCATCATTCTTCACGGAGTACAAAATATTCACCGACGCTTATCTCCCACTATCAAGGCTAATCAAACAGTAGCGACACAAGCAGACATTACTCTGGAGCAAATTAATGATTATTTACGCGAGCGAAAAATTCTGCAATTTCTTGAAGATATACGCTCAGCCGGTGAGCGCTCAGCCGATATTGTCACCAATATGCTCGACTTCTCCCGCAGCGGTGGCCAGAGCCAGCGGCTATTCGATTTGGCGCAGGTGATCCGCCACGGTGTCGAGCTTCTGGCGGCGGAGCCCAACCAGTTGCCTCCGGTCAATGTCAGCATTGCCGATGACCTGCCCTCCATCATGGGCAGCCCTGCCGAAATTCAACAGGTGCTGTTAAATCTGATTCGCAATGCCGCCCAGGCGGTTCAGGATGAGCAGCAGCGAGCACCAGAAATTACTCTCAGTGTGGTCCGCGATAAAAAGCATGTAGTTATTACCGTGACAGATAATGGTCCCGGCATCTCAGAGGAAGTGGCTCGCCATGTCTTTGAGCCTTTTTTTACCACTAAAGAAGTGGGCAAAGGCACAGGTCTGGGCCTGTCCGTGTCTTATTTTATTATCACTGAACATCACGGCGGTACGATCGAGGTGCAGTCAAAACCGGGGCAAGGTACCCATTTTATAATACGCCTGCCTCTGTCTCCTCCCGATTCCTTGCCTCGCCTGCGAACTCCCCTGCCCACTTTGATCCACTAGGAGGTTATATGCGCTCTGCCTATTTACTGTCATTGGTTTTTCCCGCTCTGCTCTGGCTGACAGCCTGTCAAAGCCAGCCCGAGGCACCGCCTTCGACGCAACAACTCACCGACCTTGCAGCGGCGATTCATGCCGATCAGGTTGTCCAGTTGACGCAGTTTCGCGAATGTTACGCCTTGGGCGGTGAGTTAAGCCAACAGGTGTCAGCCACACGTGAAATCTGGCAGTTGCACTACGATGATCTGTTTGCCGCCGCTGATGCCCAGCTAAAACGTCAGCAAAAAGACTGGATCAGCATCGACGATCAGTGGTTCTCTCTGCAGGGACTGCAACATTTAAAACAGATCCATCAGACAACATTGCAAAAATTAAATATGGCGCAGCGAGGCGTCAACGGGCAAAAGAATATTTGTCAAACGGCCATGGCCGCCATAGAATCCCATGCGCCGGCAGAGGTGGATAGAGAATCGCGGGTAGTTAAAGCCCTGCTCTCACAGTCCCTGCCAAACAATCTGCAAATGCCTGACACAGAGCAGCAGTTTGTTCAGTTTGCCACTGAACAGGTTCCAGGACGCTCCTACTTTACGGTGACCCAAGCGTTACAGGCAGCTTGCCCGAGCGAGCTGGTCCTAGAGACTCTGGTCAATCAGTGGCCTAAAGAAGATTACATTGCTTTTTGTCAGGGTGCCGGGCTCTTGCACATTGATTGCGAATGGGGCGAGTGCCAACAACGTCAGCCCAGAGCCACTCCTGAATAAGCACACAGACACGGAAATTTATGACCATGCCACAGCGCCAGGCTGAAAGTTATGCACAGCAGTTAAGCCAAAAGGCGTATTATCTGCAGGAATTATTGAGCCAGTTTCAAGCTCCTGAAGCAGAAATATTTGACTCGCCGCCCGCGGGCTTTCGCATGCGCGCCGAGTTTAAGATTTGGCACCAAGAGCAAACCGCCAGCTATGCGATGTATCGGCCCGGGGAATATAAAAAGCCTTACTCTATCGAGGATTTTCCGCCCGGCAGCGATTTGATTAACCAGTTGATGCCACCGCTTCTGGAGGCAATTAACCGCACTCCCCTTTTGCGGCTTAAATTATTTCAGGCGGAGTTTTTAACCACGCTATCGGGCGAGGCGGTAATCACCCTTATCTACCACAAACATTTGACTGACGAGTGGGAAGCCACGGCGAGAGAGTTGCAGCAAAGCTTGCGCACCTTGGCCCCGGTTTATCTGATTGGCCGCAGCCGCAAACAAAAGCGGGTTCTGGATCGGGACTATGTTATTGAAACTCTCAAGGTGGGCAGCCGTGAGTTTCGTTACCAACAAATAGAGACTGGCTTTACTCAACCCAATGCCCAAGTGTGCCAAAAAATGCTGAGCTGGGCCGTGAAGCACACGGAGGAATTTGGCGGAGATTTATTGGAGCTCTACTGCGGCAATGGCAATTTTACCTTGCCGCTTGCGCAGAACTTCAAACGGGTACTCGCTACCGAGCTGGCTAAAAATTCGGTGCAATCGGCGCATTACAATATGCAGCTCAATAACACCGAAAATATTGACATAGTGCGTATGTCGAGCGAGGAATTCGCTCAAGCATGGCGAGGCGTTCGCCCTTTCAGACGCCTGCGCCATATAGACCTGCAGAGCTATGAGTTTTCTACCTTACTGGTAGACCCTCCACGGTCGGGTGTTGATGAGCACTCGCTGGATATTGCGCAAGACTTCGACAATATTGTCTATATTTCCTGCAATCCTGCTACCCTCAAACGCGATTTGCAAACACTTGATAGCAGCCACCGCATTGAGCATCTGGCGCTGTTTGACCAATTCCCTTTTACTCCGCATATTGAGTGTGGGGTGATATTAAAAAAGCGTTCAGCCTAAAAAATTCGACCGCGAATACGTACGGCAGCGTCTTCCACCATGGCCCGGTGTTCGCGCTCTATTTTTTGTCGCTCTTGGTCGAAATTAAATTGCGCCTGGCGGCTCAGCGCGCGCCATTTATCCAAAAAGGGAATATGGTCGGTGGCGGCTCGTAAGTGATAAAACGCTTTATATTCTTTCACTGTTGTTTCAGGCACCTGCAAACTATCGAGCAGGCCGCATATGCGTATACTGGCTTCGGTCAAAGTGATTTCATCTTTGCCAATAGCGTCGGCCAATATCTGGATGCTGTTATTAATCCGTTGCCGCTGCTCCACACTGGCGGCTTGCAGCTCATCCCAGCGCGCGGCATTAAGACGCTTTAATCGATAAAGCTGCCATAAATAATAGGCGGCTATGGTCGCCAGAATGGCAATAATACCTATGCCTCCCAATAACCAGTACATCATGGGCTGTCCTCAACAGGGTTTACATCCTCTATAGAAGATGTGTCTTCTTCAGCTAAAGGCGTTAATTCATCCACCTCGCCTAAGGCACCGGACTCTTCCAGCAGTACCGGATCAATATGGCGTTTGGTTTTAGCACCCAGTTTGCGAATGTTATCCACCCGTTTGAGTAAATTTCCGCGGCCCGAGGTGAGGCGTTTATGCAGAGTTTGGTAGGCTGTCTGTGAACGGTTAAGCTGCGCTCCCACACCCTCAACGGCATCCACTAATAAGACAAACTGGTCGTGCAGTGCACCCGCTTCCACTGCAATTCGCTCGGCGTTACGGTTTTGTTTTTCATAGCGCCAGATATTTTCCACCGTACGTAAAATAGCCAACAAGGTGGTGGGGCTAGCGAGAATAATATGTTTATCATAGGCTTCTTTATAAAGCCCCGGCTCGTGCTGCAAGGCGAGCATAAAGGCCGCTTCAATCGGCACAAAGATAAACACAAAATCCAGCACTCTAAGGCCGGGCAGGTTTTCATAATCTTTGGCACTCAATCCGCGTATATGTGTGCGCAGGGATTGAATATGTTGCTGCAAGTACTGCTGGCGTTCCTCTTCATTTTCGGCGTTGCAGTAACGCTCATAGTCCACCAGCGAAACCTTGGCATCAATCACAATGTCTTTACCTTCTGGCAGGCGGACCACCACATCGGGCATGCGGCGACTGCCATCGGCGTTTTGAATATTAAGCTGAGTCTCGTACTCTCGCCCTTTTTGCAAACCCGATTGCTCCAGTAAACGCTCCAGCACTACTTCGCCCCAACTGCCCTGAGCCTTACTGCTGCCCTTGAGGGCACGCGCCAAATTAACCGCATCTTCACCGATCTTGGTGGCTTGGCGTTGCAACTCCATCACCTGCCCTGACAGCCGGTTGCGCTCGGCATTTTCCTTGTCGTAGACATCCTCAACTTTTTTACGAAAATCCTGCAATTGTGTTTTGAAAGGCGAGAGGGTATTTTCCAGTAACGTCTGATTTGTGCGATTAAACTGTTGGTTTTTGCTTTCAAAAAGCCGGTTGGCTGTCAGCTCAAACTCCCGCTTTAGCTCGAGTTTGGCATTTTCGAGCAGCTGGGTTTGCTGTCCCAGCCCCTCTTGGGCCCGTGCCAGCTCCACTTCTTGACGTGCCGCCTGAGCGCTCAGAGCCAGGACCTTTTCCCGTTCTTGTTGCAGGTCTTGCCGATAAGTTTGCAATTGGTCCTGCAGATCTGTGGCGAGGCGTTCGTGGTACTGCTGCTCGCGCTCCCAGGCAGCCTCCTGCTGTTGCCAGTCGGCGCGCTGTCGGGAAAATCCGCGCGGCAGCCACACCAGCAGGCCAATAACCAGCAATAACAAGCAGCCCGTACTCATAATTAACAACAACGCTAACCAAGGATACGCAAGGAGTAATTCACTAATCATGGATTTCACAATTTATGTCCGCAATGCTGTTGGTGTTGGTTCATTCTGGCTATACTGTGGCGGCTGCCACAATGACCTGACGCAGACATTATAGAATGAATAATAGCCCGTTAACCCAACAGGTTCGCCAGCTTTGTGCTGATGGTTACCGCTTGTACGACAGTGGTGATTACCGGCTGGCACTGCGCGCATTCTATCAAGCCTGGCTGTTGATTCCCAAGCCGCAAACAGACTATACAGAAGCCGGATGGGTACTGACAGCTATTGGAGATAGCTATTTTCGCCTGGGTCAATATGCAACCAGCAGCGAGTCTTTGCAGTCAGCATTGTATTGCCCCGAGGCTGATAAGAGTGCTTTTCTGCAATGGCGTTTGGGGCAGTGCCTATGGCACCTGCAGCGCCCCAGTGAAGCACGAAAACTGCTTTTTCGCGCCTACAAGATGACTGGCGAGAGCATATTTGAGAATGAAGATCTCTGTTACCGTCAAGTCATTGCTGACTTATTACCCGCCCTATGAAAGATCCCGCTAACCCCCCAACCATTGCTGTTTTTGATTCCGGTGTCGGCGGCCTAAGTATTCTCGCCGAGGCGCTCAGGCTGCTGCCCGGATGCCGATTTGATTACCTATGTGACAATGCGGGTTTTCCCTACGGCACACGTGCGGATAAATTTATTATTCAGCGCAGCCAGCGGGTTATCGAAACCTATTTTCAGCAGTGTCAGATGATGCCTGATATGTTGGTGGTGGCTTGTAATACCGCTAGCACTCTTGCCCTGCCCCATCTGCGCGCCACTTTTGATCTGCCTATTATCGGCGTCGTACCGGCAATTAAACCTGCGGCTGCCTATTCACGTACTGGCGTTATCGGTTTGCTGGCCACGCCGGCAACAACCAAAAGGGCTTATACACAAAAATTGATAAACGATTACGCGGCTGACTGTCAGGTTATTAGTCAGGGCTCCAGCAATCTCGTGGTGATGGCAGAAAATAAACTGCGTGGACTGCCGCCCGATTTATCCTTACTGGCCGAGGAGCTGAAAATTTTTACTCAAGTATCCGCGTTAAATCCGCATCCGGAAAAACTCGATTGTCTGGTGCTGGCTTGCACTCACTTTCCATTATTGGAAGAGGAAATTCAAGCCTGTCTCGGCCCCCAAGTACAACTGCTGGATTCGGGCAAGGCCATTGCCAAGCGTATTCATTATTGGTGTGATCAACTCGGTTACTCTTGCCACCAAGAAACCTCCAGGGTTCTAGAAGGCACGGCATGGTTTAGCGCCAAAGATCCCGAGCTTGAAACAATGAAACCTTGCCTAAATCCTTTGCAGCTAACAAGAGTCAGCTATCTTGCCAACCTCGACGATTTGTAAATACCGCTGACATAAACTCATTCAGAGGCATGGGTTTTCCATACAGATAGCCCTGCCCATAATGACAGCCGCCAGCGGCAAGAAACTCATGTTGCTCCGGAGTTTCCACGCCTTCCACCACCACTTTGTAATGCAGGCTGTTGGCCATGGCAATAATCAAGGTGGTAATCGCTCGGTCCTCTTCATTCTCAGGCAAGCCCTGCACAAAACTACGGTCGATTTTCAAACTGTTAATCGGCAGACGTTTTAAATGGCTGAGTGAAGAATAGCCCGTACCGAAATCATCGATGGCAATATTACAGCCACGCGCGCGGATTGCTTCCAGTTGTTTAATCGCATCTTGCGTATCGCGCATTAAAGTGCTTTCAGTCACTTCCAGATTGACGTATTTGGCCCCGAGGCCGCTGCTACTGAGTGCCTGATCCAACGTTTCGTTAAAATCTGTATCGATTAATTGGCGATTCGACAGATTCACCGACAACATTAAATTAAAACCCAAGGCCTTTTGCATGTTCCGAACTTGGCTACAGGCGGTTTTTAATACCCATTTACCCAAAGGCACAATCAGCCCCGAGTCCTCTGCCTCGGGAATAAAATCACTCGGATTTACCACTCCGCGGCTGGGATGGTTCCAGCGCACCAGCGCTTCGGCAGCAAAGATTTTTCCTGTAGAAAAGTCTATAAGCGGCTGGTAATAAAGCTCGAACTGCCCCAAACGCAGCCCCAAACGCAGCTCTCGCTCAATGGTCAATCGCCGCTCCACCGCCAGGTTCATATCGGCGGTGTAAAACTGCATGCCGTTGCGCCCTCTCTCTTTCGCTTGATACATGGCCAAATCGGCATTTTTCATCAAGACTTCCGAGTCTTTGCCATCGTCGGGGGCAATGGTAATACCGATACTCACACCGACGACAATCTCTTTATTGTTGAGATAGACAGGCTGGTTGAGTTGATGAATGATTTTCTGAGCGATACGATAAATGTACTGCGGCCCTTCTACCGCATCAAGCAGGACCGCAAACTCATCGCCGCCCAAGCGGGCCACCAGATCTTCTGTGCGCAGACATTGTTGCAACCGCTCGGTCACTGCTTGCAGCAACTGATCGCCAGCTTCATGCCCCAGTGTATCGTTGATATTTTTAAAGTGATCCAGATCGAGATAAAACAATGCCAGACGCGAATTATCCCGCTGAATATGCGCCAGATTCCGCACCAGCTGCGTTTTAAACTGCACCCGGTTGGCCAGCCCGGTTAAAGGATCAAAATAAGCGAGCTTCTCAACTTCTTCCTGCTTCTCCTTCAGAGCAGAAATATCCTGTCCCACACAGACGTAGTAAGCCAGCTCACCATCGCTGGAAAAAATAGGCGCAATGGTTTGCATAAGCCAAAAACATTTGCCATTAAATGGGCAGGTCTGATATTCACGCTGCCAGTAATGCGTCTCCTCACCGTCCAGACACAAGTTGCCCCGGCCGGTTAAGGCGCGATAAATATCTTCCAGCCGAATGCCTTCGGCATTATCAGGTGCCAGCAGCAACAGCTCATAACCTGTGTATTCTTGTGTTTCCTGCAATCCGCTGATTTGCCAATATTGAGAGTTGGCGTATTCCAATTTCCAGTCGCGATTTAAAATAACCACCAGCGATGTACTGTTTTCGATGGCGCTCATCAATTTTCGCGATTCATAGCTGGCTTGATCCAGCTCGGAAATTTTGCTGTTTAAGCCATTTACCAGATGGCGGATATGATCCAGCATACTGTTAATGCTGACACCCAATTGACTAATCTCATCATTGCCTTTATCGGGCACACTCATTGCCCAATGATCCGATTGGATGGCGCTGGTGGCCGAGGCCAGCGCTGTAATACGACGAATAACAAAATGCCGAAGGCTGAAAAACAACACGGCAAACATACAGATGGCGACAATGGAAATATTGATATACACCGATTTCATACTTTCAGCAAAGCGCTCTTCAATAATGCTTTGCGGAAAATAAAATCCCACACGCCAGCCCGCCAGCGGAAAATCGCGCATAACGATATTCAGCGTATTGCCGGATAAAACATGACGATGAATATCTCCCAGAGCCTGAACATCGCTGTCAAACTGCTGAATATAATGATGCAAACCTGCATACAAAGGGGTATCTGTCGCCAGCATGACCTCTTTGTTCCCATCATTAGAACGACAGCTATCCAGCACT
>Ga0079223_10000910_pt1 | contig 16627 bp, 20 predicted proteins | sample Stecom2011_FD_75072 | JGI IMG/M metagenome (GOLD analysis project Ga0079223, IMG submission 75072) | Agricultural soil microbial communities from Utah to study Nitrogen management - Steer compost 2011 | ecosystem: Environmental > Terrestrial > Soil > Agricultural land | place: USA: Utah... | reverse complement strand
GATAAACTTCCTCATAACATTTAATTTCTGTTTCAATTTGTTTAAAGATAAAACTTCTATTTAAATCTGAAAGCTTTTTACAACCAGCTGCGGCAAATAATTCCAAAAATTCTTTTAAGGTTATTTCGTGATAGTTTCGAACCCGTTTCCATTTGTCCTCCACTACCAGGCCGCGGACGAGACTGGGATTATGGGTAGTAACTCCCGTTGGACACTTATTGGTATCGCACTGAAGCGCTTGGATGCATCCAAGGGCTAGCATCATCCCTCTTGCCGAATTGCAAACATCGGCGCCTATGCACAAAGCCTTAAAAATATCAAAGGCAGTAAAAATTTTTGTAGCTGTTATAATTTTGACATCTTTTTTTAAATCGAAACCATTTAAAGTATCTACCACAAAAACCAGCGCCTTCTCCCAAGGCATTCCCACATAATTGGTAAAATCAATTGGAGCTGCTCCCGTTCCGCCTTCTGCCCCATCGACTGTAATAAAATCAGGCTTTATACCCGTTTCTACCATCTTATCGCAAATTTCGATAAACTCTTCTTTACTTCCGATACAGAGTTTAAAGCCGATTGGTTTCCCATCGCTGAGTTCGCGCATTTGTTTTACAAATCTTAGCAAACCTTCCGCATCGCTAAAAGCGCTATGACCGGGTGGTGAAATAACATCGATATTTGGTTTTATCCCTCTTATTTTTGCGATTTCGGCCGTGTTTTTTACGGCTGGTAAAACCCCTCCATGGCCGGGTTTGGCTCCTTGTGATATTTTAATCTCGATCATTTTCACTTCAGGCATGGCGGCTTTTTCTTTGAATTTTTCGGGAGAAAAGTTGCCTTCCTCCGTTCGGCATCCAAAATATCCAGTACCCACCTCATAGACTAAATCCCCTCCTTTTAGATGATATTCCGAGATTCCTCCTTCCCCAGTATTATGGAAGAAATTTCCCGATTTTGCGCCTAAGTTAAGTGCCATGATGGCATTTTTGCTCAATGCTCCATAACTCATTGCAGAAATATTGAAGATACTTGCGCTGTAGGCTTTTTCGCAATTGGGTCCTCCTATTTTCACCCGGGGAGGAGTTGCCAATATGGGCGAAGGATAAATGCTATGCTTCATCCATTTATAGTTTTCTGCTTCTACGTTTAACTCCGTTCCAAAAGGATGGGTTAACTTCCCGTCCTTTGCACGGCCATATACGTAAGTGCGGTGATTTCTATCTATAGGTTTACCATCGGTATCAGATTCCACAAAATACTGATGTATTTCTGGACCGATCATTTCCAACAAAAACCGCATATGTCCTAGGACTGGGAAATTTCTTAGAATGGAATGTTGTTTTTGAAATAAATCGTAGATGCCGATGCCAAAAATCAAAAGACCAATTATTGAAAAACCATAGACTGGCCATATGGCTGTACAAGTAATTACGGCTATTATACCTAGCGCTATGAACGTAAATCGCATTGCTTCTCTCATAACATTTTCTTATTTTGAATTATGAAAGAGCGCCTTGATATCGTCCATCAAATTCTGTGATAAAATCGTTCATACACAAACTAAAGGCGCCATTACCAACAGTTACGCGCCAAATTTGAGAAACCCCAGCATTTTTAAGGATTTGGAGAATTTGGTCAGAAACATTCATACTGTATTCATTTACAGTAAAATTAAAACAGCTTTATTAGAAAAACCCTTCAAATAGGATGTTTTTGCCTTTAATTATGAATATTTTAACTCGAAAATTATTGTTTTACAACAATAGCAGTTGCTTTGTTGCCGGTAAGAAGATTCCACTCATACGAGGCTAGGATATTACCTACTTCGTCCTGAACCTGAACTTGCGCGGTATTTGGGCCAGAAGTGCCCTGATTGAGCGCTTGGAAGTCTATTTTATTAAATCCATCTTGTAGCGGAAGATTGAAGCCGCGGAAACTGCCCTCGAGTGTCACACTTGGAATAAGGATTTCGCCATTGACGAAGACTCTGATTCTATCGCCATCAACATATTCGTGATCTCGGTACATAACTGTAACAATTTTGGCATCGGTTTTAAAATCGCCTAAATACTGATCCTTTCCAAAGTCAGGTTTGGCCTCCTTGTCTTGGGTAAAATATTTGGGAGTTTTATTGGTGTTGTATTCCATCAAACCATCCCCGTTGTTCATACTGAAATTGGATTCTTTTTCAATTCCTAAATCGGAATTAATTGGAGCATTTGGGTTTTTGTTGTTTGATAGTGTAGGGGTTTTGATAGCCGGCATTTCAAAGCCTGTTGAACTTTCCCTGTTGGAATTTGGAAGGTCAAATTTCATTGGGCTGCTCGAATTATCTATTTGGGAGAACACAATTGTTCCCCACATTGTAAAAAACCCAAAAAGAACAAAAATTCGCATAAAAGTATTTTTAAAACTACTTACTTTAATTGCAATAAGCACACCAAGAATATTGAATCAAAATTATATTTATTTCTGTTCATCAGAAGCCGTTGCATCTTTTCTTTTTTTCCTAGTCCAAATGATAAATAGGACCACTACTACCAGAGGTAGAACGATAAATATAACTAGCTCGATTGGATCAGAAAAATCTACCGGTTGATTGTCCTGTGGCTTGGGAACCTCAGTTGGAATTTGTGCGGAGACTAAAAATGCTGAAAGTAGCGTTATAACTGCGAGGGCGGTTTTTTTCGTATTCATATAATTTTTATTTAAAAGTACGCAAAAAATAGTAGATCGCAAATTTAACATATAGTGTTAACTTTTTGGAAATTACGGTTTAATGTGGTACTATGCCGTGTTTTTCAAACCTAAACTTATTATTACTATGAGACAGCTTAAAATTACGAAGCAGGTAACCAACCGCGAAACCAAATCATTAAACAGTTATTTGCAGGATGTCAGCAAGATAGGCCTGATTACCGCTGAGGAGGAGGTAGAATTGGCCCAGCGGATTCGTGAAGGGGACCAATCTGCATTGGATAAACTGAGCCGTGCGAATTTACGTTTCGTGATTTCCGTTGCAAAACAATATCAAAATCAAGGATTAAGCCTGCCTGACCTAATTAACGAAGGTAACTTAGGATTGGTTAAGGCCGCCAAAAGATTTGATGAGACCAGAGGGTTTAAGTTTATTTCCTATGCCGTGTGGTGGATTAGACAGGCTATACTACAAGCTATTGCTGAACAATCCAGAGTGGTTCGATTGCCCTTGAACAAGATTGGCGATATCAATAAAATTAAAAAAGCATCCATTCACTTAGAGCAGAAGTTCGAGAGAATTCCAACCGCAGCTGAAATTGCCAAGGAACTGGATTTTAGCGAAGCCAAGGTACAGAGCTCGCTTAAAAATTCCAATCGAAGTCTTTCGATGGATGCGCCATTCCAAGAAGGAGAAAACGAAAATAACCTTTATGATGTTTTGAGTTCTGGCGAGAGTCCAAATCCAGACAGAAACTTGATGCACGAATCCTTGAGAATCGAAATCAACCGTGCCCTGGACACTTTGGCTCCTCGTGAGGCCGATGTTGTAAAACTCAACTTTGGTTTGGGTGGACAGCCGCCTATGACACTTCAGGAGATTGGCGATACTTTCGATTTGAGCCGTGAGCGCGTCAGACAAATTCGCGAAAAGGCTATTAGAAGACTTCGTCAGCAATCCAAAAGCCACATCCTAAAAAAGTATTTAGGATAAGTACTTGTTATTAAAATATTGACGAAATGTCAATATTTTATGAAATTCTTGTGAACGAGAATTATTTCTGCGGTTATCTTTATCGAACTAAGCTTCCATAAAAATGACGCCTGAAATAATTCTCGTTTTTTCTATTCTGATCGTTACCATCATTTTATTTGCATTTGAGGTTTTTTCAGTAGATAAAATCGCGTTTTTCATTATAGCTTCCCTAGCATTAACGGGTTTGGTAGAACCGGAACAGGCCATTTCAGGCTTTTCAAATTCAGCGACCATCACCGTTCTTTCTTTGATGATAATTGCACTGGCCCTGGAAGACAATGGCGTGATTGCAACGTTAGCGCGATTTCTAAAGAATTTGCATATACTTCCGCTCTTCCTTCTCTTGCCGGTTTTTATGTTTATAACCGGCGGAATTTCCGCTTTTATAAACACAACGGCTGTTGTTATTGTTTTTATAAAAATCATTTCGGAGTTGGCTAAGCGGTTTAACCTCCCACAGGCCAAGTTGCTCCTCCCTATTTCCTTTGCTGGAATCCTTGGGGGTAGTTGCACTTTAATGGGTACTTCAACAAATCTTATTGTAAATTCTGTAGCCAAGGATTTGGGTGCAGAGAAGTTTAGTTTCTTTGAATTTTCGCTGTTTGGGGTGATTTTCCTTGTTATAGGAATTATTATCGTAACGCTCCTTTCCCGCTTTCTTCCCAAAGATTCCCAAGAAAGTTTACCAGATGCCTATGAATTGGAAAATTTCGTGACTACCGTAATTATTAAAAAGGATTCCAAGCTAATCGACAAGAAAATTGAGGACACCTTTCTATATACCAACCCAGAAATCTCCATTTTAAAGCTCACGAGAAACAAACAAATAACCAATGCTCCTGGAAAGTACATCACCCTAAAAGCCAACGACAGATTGGTCCTGATGTGCGGTCTTGAAAATTTAACTGAAATAAATGAGGCTGAGGGGTTGAGTATTCATAAGAAGCGGGAATCAAAAACCAAGATTACGGCTGAAAATGAAGAGTCTGGATCTAAAACTAAAGCGGAAGAGTTTGGTTTTGTGGAACTCCTTATACTTCCGGGATCTGTTTTAATCGGAAAAACCTTAAAGCAACTAAGAAAGCACAGTTTTCTAAACGCCATACCTATTGCAATTAAGAAAAGACGAAATATCCGAAACACAAAAGAACGTTTGGTTCGAAAAAATTTAGACCAAATTACGCTCAAGCCAGGTGATAGGCTTCTTGTAGAAATTCCAAAAAATGAAATCAGCCAACTCTATACAATGGAAAATGTTGCCATTATGAGAGAGCATAAAATCAAGCCATCTGTAAACAAGCGGAAAAGAAGACTTTCCTTCGCCATTTTGATATTGGTAATCGGTTTAGCCGCCAGTGGCATATTATCCATACTCGTAAGCGCTATTACAGGAGTTAGCCTTCTTCTATTGACGCGATGTTTAGATTTAAATGATGTTTACCATCGAATTAATTGGCAGGTAATTTTCCTTCTGGCCGGAATGATTCCTTTAGGAATTGCCATGAACAATACGGGAGCCGATAAATGGATTTCTGACCAATTGCTAGGGGTTTTAAATGGGCAATCCAAATTGATTATCATCGGACTTATTTTTCTGATTACGATGCTTCTTAGCAGCGTAGTCAGTAATAATGCCACCGCCATTATTATGACGCCAATCGCCATAGCTGTGGCTGTTGGATTAAGCTTATCGATGAAACCTTTTATTCTTTCTGTTTTATTCGGAGCCAATTTTAGCTTCTTTACCCCAATGGGATACCAGACCAATACTTTAATTTACGGGATGGGCTTCTATAAGTTTAAACATTTTTTTTTAATTGGAGGCGTGCTTTCCATCGTGCTTTGGCTTGTAGGAACTTTTATGCTCGCCACCCTCCTTTAACCTAACTAACTTATGAGTTCAAATAGATTTTCATTAAACGATTCCATTTCAAATTTGATGGACAAATTGGACGGATGGCTCGATACTATTATTCTGAAGCTTCCCAATTTAGCAGTAGCGATATTAGTATTGACCGTGTTTTATTTTATTGCAAAAGGAATAAAGAGAATATCCAGAAAATTTCTTTTTAGGAAAATAACCGATGAATCGGTTAAGCAGATGCTTTCCAAAATAATTTATGCAGTTATCATGCTAATAGGCTTCTTTATTGCCTTAGGAGTAATGCAATTGGACAAAATACTAACCTCGGTACTTGCTGGTGCAGGTGTTATGGGATTGGTCATCGGTTTGGCGCTGCAAGGAACTTTGAGCAACACCGTTTCAGGTTTAATGCTCTCATTTCAACCCAAAGTACGTATGGCGATTTTATAGAAGCTCAAGGTAAAAGCGGCTATGTGGAAGAAATAGACCTTAGAAATGTTACCGTACGCCAGCCGGACAATGATTATGTTATTATACCTAATAAAATATTTGTTGAAAATCCGTTTATAAATTACTCCTGGTCAGTTCGAAGCCGCGTGGAAGTTAGTTGCGGTGTTGGGTATGAAAGCGATCTTCAACAGGTGGAGGATTTAGTCCTTAAGATAATCTCAGAAAACTTTGAGCAAAATGAAAATGAACACGTAGAATGCTTCTTTACAGAATTTGGCGACAGTTCCATCAATTTTGTCGTTAGGTTTTGGGTGGAGAGCGTTAAACCAAAACCAAAACTGGAAGCTAAACACAAAGCAATCAAATTGATAAAAACGAATTTTGATGAGGCGGGTATCAATATTCCCTTCCCAATTCGGACAATGGATTTTGGCAAAAACAAATTGCGATTTGATTCAGAAACGGATCAATAGTTTTATCTTAACCTTAAAAAAAAACAAAATTTAATTACTATGAAAAAGTTATTGAGAATACTTTTGGCTGGCTGGGGCGCTAAGAAAATAGGTGGCGGAAAATGTGGTTGCATAGGAGTTGTTGTGGTATTTATAATCCTATATGTACTTCTAGGTCACGTGCTATAATGATTTTATCAAATTATTTTTTAACAAAAGTATAGCATGCATTAACTAATTTTTTGGTGGGATGTCACGGTATATTTGCCCTAACAAACCTTAAAAACTTAGAATCATGAAAAAAGCTATTGCACTTACCATGCTAGCGGGAGCATTATTTGCTACCTCTTGCGTTTCGAAAAAGAAGTATGTAACGCTGGAAAACCAGTACAACGACACTCGCTCGACTCTTACAAAAACTCAACTTGAGAAAGAGGAACTTGAGGCAAAATATGCCAAGATCGAAGACCGTGTTGCCAGTTACAACGCCAAAATCCAATCACTTTCCGATACCAATAACGAAAGGCTTCAACAAATTGAAGGTATCGTAATTTCGGAAAATGATAAAGTAAAAATGCGTCAAGCCCTTGCCAATGTCGATCCCCAACAATTGGCTCAAGCTAAAACGCTTCAGGATTCAATGAATCTAATCATTTCACACAATTTGAAGAAGAATCTCGATAGCAGTCTTATTGCCTCTGGGGAAGAAGACGATATCGATATTACCATCGACGAAACTGTGGTTATGATAACAGTGTCGGATAAGTTATTGTTTAGTTCCGGTAGTGCGCGGGTCAATCCAAAGGCCAATAATCTATTGAGCCGTTTGGCAGATGTTATTAATAGCGAGCCTGCGTTGGAAGTTATGGTAGAAGGCCATACAGACAGCCAAACTGTTAAGCCAGGTGCTTATATTAAAGATAACTGGGAATTGAGTGTTGATCGTTCAACTGCAGTAATTAGAGTGCTACAGGACAAATTTGGAGTAGATCCCGCCAAATTGATTGCGGCCGGAAGGAGTAGTTTCCATCCTCTTACTGAAAATGAAACAAAAGAAGGAAGAGCTACCAACCGTAGAACGCGAATTGTAATCTTACCTAATTTAGACAAATTCTTGGCCCTGCTTTCAGCCAATTAAAAACTTGAAAGTAAACAACAGTAGAAAAAGCGACCCAAAAGGTCGCTTTTTTTGTTTTAAGCCTAATATAAAGTTCAGTCTAAGGCAAAATTTTTGCGACAGTATTAAGGAATTCCAAATTTAAATTTATCTTTAATTAGTTTAAAGATGAATCTTTATGGAAAAAAGACTCGATTCCGATTTTTGTGAGCTCTATCTATATGATACCTACGCCATTCTTCGTGTGTACGAAAATCAACATTTGGATTTAAAAAAAAATGATTGGATTCGGGAACAATATCAGGAACATTTTGGAAGTAGGGAGTTTGTTGTGGTTGCCGATAGGAGATTTCATCATACCATAGATTTAAATATCTACATAGATGGGAAGATGAAAACCAAAAAAGGATTGGCTATTGTTTCATCAATGGAACAAGAAAGGGAAAGAGCTTTGGTGGAACAAAAGCTTTTCCCTCATAGTTTTACTTTCTTTAATAGTTTGGAAGATGCCTGTTCTTGGGCGAAGCACTTCTTTTAACTAGTGTATTATCCCGCTTTATTTTGAAGGGGGTGATGTTGGTCTTACCTCAATTTTGCTCGGTAGGGTTCTTGGATTCATCTTTAGTAAATCTACTACTAGTTTCCCTATATCCTCCTTTTGAATTTTCCAAGCGTCCTTTTCATCGGGTTCATTATTATTAAAATAAGTTGAAACCGACCCAGGCATAATCGTACTTATTTTTACTCCATAGTCACGCAAATCCAACATTGCGGCCTGTGTAAAGCCGGTTAATCCAAATTTACTGGCATTGTATGCACTTCCACCCTTAAAAAAATTGGTGCCTGCCAAACTAGAGATGGTAATAAAGTAACCCTGATGTTTTTTCAGTTGGTCAACACTGGCTTTTAAGGTGTAAAAAGGTCCAGAAAGATTTGTGTCAATGGTCTCTTTCCATTCTTCAATAGAGATTTCATCTACAGATGCAAAATGGCCAAGGCCGGCGTTGGCAATTACAATATCCAATTTCCCAAATGCTTTAAGCACCTCTGCCACTGCTTTTTCCTGACTTTCAAAGTCTCGAACGTCCGCTTCCAATCCTATGGCTTGGGCTCGGTCATTACCATGAGAGTTAAGTTTTTTGGCCGCATCATCTGCCGAGTTTTTATTTCTTCCTGTAATTGCTACATTGATTCCTTCTTTTAAAAGAGCTTCAGCAATCCCGTAGCCAATTCCTTTGGTGCCCCCGGTTATTAGGGCAACTTTCTTTCCTAAATCATTCATAATTTCTTATTTTTCCCAAAGTTACCATTTGCTATCGCCAAAGCTCCTAAATTCAACTTAAAATTAGTCGATGAGATTCCTCCCTTTAGTCTTTATTATATTTTTGTTTTTTAGTTTTTCATCTGATAATCAATCTAATACTACCCCTTCTAAAATCCAGGAGCCATTAGTTAATCTAGAAGAACTTTCCACCGAATTTGCTTACGAAATAAGATATGCCACTCCTAATAATTTTATCGGGGAAACCTTATACGATTGCGCAAAGTGTTTGTTGCGGCCTGAAGTTGCCCAAGCTCTTTTGGAGGCCAATCAGTATTTTTGTGAAATGGGTTATCGCATAAAAATCTACGATTGTTACCGACCGCTGGATGTTCAGAAAAAAATGTGGGCCAAAGTTCCACGCGCCACCTATGTTGGCAATCCTTATGGCAATGGATCCGTGCACAATCGGGGTGCGGCGGTGGACATGACATTAGAAACCCTTGAGGGCTGTTATGTGGAAATGGGCAGTGATTACGATTTTTTTGGAAAGGCGGCACATATCGACAATTACAATTTTCCAGCTGAAACCCTTGCCAATAGGAAATTGCTTTTTGATGGTATGCGCAAATTTGGCTTCGCCCCTATCCGCACGGAGTGGTGGCATTTCAGCTTTAGAAAAAACAGAAGTTTTGGAGTGCTAAATACTCCTCTACCCTGCGACTGAATCTCTTAATTGTTTATGTAATATTTTGACTCGCCTAATTTATTCCTAAATTGTGGCGAGGCAGTTTACAAGCTGTATCTTTGTCGAAAATTATAAAATATTGGAACTTTCAGTAAAATCTTTTAGACTTATTAGCACTTTAGAAGCTATATCATTTTTGGTGCTTTTAGGCATAGCAATGCCTCTTAAATATATTTGGGAAATGCCTCAAATGGTACAAGTGGTTGGCATGGCCCACGGAATTCTCTTCGTGATGTATGTTGGCGGCGCGATTTATATGTATAAAAAATTAAATTGGTCCATGGGCATCTTGTCCATTGTAATATTGTGTTCAATACTTCCATTTGGACCCTTTTATGTTGAGAAAAAGTATTTGTAATGATTGATGAAGCCCTTAGATATTACAGCTGTTGGATACAAGAATACCTCATAGAAAACGGGATGGCTTTGGAATGGGCTATTTTCTTAAATATTCTGGTAAATGGATTTGTAGTATTAGTTGCCTTAAAACTGTTGGATATTGTTTTTCGGAAGCTGGTGGTAATAGTTTTTAAGGCTTTTAGCGTAAGAACCAAAACAACTTTTGACGATTATCTTGTAAAAAGTAATTTTCCCCGGTATGTTGCGCGTCTCTTGCCCCTTGTGATATTTTCATATCTCATTCCAATAGTTTTTATTGAAACCCCCCTATTCGCCAAGATTTTTGAGATTGTAACCAATATTTATTGGGTTATTCTTGTGGTGTTTATTTTTCGAAGTATCCTTCGGACTTCCAGGAATTATCTAGAAGAAAGTGAACGTTTCAAGGACAAACCTTTGGAAAGTTATCTGCAAATCTTGATGATATTTGCTTGGGGAATTGGGATCTTTCTAATTATTCAAATCCTCACAGGATATTCCATAGCTAGCCTCGCCACTTTAGGAGCTGCTTCGGCGGTAGTGCTTCTTATTTTCAAGGATACCATCTTAGGTTTTGTTGCTAGTATACAGGTATCTGTAAACGATATAGTGAGAATGGGGGATTGGATAATCTTTAGCAAATATGGGGCCGATGGTTTTGTTGTTGAAATCAATTTGTCCACCGTGCGGATCCAGAATTGGGACAACACTTATACAACCATCCCCACTTATAGTTTGATATCAGATTCCTTCCAAAACTGGCGAGGAATGGATGAAAGCGGGGGTAGGAGAATTAAGCGCTCTATCTATATAAAACAGTCCTCTATAAAATTTCTTTCCCCTGAGGATGTGGAAAGGTTTAAAAAAATAGAATTGATTAGGCCTTATATCGAACATCGACAAAGAGATATTGAAAAACACAATACATTAAAAGAAGTAAACAGGGAAGTTCAAATAAACGGTAGAAACCAAACCAACCTCGGTGTTTTCCGAAATTATATAGATGCCTTTTTAAACCAAAACACTGCAATAAATAAAGATTTGTCTCTAATGGTAAGACATCTAGCCCCGACTGATAAAGGTCTTCCTATCGAAAACTACTGTTTTAGTCGCGACAAGCGCTGGGTAAATTATGAGCACATTCAAGCGGATATCTTTGACCATCTCTTGGCCGCAGTGCCCTATTTTGATTTGGAAGTATTTGAACTTCCAACTGGAAAAGATGTGCAAGCTCTAACCGGATCTAATTAGACAAACGATCTTTTACGAACTCCTTTTGCGATTTTCCATGCGCAGTAGGCTTACCATTTTCGTCAAGACCTACCATAATAATCTTTTCAATACTGATAATAACCTCCCGTGTCATTTTATTTCGCACTTCACAACAAAGCGTAATCGAAGTATTTCCGAAACCTATAATATCCAAGCCAATTTCAATAATATCTCCTTGTTTTGCAGAGCTTCGAAAATTTATTTCACTCATAAATTTGGTTACCGCTCTAGGGTTTTCAAGCTGAATGATAGCATAAAGGGCCGCTTCTTCATCAATCCATTCCAACAATCTGCCTCCAAAAAGAGTTTCATTGGGATTTAAATCTTGTGGTTTTATCCATTTACGGGTATGAAAGTTCATCGAGCGAAAGTTAAATTATACAAGTAAAACTAAGGAATATCTCAGTCAAAAAACAACTCTCAAAAGGTGTTGATTTTCGAAAGTGGAACTGATTTTCACTTCAAAGATGCGAATTTTAAAATTGGGAATAAACTCAATATTCTATTTTTTGATGTAGATAGTTTTTCGATTTAAAAACTCTCTAATCCCGTGTTCGCTCAATTCACGGCCATATCCACTTTGTTTGACTCCTCCAAACGGCAATCTTGGATCGCTCTTTACCAAGTCATTAATAAAAACGGCTCCTTCATCAAATCGGGAAGCCAACTTTTCTGCTTCTTTAATATCTTTAGTAAAAATAGATACACCTAAACCAAATTTGGAGTTGTTTGAAAGTTCGATAGCTTCCTCAATATTTTTAAATGTCGTTACCGAAAGTACTGGTCCAAAAGTTTCTTCTTCAAAAACCGTCATATCTTTCGTTACATTCGATAAGACAGTGGGTTCAAAATAAGCGCCTTGCCGCTTCCCTCCTATTTCCAGTTTAGCGCCCGATTTTATGGAGGCATTTACTTGTTTCTCTATATCCATCGCTAAGTCTTTTCGTGCCATTGGTCCTATGTAAGTGGCTTTATCCATAGGGTCGCCGCTTTTTAACTCCCTCACTTTAATCAGCATTTTCTCCAAAAATGATTCGGCAATTTTTTCATCTATCAACAATCGTTTGCCTGCTATACAACTTTGCCCCGTATTTTGAAATCTAGCTTGCACGCAGATATCGATTGTTTTATCTACATCACAGTCCGCCAGAACTACCAAGGCATTACTTCCTCCAAGTTCCAAAACGCTTTTTTTGATGTTTTTACCGGCGATGGATGCCACTGACGATCCGGCGGGCCCACTGCCGGTGAGAGTTACAGCCTTCACTTTTTTGTTCTGGATAACTCCTTCAACGGCATCGCTTCCTATAAGTAAGGTGGAAAAACAGTGTTCTGGAAAACCAGCTTTTTTAAAAATTTTTTCAATATTCAAGGCACAGCCAAAAACGTTGGAAGCGTGCTTCAATATTCCAATATTTCCCGCCATCAACGCCGGAGCTGCAAACCGAAATACCTGCCAATAAGGATAATTCCACGGCATAACAGCTAGAACAACTCCCAGGGGTTCATAACTTACGTAGCTTTTATGGGCATCGGTTTTTACAATTTCCGGTTGCAATTGTTTTTCGGCATTCTCGGCGTAATACTCACATACCCACGCACATTTTTCTACCTCGGCTATAGCTTGGGAAATAGGTTTCCCCATTTCAAGGGTCATAGTCTCGGCATATTCTTTTGCATTAGTTTTAAGCTCCTGTGCTGCTGCGAGCATTAATTTCCTTCTTTCTGCAAAAGAAGTTTCGCGCCAGTTATAAAAACGTTTGTCGGCCTTTTCAATTATTTCTTCAACTTGGCTTTTAGTATGATTTTTATAGACTTTGATTTCTTTTGCTGAATATGGATTCAACGAACTTGTTACTGACATGATTTTTATTTTAAAAGTATTGAAAACATTGGAGACTAGCCAGTGGGTTAAGATGATTTTAACTGGAAATCTGTTGAAAATATTCCATCCAATTCTTCGTTAACTTTTAACTATATTGATACATTTGTCAAAATCTTTAATTCGATGAAAAACACTCCACTTACACACATTCATGAGCAATTGGGTGCCAAAATAGTGCCCTTTGCTGGTTATAATATGCCCGTTTCATATGAAGGGGTCAACATAGAGCACGAGACCGTTAGAAATGGGGTTGGTGTTTTTGATGTTTCCCATATGGGTGAATTCTTAATAACCGGGCCAAAAGCATTGGAACTTCTCCAAAAAGTGACGAGCAACGACGCCTCCAAATTGATGGATGGGCAAGCTCAGTACACTTATTTACCTAATGAAACAGGTGGCATAGTAGATGACTTGATCGTCTACAAAATGGCAGATGAAAAATACTTATTGGTTGTAAATGCTTCCAATATCGATAAAGATTGGGAATGGATTTCAAAACACAATAATGTGGGGGCAGAGATGCGGAACCTATCTGATGACTATTGTCTTTTGGCTATTCAAGGTCCAAAAGCTATTGAAGCTATGCAAAGTTTAACTTCAGTAGATTTAAGTGCTATTAAATTTTACAATTTTATAGTAGCCGATTTTGCTGGTGTTGAACATGTTATTATCAGTGCTACAGGATATACCGGTAGCGGTGGTTTTGAAATTTACTGTAAAAACAACGAAGTAGAACAAATTTGGACTAAAGTGATGGAAGCCGGAAAAAGTTTCGGTATAAAACCCATTGGTCTTGCGGCCCGGGATACGCTACGCCTAGAAATGGGTTTCTGTCTTTATGGCAATGATATAGACGAATCTACCTCTCCCTTAGAAGCAGGTTTAGGATGGATCACCAAATTCACCAAAGATTTTATCAATTCTGAAAACCTCAAAAAGGAAAAGGAAGCTGGGATAAAAAATAAACTCATCGGTTTCGAATTAAAGGAACGCGGAATTCCACGTCATGATTATGAAATCACCGATAATTCCGGAACTGTAATCGGTCGTGTTACCAGTGGTACTATGGCTCCATCCTTGAGTAAAGGTATTGGTTTAGGATATGTAACTACTGAGAACAGTGCTCCAGGAACTGAAATCTTTATACAAATACGGAACAAGCCCGTGGCTGCAACAATCGTAAAAACTCCTTTCTATAAGCCTTAATGCAGGAATGACATTTTATTTCAGGGAAATCCCCAATCCGTTTAGAGTTTTCTCAATACTTTATGTTTGGGTTTGGCAAAAAACTGTTGTGAAATATTTTAATTAAAACTCAAACTTTATAATCGTGGCAGGGGAAAGAAATTTGAAATGAAGAAGAAGGACGAAAAACAGCGAATTTTAATTTTAGGTGGTAGCGGCTTTGTTGGGAATGCGCTTTACAAGGAACTGCTCCCCTATTTCGAAGTTTACGGCACCTATTGCCAGCAGTCCGGTATTTTTTCCGACAATCAGGTTTTTTATGAATTTTGCGTCGAAACAGATTCTATGTTTCTGCTTTTGAATCAAATTCAACCTACCATCATTATTTCGGTCATAAAAGGAGAACAACCGGAGCTATTGGATGCTCATCAAGAAATAGTCAATTATGCGTTAATTAATAATGAATGTTTAGTGCTATACATTTCCTCACAAGAGGTGTTTGACGCCAAATTTGATCATCCTTCTTATGAAAATGATTTGCAGCTTTCCCTGACGCCACAAGGAAAATTTAAAATTGCAGTTGAAAAATTATTGCTAGAAGCTATTCCATCACAAACAACAATTTTACGTTTGCCGATGGTTCTTGGAATCAATTCACCACAAATAATCCATTTACGTCAATGTATAAAGCATTATGCCAATTTTGAGGTTTTCCCAAATCTAGTAATCAGCACTACTACAATAAGCAAGGTATGTCAACAAATTCATTATATAATCAATCATTCCCTGTGCGGAATATTCCATTTAGCAAGCAATGACATGGTACATCATGAGGAAGTTTTCAGGGAAATCTCTTCAAAAATTAGCGATAAAATGCCTATCTTTAAAAGTGTCTTTAGCAGTAATGAGGATAGATATAAAGCCATTCTTCCTAAGAAAAACATATTGCCATATCCTCATCAAATCACCATTTCAGAAGTTATTGAAGAGTCCAGTTTAAACGAAGAAATCATCTCAATAAAATAATAATCTAAAAACATATAAAATGAAAGCTCTATCAGAAAAAGAAATTAAGGAAAAACTAAAGGAATTCGAAGGATGGGAATATGAAGAAGGTGCTCTACACACCGTTTTTGAATTCGAAGATTTTAAGGAGGCATTTTCTGCCATGACCCGAATTGCTTTTGAAGCAGAAAAAATGAACCATCATCCAGAATGGACCAATGTTTACAATACTTTGGAAATCTATCTTTCAACCCACGATGCCGATGGGGTGACAGAGAAAGATTTTGAACTTGCCAAAACCATCGATTCGCTAATTGGTTAACGGGTCTTTCGGAATGATAGAATGAATTTTTATATTTGAATTATTCTTTTATCGATAAAATTTAAATAACAGTAACAAGAATTTTTTATGGGAAGAGCTTTTGAGTTTAGGAAAGCAAGGAAAATGAAGCGTTGGTCTGCTATGTCCAAAGCATTTACACGAATAGGAAAAGACATTGTAATTGCCGTAAAAGAAGGCGGACCGGATCCGGATTCCAATTCGAGACTCCGTGCGGTAATCCAAAACGCCAAATCGGTAAATATGCCCAAAGAAAATGTGGAACGCGCCATAAAGCGGGCCAGCGACAAAAGTTTGGGCGACTATAAGGAGGTTCTTTTTGAAGGCTATGCCCCACATGGAATTGCGGTTTTAATAGAAACGGCCACAGATAACAATACCCGAACTGTTGCCAATATCCGCAGTTATTTCAACAAATGCGATGGCAGTTTTGGAACTTCCGGTTCTGTGTCGTTCATGTTCGACCATAGCTGTAACTTTCGCATTGACCCTGAAGGACAAAATATTGAGGAACTTGAATTGGAACTTATAGATCACGGGCTGGATGAGATTTTTGAAGATGAGGATGGGGTATTGATTTATGCTCCTTTTGAAAGTTTCGGATCTATTCAATCTTATTTGGAAGAAGCAAAAATCGAAATTCTCTCCTCTGGTTTTGAGCGTATTCCACAAGTAACCAAAAGATTAACGGAAGAACAAGTAGCGGATGTTGAAAAGCTTTTGGAAAAAATTGAAGAGGATGACGATGTTCAAAACGTTTATCATACCATGGAGGAATCGTCAGAGGACTGATGACTGTTCAATCATTACTACCATAAAAAAGAGGCTGTCTAAAAAGGGCCGCCTTTTTTCATGGTAAATTGGCTAAGATTTCGTATCTTCATGCTATGAAAGCAAGCCCTGTTTGGAAGACCAACAGCCAGAACCAATTGAGTCT
>Ga0079223_10000909_pt1 | contig 16632 bp, 19 predicted proteins | sample Stecom2011_FD_75072 | JGI IMG/M metagenome (GOLD analysis project Ga0079223, IMG submission 75072) | Agricultural soil microbial communities from Utah to study Nitrogen management - Steer compost 2011 | ecosystem: Environmental > Terrestrial > Soil > Agricultural land | place: USA: Utah... | reverse complement strand
TCTCTTTATTCTGGAAGGCGGAGTGTTGGTACGGAACCATAGACGCGGCCGGGAGTGAACCGATTTTTTTAATGTATAAAGGAACAACCGGTCCAGGGACGCCGGAGACCGTAATTGTCCTAAAGAAGGTAAAGGAATGAGACGGATTAAAAGCCATAAAATACTGTAGTTACGGAGCTTGTTAAAATAGAAGAATTGCCATAGTTGTTTTGAAAAAGCGGTTTTAGCCTGAGCTAAAACCGCTTTTTCCTAAGGTGAAATGTGTACGCGCACGCCCACGACGCAGGGTAGTTTTATTTTAGGAGCCGGCCTCCATCCACCACAAGCAACTCACCGGTGATGTAGTCCGCCGCCGACGAGGCCATGAAGAGCGCGACCTTGGCAATATCATCCGGTTCACCGGCTCTCCCCAGAGGAATTGCTTTAATGAATTCCTCAGGTATTCGCCTGCTCTTTTTCTCTGTCGCCATACCTTCTTCATTGAGCTTGCCAGTGCCTTCCGTGTTAATGGCGCCGGGGGCAATGGCGTTGACCAGAATATTGTGGGACGCGACCTCAAGGGCGAAGTTCTTAGTGAACATGGCGACCCCGCCCTTGGAAGCGTCATAGGCGGCCAGGCCCACCATGGACGGGTGTATGCTGTCAATCGACGCTATATTAATAATCTTTCCGCCCCTGCCTTGCTTAATCATTTGAGCGGCAGCGGCCTTGGAGGCAAAGGCGAGCCCTTTGAGGTTGATTGCCATTACCTTGTCAAACAAGTCCGGTTCCATCTCAAGCATGGGCACTGACGGGAAGATACCGGCATTATTCAGAAGGATATCCAAAGACCCGAACTCACTGACACATCTCTCTACCATCTTAACGCCTGCGTCGTTTCGACTAACATCAATTTCCATAGATACAACTTTTCCGGGACCTCCCGAAAGCATGCCCGCAGCAGCTTCTACAGTTTCTCCGTGGATGTCGGCCAGGAGCACATTGGCGCCAGCCTCGACAAAACGGCGGGCAATGCCAAATCCTATACCCATCGCGCCTCCGGTGATGATGGAGTTTTTACCTTTAATCTCGAAGGGATTATTCGTCATCATCATGAGCTATTATCCTCCTTTCGCTTTTGGACACACATAAGTAAGTTAAATTTTTGTCTATTGCCAATTCTTGTTCTGTTGGTTATATAATAATATAATTAAGCGGGAGAGTCGGTAGCCACAGCTACAAAGTGAGGGTGATTTCTATGCTTATGGCACATATTGATGTTTTAAAAAAAGCTTTATTGTTTCAGGGTGTCGCCACCCCTGATCTCCGGGCTATGCTGGAGTGCTTAGAACCGAAACTCGTCGCTTACCGGAAGAACGATTTTATCGCCATCAGTGGGGAGAGGTTTGAATCCATCGGGATTATAGTGTCGGGCAAGGTTGCGGTAGTCAAAGAAAATGCTGCGGGGGACCGAATCGTGATCGATATCTTAGAGCCGGGCGCACTCTGCGGCGCGGAAATAGTCTTCACCACCGACGCGGTCTGGCCCAATTCAGTAGTGGCCCAAGAAACCGGTGAGGTTTTGTTTATCTCTAAACGGAAGATACTCGGTCAATGTTATAAAGTTTGTCTCCGGCATCGGCTGATCATCGAAAACATGTTGAAAATAGTATCGGAAAAGGTCATGTTGCTTAATAAAAGGGTGGAGTATTTAACCATCAAGAGCATGCGCGGGAGGATCGCCGCCTTTCTACTAGAGGAATACGGGAGGACCGGTCGGACCATTATTGACTTGACATTGAACCGTAATGAAATGGCCGAGTTTTTACATGTTTCCCGGCCGTCCATGTCACGAGAGCTGGGGCGGATGAAAAAAGAGGGGATCATCGATTTTTATTTATCCACGATCCGCATTAAGGACCTGGACGCCCTGAAGGGAATGGCGGGGTAATAAGACTAGTTAAGTGGGAAGTGATAGTATTGGACTAATGTGTCATATATAAATTGAATTAAGACATTGATTTTATGACAGAATAGACATATACTATCAAGTAGAGGAGGGTGGGTTATGTTTGAACCTGTGTTGGCTGGTAAAAGGTTTAAAGAGTTAAGAGAGGAAAGTAAACTAAAACAGAGCCAGATGGCAGAGTATTTAGAGGTAGACCAAAGTTATATCTCAAAATGTGAAAAAGGCGAGCGCCAATTTAGTGTTGATCTCCTGGAAAAGGCGGGGGATCTTTTTGGGTGTTCTTTTGAATATTTCGTAAATCCGGAATATCAATACACACCAATACCTTTTACATTTCGCGCCGAGAGTATAGACACTAAAGACTTGAAAACCATTGCGGCTCTGAACAAAATAGCTTTGAATCTTCGTTATATGGAAGATTTAGTGGAGGAAGCTAAATCGTGAGAGAAAAGATTGAACTTAATGCGGAGGCGATTAGGTTACGCAAATACTTCGGGGAAGACGCCTATTCACCAATTGATGTTTTTTCTATGCTGAATAGCACCCCTGATCTGACAATTGTCTTTTATGCGATGAGCAAAAGGATCAGTGGCATGAGTTTTAGGGATGAAAAAATAAAGCTTATTGCGATTAATTCGACATTGACCTATGGACGTCAACGTTTTACCGCTGCCCATGAAATATGCCATTTGTTCCTGCACGACAACTTTAAAAGCATTATTTGCGGGAAAGATCTTGATTTTAATAAGGATCCATTAGAAAAAGAAGCTAACATGTTTGCGTCCTATTTTTTGGCCCCATACGAATCTCTGAAAGATTTTATCAGTGAAAAACTAAAAAAGGACAAGAAGCAACTTGAATTGAACGACGTGATTAGAATTGAACAACATTACGGCTTAAGTAGACAAGCAATTTTATGGCGGTTGATAAATGAGGGATATTTAGCGTTATCCAAGGCGGAAATCATGAAAACAGGGATTATTTCCTCCGCCTCCAAACTTGGTTTTGATTCCCGTTTATATTTACCATCGCCTCAAGAAAAACAGTATTATACTTTGGGAAGATATATTCAATTAGCCGAAGAGTTACAGAAGAAACAGTTTATATCTACTGGTAAATATGAAGAACTTTTATTAAGCGCTTTCCGGGCCGACCTGGTTTTTGGTTTGGACGGTGAAGGGGAAGAGAACTATGACTGATCGGTTGTTTTTCGATACAGACTGCTTCTCTTCTTTTTTATGGGTTCATGGGGAGTCTGTTTTATTAGAATTATTTCAAGGTAGAATAATTTTGCCTCAGCAAGTACTGGAGGAATTATGCAATCCAAGTATACCGCATATAAAGAATAAAGTAATAAGCTTAATTAACAAAGGTGATATTGAAACCCAACAAATACTAACGAATACTGAAGGATACAAACTCTATTATAAGATGCTCCCCCTAAAGGAGAATTGCGCATCGGGAGAGGTGAAGCAGCGGCTTTAGCATTAGCAAAAGCGCATGCCGGTATTATTGCCAGCAATAATATGAGAGATATCTATAAATACATTAAAAGGTTTCAATTGAAACATATAACAACCGGTGAGATCTTGGTCTTCGCCTTAGAAGCTGGCTTAATAAATGAAGAAAACGGCAATCAAATCTGGAGCAAGATGATTTTAAAACGCCGTTTTTTACCTGCGCCTTCTTTTTCGGAGTATTTGAGGATTAGGAGAAAGTGATAATGCTACTTTGACATGTGCCACGGATACCTGAAAAGCAATCATCGGTAACGGTGTTTTTTTATTTGGGTTACATTTTACCTGTTCTAGCTGCACCCGGTCTGGGTTGTACTCTGTTTAGTCAGAGCGGAAATGATAATTTCAAAAATCGATATTGACATTAATACAAATTTGTATTAAAATCAAAAATGTAAATAATACATTTTGGAGGTATGAAGATTATGGAGAACAGGTTTCCTTTGATTGGTGAGAAATTCCCAAAGATGACCGTAAAGACTACCCATGGAGTGAGAACTTATCCTGATGATCTGGAGGGGAAATGGTTTATCTTCTTTAGCCATCCAGCGGATTTCACTCCCGTCTGCACCACTGAGTTTGTGGCCTTTGCCCGGCGGGCCGAGGAGTTTCGTAAATTAGGAGCTGAACTGGTGGGGCTCAGTATTGATCAGGTTTTTTCTCATATCAAATGGGTGGAATGGATCAATGAGAATTTGCAGACCACGATCTCCTTTCCTGTGGTGGCCGACGATACCGGAGAGGTCTCCAAGCAGCTTGGTTTGATCCATCCGGGTCAGGGTACAAATACTGTGCGGGCGGTCTTCATCGTTGATCCGGAGGGGACCATCCGGGCGATTCTGTATTACCCGCAAGAATTAGGGAGGAACATGGATGAGATCTTACGCATGGTGAAAGGTTTACAGATTTCTACCGCCAATAGCGTGGCGATGCCCGCTGATTGGCCGAATAATGAATTGATCAGAGATGAAGTGATTATTCCGCCGCCCACTGACGAAGAAACGGCGAAAGAACGGAAGGCGAATCATGACTGCTACGACTGGTGGTTCTGTCATAAGAAGCTTTAAGGTTGTCAGGAGTCATCAGGCTACTCATGGCTTTGGGGGGCGGCGCGGATTTGTCGGCCCCTCTTTTTTTCCATAAACACGAGGGGCGTTAGTGACAGCGGATCCATAGTGTGAGCATGCTTGAGACTGGGCTGCGTATATGTTAAGATAGTTAATGATCCCGGCATGGTTAGCCAAAGGTAGCGAAAAAGACAAGAGGGATAAAGATGGGTATGGGGTATTTAAAAGAATTTTGTAACGCCCTGGAGAAGGTTGGGATCCGACCCACTCACCAGAGGATAGAGATTATGAAGTACTTGGCTGAGCACAGGGTACACCCAACCGCCGAGATGATCTATTCCGAGTTGAAAGAGGAAATCCCCACTTTCTCCAAGACAACGGTGTATAATACTTTGAAACTGCTTGAGGAGAAAGGGGTCATCTCCGCCTTGGCCACTGACGAGGATCAGGTAAGATATGAAGCGAACCTGAACCCCCATGGACATTTTAAGTGTGTGCAGTGCGGAGCATTATTCGATTTTGACTTACCCGGAGTAGTCTCCCTGGAGAAAGAGGTGGACGGACATTTGGTCCTGGAATGTCAGGTGATGGCCAAAGGGGTATGCCGCCAATGCCGGGCGGAGCAGAAAAATATTAAAGACATGACATAGGATGTTTAAGAGCGGGCGTGGTTCCGTTAAAGTAGAGGGAATTCCCTCTTTTTTTTTGAAAAGTTTGATTAACCTTTGCTGAGCTAAATTAAAAATTTACTCCAAAAAAGGTTTTTCTAATTTAGATCTGACGCTTGAATTTGTTGTGCTTGTTCCCGTTCTAAGACGAAGGATTCGGTCTCGCCAAAAAACTCTCCCTGGTTTTCCGGGGCGGTGTATCCCAGTTCGATGCCGGTGGCTTTGGCGATAAATGGATCCAAACAGCAGAGATCGGATGTTGATAAGTCGGCTAAGGCGGTTTTTCCTAATGAGATGGCGACCTGTTCCATTTCTTGCAGACAAGCGGATAAGTAGCGAAATAGACTTTTTGCGCCTCTGTCTATATCCAGGGCGCTCGTTCGTTTGCCGGTATAGACCACCAGGGAGGTGGGAGGTTCGAAGGGAACGGATTCCACCATCTGTTCGCTGATCAGGGCCATAACCGCAGCAGTCCCGATATAGACCGCATCCGCCCCTAAGGCCATTGCTTTAAGCATTTGACCGGGGGTGACAAAACCTCCGGTAGCAATTAAGTTGACATCACCAAGCGCTCTTTTTTTGGTTAAGTATTCTACGGCCCGGGTTATAGCAAAAAGTGTTGGCAAGCCAACGTCGTCTTGAAGAGTGGGCGATCCGCCGTGGGTTCCCCCTTCGGCGCCGTCTAGAGTTATGAAGTTCACCTCGGCCTCCAGGGCGATCTGCAATTCCTTCTCCAGATGGTGGGTGGCGGCGATCTTTAGACCGACGGGAACCCCGGTCTCATGTTTTAACCTGCCGACTAATTCCATGAATTCCTCTTTTGTATTTACTCCCGGAAGGCGGGAGTGAATGACCGCATCTTCCCCGTCTTTCAATTCGAAGACTTCTTGATAATCCTCGCCAATGTTTTTGGCCTTGCTACTTTGCGGGGCTGACCCCTGGGCCCCTTGACCTAATTGGATCTCAATTGCATCCAGCAGTCGGTATTTTTCGGGGGAGTTTAACCACCCACCCCGGTTATACTGGCCTATAAACTTTTGGGCGGCTTCTCTTTCTTCCTTTAAAAGCCCTGCTTCTCCCGAGTTGGTGGCGGTTCCGGCCATGGTCGCCGCTTTCGCCAGGGCGATTTTGGCGTTTTTACTTAATGCTCCGCCAAAGGACATGGCGGCGATCATCACTGGAATGTCGATGGTCAAAGGTTTTTTGGCCTGGCGGCCAATGGTTACTGCAGTCCGGATCCGCTCATTATCCGGAGTGGGAAAGTTGAAGAGGTGTACCGGGTTGAAGAGGATTTTTTCCCAGGGAGAAAAATGGAGATGACTCCCTAAAGGCCTGGGGACAGGGACGCCTTGTGCTGCCCGCATGGCCAGCTCTACCAGGTTGATGGGATTCACCTTTTTGGCTGCCGGTATCAGTTCAAAGAGATTTTCCACATATTGGTCCTTTAGAACTCGCGTTAAGGTTTTATCCAACGATTCACTGGCAATTGATCTAATCCAGTTTTTAACAAAATTGAGCATGGACAGTTACTCCTTATGGTTAATTATTTCTCATCACTTTGCTTTAGTTTGCCAGGAATTATCGGGTGATTATACGTCCAGGGACATTCCAAGTTTCCCTAATTTTCTGGCTTTAGTTGAGGTTCGGGTCCAGGATGGACTGGGAGGAATATTCAGACGAAGAGGGGCGCTGGGGGTTTGGGGTTGTGGAAATCCATGCATATAATTTCGCCATGATCAAAGAATACCTTTAAAACAACTAGACAAAAGGAGCGTGTTTATATGGATAATATGCAGCCCAGGACGGAGTCGACCATGGACTTGAACAGGGTTATGACGAACATGACCAATTTTGAAGGGCAGTTCAACCTGACAAAATCCGGTTTTGATCCAAAAATGCCCGGTCATAATACGGACCATAATATGATTCTGCGCCAACAACCGAGAACAGCGAAGAAAGTTGGAGCGGGAATTTCACTTCCGGTGGAAGTCCGTCAGGAAATAGGTTTAATGCTGGATGATCACCAATGCTCTTTAGCAGTTGCCTTGCATCAATATAATAAGCATCATTGGATGTCAGAAGGCGCCGAGGGCTTTTTAAGTCTACATCATCTGCTCGAGGAGCACATTGAGCAGACACAAAAACACATTGACATGGTAGGCGAAAGAGTGGCCCGCCTTGGGGTGGTGCCCACGGCGCACCCAGTTACCCAACACGAGCTGTCCTATATAAAACATGAGGTTGAGGGGCGTTACTCCATTCGGGACTTTTTGAGGAATGATCTTGAGCAAGAATTAAAACTTCAACAAATGATGAGGCAGACGATTTCCCGCGCACATGAACTTAAAGATTTCGGTACTGTCCAAGTCCTCGAGGAAGTATTGGTAGACCGGGAAGACCTGGGTTACCATTTATATAGTGTGCTTGAAGACGATACCTTAGTGCGGGGCATGGGACACCTGCTTTCCGCCGAAAATAATTTAGCAGGAGATCGACCCATGAATCCTAATACGAGACTACAATAGAAGATTTGTGGGAGTGTTGCATTGCCCACCGAGATGAAGGCAACACTTTAAGAGATGTTATCCAGTGTTTCTAGGATTAAAAGAAGCCTTTGACCCAAGGGAGTGGCGCGAACTACTTAAACCAAGTGGTTTTGCGGCGCTCTTTTTTTGGCGATTTAAACAAAAAATTTTGGGCAGATGCTGTTCCTTAGAAGATACTACCAGTTCATATATTATAAGAGCAGGCCTGTACGATTAATCTAGTCTTAACTACAGATTGTCCGGCGGGAATACAAAAACTGAATTGTAGCATGATGTAAAAAGGATTTTGGTATAGAACTAAGAATATTAAAAAACATGTCCTTTGTGATCGAAAGTATTAGTCAGAAGCACATTGAAAGGTGATGTGAAAAGTGAGGCCTGATGAGTGTGATTAAGATAACTGCGGACAGCACCTGTGATCTTTCTCCGGAGATTCTACAGTCAATGGAGATTACCTTGATTCCCCTTTATATTTTGGTGGGAGAGGAGTCTTTTCGGGACGGTGTGGATATTGCGCCGAAAGACATCTTCAATTATGTGGACAATGAAGGGAAGATCTGTAAGACCGCGGCAATTAACGCTTATGATTATGAGTCGTTTTTTACGGAGTTTGCCTCGAAACACGAGGCAGTTATTCATATCTGTATCGGCTCGGTGTTTTCATCCTGCTATCAAAATGCGTCGCTAGCCGCCAAGAGCTTTGACAATGTCTATGTCATTGACTCACAGAATCTTTCTACCGGAAGCGGCTATCTTGTCTACGAAGCCGCATTGCTGGCAAGGGAAGGTAAAAAGGCGGAGGAGATCTGTGTTTATCTTGAGGAGTTCGTTCCCAAGATGGACGCCAGTTTTGTCATTGAGCACTTGGATTACCTGCATAAAGGGGGGCGTTGTTCCGGGCTGGAGGCCTTCGGCGCCAGACTGATCCAGATTAAACCATGTATTGAAGTGCTTTATGGCAAGATGGTGGTAGGGAAGAAATATCGGGGCAGTTTTGAACGTTGCCTTGAACAGTATGTTCGAGATCGGTTGCTGCAGCAGGATAATATTGATAATAGCAGAGTATTTATCACATACAGCGCCTGTCCTGAACCGACCTTGGCTAAAGTGGAAGAGGCCGTCCGTACTTACGGGGATTTTAAAGAGGTTATTCAAACCAAGGCGGGATGTACGGTTTGCAGCCATTGCGGACCGAATACCCTCGGCATTTTATTTAAAAGAAAGAACAAGAAGTAGAGAGCTTGACAACAACGGCAGAAGAGACTAAAAAAAATAGAGGAAAAAGCAACGATCGGCTTATACATCCCACTGATGATCCGATTATGGATACGTGAGATCTGGCATTTATAAAAATACCAAAGTTGTTCTGTCCAATAGTACTTCTATAATAATAAAATTCGGTGTTATAAGGGAGATTACCATGAATATTCTAGTAATTGACGCCCAGGGCGGAGGTATTGGAAAACAGCTCATTGCGGCGATCAAGCAAAATATGACAAATGCGAAGATCACGGCGGTCGGCGCCAACAGTACCGCCACCTCCGCCATGCTGAAAGCCGGAGCAGACAATGGCGCAACCGGTGAAAATGCAGTGGTTGTAGGGTGCCGCAAAGCAGATGTTATTGTTGGACCGATTGGAATCGTAATAGCCGATGCTCTTTTCGGAGAAATAACCCCGCGCATGGCGAAGGCCGTGGGACAAAGCTCTGCCAAAAGAATCTTGATTCCCATCAATCACTGCGACAACATCGTGGTCGGTGTGGCAGATTTGTCCATCTCCGCAATGGTGCAAGGCGTAGTCAAAGAGATTCAGTCCATCGTTGACCAGCAGCTATAAAGGTGTTTTTACTCTTGCTGTTTGCCTTGGGATGAGGTATAATATCATTTGTTCCACGAAGGAACGTTGGCTTTCAGAAGAAGGCGGTTTAAGATAGACCACAGATTCGTCGAGGTATTTTCGAATTGATTACCGTGAAGGTGATTTGACTTCCTGTAGGAGGTTTCCGCCTTTGCGGTTTTTGTTTTGCCTAAGGGGGGGAACACCGTGATTGTTGTTGACGGAAAGGACATTTGCTTCTCATATGACCTTGGCGGTACTTCCTTTGCCCTCCAAGCTGTGGACATTAAGATCGATCAGGGAGAGTTTGTCGCCATCCTTGGCTGTAACGGCTCAGGTAAATCAACGCTGGTAAAACACTTAAATGCCCTCATTCAACTTCAAGATGGGGAGCTTAGCGTGGCGCAAATTGATGTAAGAAATGAGAAGGATCTATGGCTTTTGCGCCGCATCTGCGGAATGGTTTTTCAAAATCCCGATAATCAATTTGTTTCATCCACAGTGGATGAGGATATCGCCTTCGGACTTGAAAACTATGAAACGCCACGCCACGAAATCCGGGATAAGGTGAAATCAGCCCTAGAGCTTGTGGAGATGAGCGGTTACGAAAAGCGCGCGCCGAATACGCTCTCCGGCGGCCAGAAACAGCGCATTGCTTTAGCTGGTGTACTGGCCTTAGATCCGGAAATCATCATCTTTGATGAGGCCACTGCCATGCTTGATCCAGGCGGAAGGCAGGAAGTGATAAATATCCTGCACAAGCTGCACGGGGTAGGAAAAACGATCATCGCCATTACCCATTATGTGGAGGAAGCCGTTACAGCCGACAAAATCATCTTGATGAATCAGGGCAGGGTTTTGTCCTGTGGAACTCCCCAAGATATTCTGACTAACCTTGAATTGATGAATGAGGCCGGGATGAGGCCGCCTATGACGGTGAGACTATTCTATGACCTGCAGCAATCGGGTGTTCATTTACGGCGCTGCCCACTAACTGAGGAGGAGCTTGTCGAAGAGATATGTCAATTACGATCGAAAATTTAAGTTATTCATATGTACAGCCCTCCGGGGAAAAAGTCGATGCACTCAAGAATGTATCCTACTCCATTGAAGACGGGGACTTTGTCGGGATCATGGGACATACCGGCTGTGGCAAAACCACACTGATTCAGCTGATGGCAGGACTGCTCTCTCCCACCAGCGGGCATATATATTTAAATGGCGAGGACATCAATGCCAAAGGCTATGACAGAACCAGCTTAAGGCAGACGGTGGGCGTGGTGTTTCAATACCCGGAGTATCAGCTCTTTGCCACGACTGTGGAAAAGGATGTGGCCTTTGGTCTGAAGTATAGCGGTTTGAACCGACAGGATGTAAGCGCGCGCGTCCAGTGGGCCCTTGAAACAATGGGCTTTGACTTTGAAAAAGTCCGTAGCCAATCTCCACTTGCCCTTTCCGGCGGGGAAAAACGGCGGGTTGCGATTGCCGGGGTTTTAGCTACAAAGCCGAAAATACTGTTTTTTGATGAGCCCATCGCCGGGCTTGACCCTTACTGTCGACAAAGATTTTTACAGTTTGTTACGCAAATGAATCAATCCGGGACCACCATTATTATGGTATCTCACAACATGGAAGCGCTGGGTGAGTGTACCAAGCGCCTGCTGGTGCTGGAGAATGGAAAGTTGATTGACGCAGGAGCGACCAGTGAAGTTTTTGTAAGAGTAAAGCACATGAGTAATGGCGGTTTTGGCCAAACGGAGGCACAAAAAATAGTGGAACTGCTCTCAGCTGGCAATTTACAGCTCTCCTCTGCGATCGTCACCTATGATGATTTACTTTCCGCTTTAAGGCAAGAACTGACCGGAGGCGGTATGGGATGAGGACACTTCCGACCGGTCAATATATCCAGGGGGATTCAATCCTTCATAAACTCGAGGCCAGAGTGAAAATCCTCTGCCTTTTTATCCTCAGCGCCGCTGTGATTGGAGCCTCTTCTATTGTTGGCTACGCACTGGCGCTTGGGACGATTTCTGCGCTCATCCTGCTTTCAAGGTTACCGATTAGCTGCGCCTTCGCCTCGGTTCGAAGAATATCCTTGTTCTTGCTGGTGATTTTGATGATGAATGCTCTGTTTTTTGCTGGGGAGAACACAATGGCCTCATGGTGGATTTTCCATATTTCCAGAGAAGGGATTAAGCAAGGCTTCAGTGTGGTGATTAATGTGATCCTCATTCTGATCCTTGGCAATCTGCTGACCATGACCACTTCACCCACACAGGTGACAACGGCGTTGGAAAGCCTGATCAAACCGTTAAAGCTCATTGGGGTCCCCACAGAGGATGTGGCAATGATCATCAGCGTGGCCATTCAATTTATCCCCACTTTAATAGAAGAAACGGAGTCAATTAAAAAGGCGCAGATTGCCAGAGGCGCCAGGTTTGAAAGTAAGAGACTGGCAGAGCGCGCAGCGAGCTTTATCCCGTTGGTAGTGCCGATTTTTATTTCCGCTTTCCGGCGGGCGGATGAGTTATCCCTGGCGATGGAGGCCAGAGGCTATCGCAATGCCAAGAACCGCACCAGGCGAAAGAAAGAGCCACTTGCGCTAGATGATTACACTGCTTTAACGGTTTGTGCGTTAATCTGTCTGCTCCAATTCATGTTGCTACGATAGTCTGGGCATGTGCCTAATAATAATATTAATACTTGGGAGGAATATTCAATGTCAAAAATGTCTTATGTAAAACGCTCCATCATTACAGCAGTCTGCATCGGGCTGAGCGTTGTTCTGCCGATGGCTTTCCACTCCATTCCGAATGCAGGTAACATTTTTTGCCCAATGCACATTCCTGTTCTATTGTGCGGACTAATCTGCGGCGGATCCTTTGGATTGCTGTGCGGTCTGGCCGGCCCCTTGCTCTCCACCCTGATTACGGGAATGCCTCCGATGGCCTATTTACCGTCGATGCTGGTTGAACTTGCCGTGTACGGAGTTGTTTGCGGACTTATGATTAACCTGGTACGCACGAAAAAGCTCTATACCGATCTCTACATCAGTTTGATTGTTGCGCTGATTGCCGGGCGCATTGTTGCAGGCGCCGCAAAGGCTGTTATTTTCTCTGCCGGAAGCTACTCTATTGCAGCCTGGATAGCAAGCTACTTTGTGACCAGCTGGCCTGGACTGGTCATCCAGCTTGCGCTCATTCCGGCAATTGTTGGCGCCCTGATGAAAGCAAAGCTCATCCCCCAGCGGTATTCTGCTCAGTATGAAGCATGAACAGGGCAAGATTTGCAAGTTATCTAAAACACCAGGCTGTACTGCATCCGAGTATGAAAGCGCAGGATGGGGTAAAGTTATGCTTTCAAGCGGCTTTTGGCGCAGAGCATATCTTGTCGGATCAGGATAAAGCGCGAACCGCTCTCTTGGAGGAGTTTGCGCGAACGCCTTCACGGAGTATGGAGGTATTCGAGGCGATCTCCGCTGAATATAGCAGATGTAACCTGGCCGCCTGGAAACGTTGGAAGCTGCTGCCGGAATGGCTGTTCCAAATATTTTATCATTCCGCGTTAGAAAAAAGAGAAAACGCCGAGACACTTTTTAAGGAGTATCTCGACACAGTTAGCGCTTGTGCACAAAAAGATCTTCTTCCTTTTAACATCGCGGTTTGGCGGAAATATAAAGACAGCTATCTTGTAGACGGTGTTCGTCCCGTTCATCACAGCGAAGCGTACCGGTTAAGTGAAGATCCGGCCTATCGCATTGTAAAAAGCGAGTATCTGAAGTTATTGCCTGTTTTACAAAAACTCGCGGCTTTCTCAGATCTGGCCGAGCCCAGAGTCATCGCCATTGATGGACGGGCAGCCGCAGGAAAGACCAGTATTGCCGCTCTATTGTCTCAGGTCTTAAAGGCAGATGTGATCCAGATGGATGATTTCTTCCTCCCGGCGGAGCTGCGCACGAAAGAAAGACTTGCGCAAAGCGGTGGGAATATCCATTATGAACGTTTCTGCTCAGAGGTGCTTCCGCAGCTAAAGAAGGACGAAAGCTTTTCCTATCGCCGTTTTGATTGCAGGACAATGGACTATGGTGAGTCTCGATTGATCAAAAGCAGTGCTTGGCGTATTGTCGAAGGCTCATACAGCCGTCATCCTGTCTTTGGCGACTATATGGATTGTCGGGTTTTCTGCGATATCTCCGCTGACGAGCAGATGAAGAGGGTTGTCAAGAGAAACGGTCGAAAGATGGCAGAGGTCTTCTCGACACAATGGATTCCCATGGAAGAACAATACTTTAAAGCTGAACGCATCAAAGATCAGGCGGATATAATAATTGAGTAGATATTCGCCCTGGCTACCGCCAGGACGACGAAGTCAAGGGAATTGGGACAGGAACGGTAAAGCAAAAACCGATAGCGGGCCGTAAGCCGTAAGGTTTTATTCACGAAGTTTGGTGTATATGCATGTTTATTTATTTGAAATAAATGGTATAATTCAATATAGGTATACTTTATGGGTTAATCCAAAATAGAGGTAGAGGTGAAACCCAATGAAAAATGAAATATACAACGATAAGATCAAGAGAGTGCTTGATGAGGTACAAGTACGAATCTTAATGTTATTCGGATCTAAATTAAAAAAAATGATTCTATTTGGCTCATACGCCAGAAATGAGGCGGACAACGAGTCCGATATCGACATTCTCTTGCTTATCGATGAAGACAAGTGTAATTTAAAGCAATATCATGACCGTATTGTAGATATAGTAGTTGACTTATCACTAAAATACGGAGTAGTATTATCAATCTTAGAACAGGAATATCAACAATTCAATAAATATACGGAGTTTGTTCCTTTCTATACAAATGTTGAGAATGAAGGGATTGAACTGTATGTCAGATGACGAAAAAGTCCTTAGTAAATATAGACTGCGAAGAGCCGAAGAAGATCTTAAAAGTTCGAAATTGTTATTTCAAAACAATTTATATAAGCAGGCGGTAAACCGGTCATATTATGCCATTTTCCATGCGACTAGGGCAGTGCTGGCTTTAGATAGGTTTGACTCCAAGAAACACTCTGGTATTATCGCTTATTTCAATCAACACTATATTGCTTCAGGTAAAATTGGAAAGGAATACTCAAAAATATTAATGAGTGCACAAAAAATAAGGAATAGTTGTGATTATGACGACTTTTATATTGTAAGTAAAGAGGAAGCACAAAACCAAATCACGAATGCCGAAAAATTCACAGAAAAAATGACAGAGTATTTATCTATAACCTTTTTTTAAAAGTATAATCGTTTTTGCATTATCAAGATTGGCTCATGCAATATGCTGAAAAAATGGCGTGCAAGGGGTATCGAAGACCATATGTGTGTGATATTTACGGAGTCGGTGTTTCACCAAGTATAGTCAGTAAGACCAAGCAAAATAAACGGTCAAAACCTCCTCACTTGAGTACAGAATTTAGGTGAGGAGGTTATTTTTATGTCTTGATCTACCGGTAGCTGACTGCTTGGGGGCCCTTTCTTCAGCGCTTTATGTTAGTGCATAATTCAACTACTCGGAATTGCTTGCTGTAAATGCGGTACATGGAGAGAAAGATTCTGCTCTTACCTGGGGAGGCTGGCTACTCAAATAATGGGTACCTACCCGATTTCGCGTAAACAGATATTGACACTTATCTATGTCTCGCGTATTATAATAAATATAGATAATAGTCTATATATATTTTTGTCAATAGACTAGCGGAGGTGAGTTCTGCTTTGGAAACTAATTTTCCGGTGTATGCTTCATTAATGAAAGCGCTAGGGGATGAAACCAGGGTTGAGATTTTTGCGATGCTCTCCGCAGGCGAGCTTTGCGCCTGCGAAATGCTGGATAAATTTGAGATTACCCAACCGACCCTTTCGTACCACATGAAAATCTTGAGCGAAAGCGGTTTGGTGAACAGTAGACGGGATGGAGTCTGGATGAAATATTCCATCAACCAGGATGCTTTGAAAATAATAAAACAGTTTTTCAATGAGATCGGTGCGAAAATTGAAAAAATTACGACCAATGCTGTGGATTAAACTAAGGAGTTGATTAGATGTTCATTTTTACTTGGCTAAACAACCAATTGCTCAAGATGCAGTGGCTGCATGAAGTAGTAACCTTATTGGTTATTAAGGTTTTTGGCTTAGATATCACCAGTAGATTAGGAGGGAGTATTCATTTCTTTATCTATGACGTGATTAAGATCTTTATTTTGCTTTCGGTTTTAATCTTTGGGATTTCCTATATGCAAAGCTTTTTCCCGCCGGAAAGGACGAGGAAAATCTTAGGCCGGTTTAGCGGTCTTTCCGCCAATATTCTTGCCGCTTTATTGGGAACAGTCACGCCTTTTTGCTCCTGTTCCTCCATTCCTTTGTTTATCGGCTTTACCAGCGCCGGACTACCAATAGGGGTTACTTTCTCCTTTTTGATCTCTTCACCGCTGGTCGATCTGGCTTCCATCATCTTGTTGGCCAGTATCTTTAATTGGAAGATCGCCATCGCCTATGTGGTCGTTGGCGTTGCCTTGGCGGTGATTGGCGGAACGGTAATCAGTAAACTAAAACTGGAAAAGTATGTGGAGCCCTTTGTTTTCAGTAAAAATGAGATACTTGAAATTAAGCAGGGAGATCTGACGGTACGTGACCGTCTTGAGTTTGCCCAGGATCAAGTGACAACGATTATTAAAAAAGTCTGGCTCTATATTCTGATCGGGGTGGGGATCGGCGCCGCGATTCATAATTATATTCCTGAGTCGATAATTAGCTCCGTCCTTGGTCAAGACAAATGGTACTCGGTCTTAATCGCCACTGTTGTCGGGGCGCCGATGTACGCCGATATCTTTGGTACTTTGCCGATTGCCGAAGCCCTGGTGGGCAAAGGAGTTGGCTTAGGTACGGCTTTGTCCTTCATGATGGGAGTAACCGCCCTTTCGCTGCCCTCCATGATTATGCTGAAGAAAGTTGTTAAGATAAAGCTCTTGGCGATCTTTGTGGGGATTGTGACTTTCGGTATTAT
>Ga0079223_10000908_pt1 | contig 16635 bp, 15 predicted proteins | sample Stecom2011_FD_75072 | JGI IMG/M metagenome (GOLD analysis project Ga0079223, IMG submission 75072) | Agricultural soil microbial communities from Utah to study Nitrogen management - Steer compost 2011 | ecosystem: Environmental > Terrestrial > Soil > Agricultural land | place: USA: Utah... | reverse complement strand
GCATTAGTAGCCTCTGAGATCTTCAAGGGTTTTAAGCGGTATAGTAAATTACCATACCGGGGAATAGCAACCGGGGAGGTGCAGTTGTCATGGTTCTGAAAAAAAAACGGGTGGATGCCATTAAGAGCAAAATCGATTGACATTAATAAGGAGTAAGATAACATTCAATCAGAAAAATAATCATCTAAGGGGTTATTGATGGAAGAATACAAGACTTTAAAAACTTTTAATGACTCGGTCGAAGCTAACCTGGCTAAGAATTATCTCCTTGATAACGGTATTGAAGCTATCCTGACAGACGAATACGCTGGAGAAATCTTTAGTACTGTAGTGAGAGGGATCAAGCTCAAGATACTCGATAAAGATTATGCTCGTGCTTCTGAACTGCTACAACAACTGAAAGATCATTATGAAAAGCAGGAAGAAGATGCAGTAGATGAAGAAGTGATCGAGATCCTGGAAGATTGTGATGCCCTGCTCGAGGGGCATTTTCAACTGACTTCCGGTTTACACAGTGGAAGATATAACGAAAAGATAAGAGTTATTCAGCAACCAGAGAATGTAGTTAGACTTGCCGAAAAGTTGGTAGAGAAGCTGGAAGATACCGATCCGGATATTGTGGTAGGTATGGCAATGGGTGGAATAGTTCTCGGTTATGAGGTAGCAAAAGAATTGGGTAAGGAGTTTATCTTTGTTCAGAGGAAAGAGGGTAAAATGGCCATCCGTAGCGGGTTTAAGCTCATAAAAGGGATGAAAGCCATCATAATAGAGGATATCGTAACTACTGGCGGGAGCGTTAAGGAGGTTATTGAACTACTGCGTTCTCTCGGGTTAGAGGTTCTTGCTGTCGGCTTACTCGTTGATAGGAGCGGGGGAGAGGTCGATTTTAAAATTCGAACGGAAGCTCTATTGAAGCTCGATATCAGGAGCTATGATCCAGAAGAATGCCCACTCTGTAAAAAAGAGATTCCACTGTCTGTTCCCGGGTCTTCTGATAAGAAAATCTGAAGTTATCTGCTGCAAGGAGGATCTAATTACACTTACGGTGTGAAAAGAGTGTAGAGTACATTATAGCTCATTATTGATATATATATATTAGGGTTTGAAGATACCTGTATGTTATTGTTTCAAGGAGGAATTTCAGGATGAAAAAGATAGCAATTACCACCGGTGATCCTGCCGGTATCGGCCCGGAAGTTGTGAAAAAGTGTTTCAGTCAGTATCATCTACAGGATGAGGTGGCCTATATCATCTATGGAGATAACTTTCTTCCTCCAGGATTTTCCTTTATCAGGCATAATCAAACCTCCTCTACTCTCAAGGTGAGAGAGAGATATATAATGATCATTGATAATCCTGGCCAGATAGATAGCTCTGGCCAGCTCTATGCTGTGATTGTTAAAGCTCAAGGTGTTACTCCAGGTAAACCGGACAGTAATTCAAACAGGATTTCTTATGACATTCTGAAGAGGGTCGTTGCTGATATTAAAAAACATCGTATAGATGCTCTGGTTACTGCTCCTCTTTCCAAGACAGCGATCAGGGAGTTCGAACCTGATTTTATAGGTCATACGGAATTTCTAGCTCGGGAATTCAACTCAGAGAGATTTGTCATGAATTTTATCTCGTATGAAATAGATGTCGCTCTACTGACTACTCATACCGCCCTGAAACAGGTTACGGAACAAATCAGAGAAGAGTTGATAATCCCCAAGATCCGTCTTATCTATGAATTTGCACATAAAAGAAGAGGGAATCCGAAAGTTGCTCTTCTGGGCCTCAATCCGCATTGTGGAGAAGATGCCGCTTTTGGCGATGAGGAGAATATACTACGTAATGCAATCAACAAATTACGAGAAGAGGGCATCGTAATAGACGGACCATTCCCGGCAGATTCTTTTTTCCGCTACAGATTGAAAAATTATCACCAGATTATAGCCTGTTATCATGACCAGGGCTTGATTCCTTTCAAACTTATTGCAGGAGAGAGAGGAGTTAATGTTACTCTGGGATTACCTTTTCTTAGAACTTCAGTAGATCATGGGACTGCATATGATATAGCCGGGAAGTTTGTCGCTTCGCCGTATAGTATGCTCAGTGCTCTGAAACTGGCAGATGATATCATAAAAGAGGGAGTCTAATAAGGGTATGTCTATACTCTATCAGAATGAACTGGATGATTTTTCAGGTTATCGCTTCATAGCTGGAGTAGATGAAGCAGGACGTGGCCCTCTTGCTGGACCACTCGTAGTTGCCTCCTGTATTCTTGAGAAAGGGAATATTCTCGCTGATATTAATGATTCCAAGATACTGACAGAGAGGATACGAGAAGGGTTATTCGATAAAATTCTGGAGAATTCGATCGACTATCAGATTGCTGTAATTCCAGTCTCTGAAATTGACAGAATGAATATACTTGGTGCTACTATGCAGGGAATGGAAATGGTAGTTACAAAACTCTGCCTTAAACCAGATCTGATCCTGCTCGACGGTAACTGCAGGCCTGTCGGATTACCGGAAGCACTGACAGTGGTGAAAGGAGATTCTCTTTATGCTTCAATCGCAGCAGCATCCATTCTGGCAAAAGTTACTCGAGATCGTATTATGAGAGAAATCCATAAAGAGTATCCAGAGTATAATTTTCTGAGGAACAAGGGATATCCAACCAGAGAACATATGAAAGCTATTTTAGAATATGGTGTAACAGAACACCACCGAAGATCATATCATCCGGTAAAATCTTTTCTAATGGAAAATAAACCTATATTAGATCAAATAGCTCCTCTCGAAGAGGGGATAGATATTTGAGAGTCTTATCATGACTTGTAATTAATCTGTATAATAGAGAAGATTTCATTATAAGAGGTAATTGTTTAAGGAGTATAGCGATGGAGAAGAAGTTATTGGCAAAACCCCTGATAAAAGGTATATATGCCGAGTTGAAAGATAAGATAGCCGCACTGAATACTGAACCTCAGTTGACGATATTATTAGTGGGTCAGGACCCTGCTGCGGAGTTCTATATTGCTAATATAGAGAAACGTGCCAGTAAAGTAGGAATCAGGACAGATATTAAAAAACTGCCGACCAAAATAAAAGAAATTGAATTGATCAATCTAATAAAAGAACTCAATAATGATGATAATATCAATGCTATAATGGTCCAGAAGCCATTACCGGAGCAGATAGATGATAATCTGATAGCAGAGACCATCAAACCCGAGAAGGATGTTGATGGTTTCAATCCGGTAAACCTGGGAAAGATGCTACTGGAGACAGAATGTCTTCTAGCATCTACTCCGGCGGCGGTTATGGAAATGATCGGGTACTACGATATAGAACTATCCGGTAAGCATACAGTTCTTTGCGGTAGGAGCCATATTGTTGGAAAACCGTTGATGAATCTTCTGATCAATAAGCAGGAGCCTGGCAATGCTACTGTTACGGTCTGCCATAGTAAAACTGCCAACCTTTCAGATTATACTCGTCAGGCTGATATCCTAATCACAGCCCTTGGTAAAGCCAGATTTATCAAGGAAGACATGATCAAAAAGGGGGTAGTGATTCTTGATGTGGGAACAAACGAGATTGTCGAAGGAGATAGCACAATGTATGTAGGAGATGTGGATTACGATACCTGTTATCAAAAAGCTGCGGCCATTACTCCTGTTCCTGGTGGAATTGGAAGTGTAACCACTGCTATGCTACTAAAAAATGTCTGGAAAGCATACTCTTCCCAGAAAAAATAGATTTTAACTACATAACGAATGTTCTATACTATATTAGATTGCAAGTTGCGATAGTGCACTACTATTTCAAAATTCCAGCTCTTCAAGCTCATAGTCAAGAGACCCAAGCCCGATTTTGGCACCATAAACCAATTGATGGAGAGGATCAACATCGTTGAAGAGATTACTGAATGGGTCTCCTTCCTTTCCCTCAATTACTGAATCTTGAGTCTTATGAGCTCTGCTGACCAGATCGAAACTTGCTTTGTCAATAGCAATCGGGTCTGTCGATGCCAGTATTCCAATGTCTTCTGTAATGGCATTGTCGGATAGGGTAAAGCAATCACAATGTGGGGTGATATCGATCAGGAAGTTGAAATAGAAGAGTTTTCTGTTTAAAAATTCTACTGCACCAAGAGCAGTTTCGGCTAACTTTTCTGACATATTATTCGGAGTCTCGTTCCAGAGAATCTGCAATGCACCTGTAGGACAGGATGTAATGCATTCGGCGCATCCAATACAGATGTTTAAATCGATCTCATAAACAGAGTTTTCCCAGCTTATAGCATTGACCGGACAGACCTGTTCACAAATACGGCAACTGGTACATCTATCTTCCCTGTATTGAGGCTTTACATCAGCATGCATCAACTGCTTCTGTTTTCGGGTTGCAAGTCCCATAGATAGATTTTTAACTGCACCACCAAAGCCGACAGCCGGGTGCCCTTTGAAATGAGAAGTAACGATCATCCCATCGAGCTCTCCCATCGTTCCTGCCAGTGATATCTCTTTAAAATGTTTCCCTTTGATCTCGATCGATCTGCGGTAATTACTCTTCAAGCCGTCCAGTATGTATAACGGTGCTTGCACAACGGAATAATCAAAACCGTGCTCAATTGCAAGTTGCAGATGTGTAGCTCCCTGCTGTCTTCTACCGGAATATAAGGTATTCGTGTCTCCGATTATTGGATGTGTCTTATTCTCACAAAGATAATCGACTATTTTTCTGATGTAGAGTGGTGAGATAAATGTTGTATTACCATCCTCTCCGAAGTGTGTCTTTATACAAATGGTTTTGTGTCCTTTCAGCCAGTCTATCTGACAATGTCGAATGAGTTTGACAAACTTATACATCAAACCTTTATTATCTTTGACTCTAGATGAGATAAAGTAAACTCTGCTCATTTGAACCCCTTTTCTTATTGCTGGGCAGAATGGCCTGGATTACAGCTTTTCCTTTATCCTTTTTATTTCTGTAGCACGACCTGTTTGCTCATCAAATGATATGAATACTCCATTAAACTGTTTCCCATCTTCTGCTACCTCGTATTTAGACGGCATACCTGTCATGGTTTTTTCGAAAATAATCTCTTTTTTTATTCCTATAACTGAATCGTGAGGACCAGTCATACCGGCATCTGTAAGATAAGCAGTTCCACCTTGCAGGATTTCTTCATCTGCCGTCTGGATATGAGTATGTGTCCCGATTACAGCATTGACTTTGCCATCGAAGTAATGCCCAAAGGTTCTCTTCTCCGCGGTTGCCTCAGCATGGAAATCGACGAAGATATAATCCGACTTTTGCTGTAACTCAGGTAATAACTTTTCCATCTCCAGGAAAGGTGAGTTGGCAGGTCCCATGAATGCCTGGCCACAAAGAGTAAGTATAGCAAGTTTCTGATTTTTAGGGAGAGTTTTTATAAAGTAACGGTTACCAAGTGCTCGAGGTGGATAATTAGCTGGTTTTAGAATTCTCGGTTCAATTGAAAGATACTGAAGAACCTCCTTCTTGTCCCAGAGATGGTTACCTCCGGTCAGAACATCGATACCAGCGTTGAACAGTTCGTCAGCTATCTTCTCTGTAACTCCCAGACCAGCTGCACTGTTTTCACAATTGGCAATACAAACGTCGACAGATAGTTGAGATAACAAGTCTGGTAAAAGATTCTTTACTATCTGTCTACCCGGTCTACCAAATACGTCAGCAATAAAGAGAAGATTCATCTATTTAGCAACTTCCTGGAATCTGGTCTCTCTGATCACAGTGACTTTTATCTGACCGGGATACTGCATTTCCTGCTCTATCTTACGGGCTATGTCGGTTGCAATATAGACTGATTTGTTATCATCTACTGCTACCGGATCGACTATTATACGAAGTTCTCTACCTGCTTGAATGGCATAACACTTATTTACACCCTCCAGAGAGTTAGCAATCTCTTCCAGTTTTTCTAATCGTTGCATATAGGATTCCAGTACCTCTCTTCTAGCTCCCGGTCTTGCACCTGAAATGGCATCAGCAGCCTGGACTAGAGGTGCATAACAAGATTCTGCTGGAACTTCTTCATGATGTGCTTCTATTGCATTGATAATCAGAGGTGTTTCTCCATTCTTGCGGGCAAAACTGGCACCAAGATGAGCATGTGATCCGTCAAACTCGTGATCTATAGCTTTCCCTATATCGTGAAGGAAACCGGCCCTTCTGGCTATTTCCTGATTCAAACCCAATTCAGCTGCTAATATACCACAAATCCAGGCAGCTTCCTTGCTGTGTTGTAAGACATTCTGTCCGTAACTGGTCCGGTAATTCAACCTACCCAGGAGTTTTACTATATTGTGAGATACATTGTGTATGTTAAGATCAAGACAGGCCTTTTCACCTATCTCTACAAGCTGTTTATCCATCTCTTTACGAGTTTTTTCTATCAGATCCTCGATCCGGCCCGGATGAATTCGGCCATCAAGAATAAGTCTTTCCAGAGCAATTCGAGCAATCTCGCGCCTTACAGTATCAAAGCAGGATAATACCACAGCTTCCGGAGTGTCGTCGATTATCAAATCAACACCTGAAGCCTTTTCGAATGTCCGTATATTACGTCCTTCACGACCAATAATACGGCCCTTCATCTCTTCTGTTGGTATCGTTACAACTGAGACTGTGCTTTCGGCCACGAAATCAACAGACATTCTCTGGATAGCAGTTGCCAGATAATCAGAAGCCAGTTTATTAGCATCGAGTTTTATTTTTTCAATAGTTTGCTTAACATCTTTGGAAGCAAAATCTCGAGCTTCTTGTAACAGCTGACTCTTCAGCATTTCCAGGGCTTCTTTCTGACTCAATTGAGCTATACTGCTCAGTTTTTCCTGTTGCTTGTTGATTAAAGCATTTAATTCTTTCTTCTTCGTTTCTAACTCAGCTTCACGGGCTTTATTCCGATTTTCGAGTTCATTCAGCCGGTTCTCTTTCTTGTCCAAACCTTCAAATCGTTTATCCAGTCCAGCAAGTCGTTCATTAAACTTCTTTTCTAGAGTGCGAAGCTCACGCTTCCTGTGATTGATCTCCTCTTCATGGCTTCTTTTAGTTTTATACCATTCGTCTTTTACTTCTATTAGTGCTGCTTTTTTTTCTATAAGAGCTTTCTGACGATTCTCCTCTATCAAGCGGTTAGCTTCTCTTTTTGCATCTGCTATGATCGTGATAGCTCTTCTTTTCAAGACAAACATAACGATTGCAACTGATATTAAGGATATAGCTATCCCAATGAAGATATATATGATTCTTTCCATTAACTACCTCACTTCTAGTAACTTATATTATACCTGCTGTACCGTGTTGTTTGTAATTCTTGAACCTGAATTCAAGATGGGCATCTACCATAGTTGCTTTTTACTTCCCGGTCTCAATGCCGGGCTTGTAAGCCACAACAGGATCGATTCCCCTGATATATATTGGCTCAAATACAAATCAGTATCACGAATACCGCAGGAGCTTATTTCTTAACATTCTCCTGTATAAAGGAAGAAATTTTGCTATGTAATTTGTCAATTTCTTTTTTCAGTTGAGAACTGTCATCGGTCAGGTGAAATAATTGTTCGGTAAGAATCATACCGGCTAATGCAAGTGTGTCTTTGGCATCTACAAGGCCATATTTGGCTGAGATTTCATCGAGAGTGGAGTTCAGATAGCTGGCATATTCATGCAGTTTATCAGGATTATCAGTGCGTAAGCGATACTTTTTACCCAGGATACAGACTTCGACAGTTTGCATATTATGCCGCCAAGATTATGGTATCATAATTGATTAAGTTGCATGAGGAGATCATCTATCTTAGAGGAAGCTGTCTTGGTTACATCTTCATATTTGGAGAGTTTTTCTTCAAGTATAAGGCACTTTTTCTCTGCTGCTTCTAGAGCAGACACTTTGACAGACAGTTCTTTCTCTATTTCCGACAGTTTCTTCTGAAGAGTCTCTATTGTTACTACATTGTTGCTGTTCTGCGTTTTGAGTTTATCATGTTCATCGGTTAATTGTGTATGCTTCTTTTTTAGTGCTTGATAGTTATCAATCAGCAACTGAATCTTATTGTCCAATTGAGTCAAAGTCTCTTTATCCATTATCTACCTCATTTCGATTGAGAATTGATCTTTCAATCTATTTCTGATTCTATTCAGAAGATTATTGATCGCATCATCTGTCAATGTTCCTTTAGATGAGCTTATTAGCAGAGTATATGTTAGGCTTCTTTGATCTTCAGGAACACCCTTTCCTCTGTATTCATCGATTAGCTGGACATTCCTGATCATTAATCTATCAGTCTCGCGAATTACCTTTACTATCTCCTGATGTTGATATGATTCAGGTATCAAAAAGGAGACATCTCTTGCTACTGGCGGATACTTATTTATCTCCTGATACTCGTAGCATCTTGTTTTACCGACCTTTATAAGTTCAGTGATATCAATATCAAAGACAAATATCCCCTCTTCGATATCCAGACTGCGTGCTAATAACGGATCGATCTTACCTAGATTACCAATCGGTAGACCGTCAAGAAGAATTTGTATAGCCGAACCCTTCTGATAATAACTCATATCATAAGGTCTGAACTCAATACAACTATCGACTAAAGTGCTTAATAAACCTTCCACATAACCTTTAACAGAAAAAATGCTCGATTTATCGGTCTTGTATTTCCAGTGTAACTTTCTTATATTGCCACAGACAGTTCCTGTTAAAAAATATCGCTCTTTTGGTTGGTTATCAACTTTTAAATAGACTTTACCGAGTTCAAAGAGCTTGATATCACTCTGGCCATTATGCAGATTGAACTGGATATTCTTTAACAATCCTGGAATCAGAGTAGTGCGCATCATAGAGAAACTTGAACCCAGTGGATTGATCAAATCGTAATAATCAGATCTGAAGTCATCGTCGGATAACTCGAAAAATTTCAGGATTGCCGGCTCTGAAAAGGAGGAATTTATAGCTTCATAGAAACCTTGATGCACTAGATAATCTGCAATATATCGTTTGGTGTTGAGCCAATAGAGGTCAGTGATTGGCTCTCTTTCTTCCATTTCAGTTATGTTGTTATAGCCGTGTATACGAATTATTTCCTCTATCAGATCGATCTCTCTGGTGAGATCCTTACGGTAAGGGGGAATCAGAAAGCTCAATTCCTTCCTGGATTCAATCTCCTGTTCCTGCTCTTTCTCGTAAGGAATTATTCCCAAAGGCCTTAAGTAGCGACAGATATCTTCAAGAGTAAGATCTGTAGTTAACAGCTTATTAGCTTGAGATACTCTCAGATTCACCGAAACTACATCCGATTGTTCCTGACATGAATCGATCATATCGATCTCTTTACCACCACAAATATCACAAATCAGGTCTGTTGCTCGCTGACTTATCAGATATACTGTTTCATTAGAGAGATTTCGCTCGAAACGATACGAAGAATCGGTTCCTATCTTCAGCCTATTTGAGGTTTTTCTGATAGAAAGATTATTGAAGTTAGCAGCTTCCAAAACGATCGTTTTAGTGGCCTGGCTTATTGATGTGTCAGTTCCACCAATGATACCCGCTATAGCGACCGGTTTACTGCTGTCAGCAATAACCAGATCGGTCTCTAGCAGGTTGTATTCTTTGTGGTCCAGAGCAGAGATTGTTTCGCCTTTCTTTGCCATTCTTACTACAATCTCGTGATTGTCCAGAAGATCATAATCAAAAGCATGAAGTGGATGACCAAACTCCATCATAACGAAATTAGTAATATCGACTAGATTATTGATCGGTGTGATACCGACTGAATTTAGTCTTTTTTTTAACCAGGGTGGTGATTCCTTGACGGTGACTCCTTTAATGACCCTTGCCATGTAGCGAGGACACAATTTCGGAGCTTTGTTGGTCAGATTAAACTGAATGTCTGAATTTGTTTGCAGGTTAGATGAATAGATGGGATAACTATATCCATCTGTAGGAAAACCTTCTGGTAGATGCAGTTTCTTTTCGGTTAAGGCAGCTACATCACGGGCAATGCCGAGTATACCAAGCAGATCAGGACGATTGGGTGTGATCTCAACCTCATAGATGACATCTGATAACTTGAGATAACTCTCGAGATCCAAACCCAGAGTTGCATCTTCCGGAAGTGACATAATTCCACTATGGTCATCGGAAATCCCCAAATCCTTTTCTGAGCAAAGCATACCTTCTGATTCCACACCACTGATTCTGATTCTTTTTATCTCGTGTTCCGACAGTGAAATACCTGCAGGTGCGTATGATGTTATCAGACCGGTACGACAGTTAGGAGCTCCACACACAACCTGTTTTGTTGTAGCTCCGTTATCTATCAAACATATTGTAAGCCTGTCAGCTTCAGGATGTTTCTTGACTTCAATAATCTCGACGATTTGTATCTTATCTAAATCCTTACCATAATTTTTAATCTTTTCTACTTCAATACCGCCAAAAGTCATTATCTCTGCTAACTCTTCCGGGTTGGGCAAATCAAGATATGTGTTTAGCCAGTTATAACTGAAAATCATTGGTTAACCTCGAGGTTTATTACTTCTCTGTTCTGTGATTGGTATCTTAATTTATACTCTATCTGAACTGATATAACATTCGCAAGTCGTTCTCGAACAATAAACGTATATCAGGTATACGATATTTCAGTAGAGTAATTCGATCGATTCCAAGTCCGAAAGCATATCCACTGAAATCCTCCGGATCGATTCCAAGCATAGAGAAGACATTGGGATCGACCATTCCTGCTCCACCAATCTCTAACCATCCACTCTGCTTACAGATATTACAGCCTGAACCGTGACAGTTGAAACAAATCAGATCAAACTCAGCACTCGGCTCTGTGAAAGGGAAGAAATGTGGTCGGAATCTCGACTTGATACCGGAACCAAACATCTTCTTAGCGAAACTATTCAGTATGTTTCGTAAATCGGCAAAGGTTATTCCCCTATCTATCGTAAGTCCTTCCATCTGGTGAAAGAAGGGTGAATGTGATGCATCAGGCTTATCATTACGATAACATCTACCAATTGAGACGATCTTCAATGGAGGTTTGTGCTTCTCCATTGTTCGAACTTGAACAGTTGACGTCTGACTCCTTAACAGGAGGCGGTTATCTGTCTGGTTCGCCTCTCCCTGTTTTAGATAAAAAGTATCCATCTCGTTTCTGGCGGGATGGTCTGGAGGGGTATTCAAAGCGTCAAAGTTATGATATTCATCATCAATATCAGGTCCTTCAACTATATCGAATCCTAAACTAATGAAGATGTCTTCCAATTGGCGACCGATTTTGGTCAACGGATGAAGCCCGCCAAATTCCGGTTTTAAGCCGGGCATTGTCAGGTCAAATGCTTCTTTCCGGATTGTCTGATGATACTGTTGTTCTAGTATTTCTTTGGATTTTTCTGCCAGTAGCCTTTCAATCTCTCTCTTGAAATCATTGATTGATTTGCCGTATGCTGGCTTCTCCTCACGAGGCAAAGAAGCCAGTTTCTTCAGCATCTCTGTTAAAGGGCTCTTCTTGCCTAAAGCACGTGATTTGATGTTGTTTAAATCATATTCATTCTGAGCCTTTGCAAGTTCCTCTTTAAGCTTCTCTAATTGGTCAGTTAGTTCTCTTACCAAGATAACACCTTTTATTCATCATTGATTGTTTATCATACTACTAATCAATAGAAATGCGAAAGATTAGTTTATGTTCTCTTTGGCCAGATCACAGAGTTTACCAAACGCTTCTGGATCATTCATGGCCAGATGAGCAAGAGCCTTGCGGTCAACATCTACTTTTGCTTTGGTCAGTCCGTTAATAAATCCACTATAGGTCAACCCCTGTAGACGGGCTGCTGCATTGATTCTGATAATCCAAAGTTTGCGGAACTCTCGCTTTTTAGCTTTTCTGTCTCGATAAGCATATAACCAACCCTTTTCTACTGCCTGTCTGGCAGCTCTATATTGACGACTCCTGGCACCAAAATACCCTTTGGCCGCTTTTAAATATTTCTTTCTACGATTTTTTGCTGCTACATTATTAGTTGCTCTTGACATAATTATCTCCTTATCTTAGTATAATAAACAATCATGAACTGATCATCTTACGTACTCGTGGCACATCTGCCGGTGCTACATAACCAGCCTGTCTAAGCTGACGTTTCTTTTTGCGAGTTTTCTTCGTCAAAATATGTCCCAAATAAGCATGTTTGCGTTTTATCTTCCCTGTTGCAGAAAGTTTGAAACGCTTTGCTGCTCCCTTTCTTGTTTTCATTTTAGGCATTGTAGGTCCTCCTTATCATCTCTCTAATTTATGGCCCTGTTATTCGGAAGATTCTTCTGAATCAGTCTTGATATCCTTTCTGGCTACCATGATCATGGATATGGTTCTTGCCTCTTCGGTTGGCTTTTGATCGATTTCTGCATAATCTTCCAGGTCTTTTTCTAATCGCTCTAATAACTTGTAACCGATATCTTTATGAGCAAGTTGACGTCCCTTGAAACGGATGGTGAATTTTACCTTATTTTGCTGTTTCAAGAACTTGATCGCATTTCGTTTCTTAAACTCATAATCGTGGTCTTCAGTATTAGGGCCCATCTTAATCTCTTTCAGCTGAACTGTATGCTGGCGCTTTTTGGCCTCTCGCGCTGATTTCTCCTTGTTGTAATAGTATTTGTCAAAGCGCATGATCTTGCAAACTGGCGGATCTGCAGCCGGGGCAATCTCTACTAAATCAAGTTCAGCATCATCGGCAATCTGCAAAGCTTTATCAATATCAACAATACCAACCTGTTTACCCTCAGCATCAATTAGTCTGACAGTATTAGCGGTTATCTGATGGTTAATCCGTTCCTTTGGAACTTCAAGCTTTGTCTTGGCCTTTCCTCGTCTTATCCGTATTATAAATACCTCCTTCTGTGCTTATCTATATGAAAAAAGCGGGTGAACAAAGTCCACCCGCTTTCTTGAAAAATAAGCACTTTTAACTTTCTTTCTTTTTTCTACAACCTTAACGGATTTTTCTATCCGCCAGGTAGAAGCAGGTAGCTTCTTTCCTCAACAGTATTTTCAAGTACAGATTCTCGAGACGGAGGTTATTTCGTCAAGAACTATTTTTACTTCAGGATTCAGAAAGCAGCTTAATAGATGAGCAGGTTATTAAAGAATGCGATTAATCGTGCATTTTAGTTATTGAGGTTCTATTGTAATCCTGATACCTATTGCTATTCCTGCAGGATTTGACCAACAAATAGAATTCTCTCAATAAGCTCGAATAGTAAACCTCCCTAGAACCCAGAGTAATGAAACTATCTTGGAGACAAGGGAAAAGTTATTATATTAATAACTAAACTGACTGTTAATGGAGATTTTATGAGCAATGAGATTAAAGATGTCAGGATAAAGATAGAAGGAATGTCCTGTGCCAGTTGCGCCGCAACAATAGATAATAAGATAGGGAAATTACCCGGGGTTAAGAAAATCGCAATAAACTATGCTACTGGTGAAGGCTACGTGTCTTACCAGATTGGACGTATAAAGGAGACGGAGATCTTAGACCAGATTAACAGGCTGGGGTATAGAGCTGTTCCATTAGTGGAAGATAAAGATGAAACCGTTAATTTAAGTATTGATGGAATGAGTTGTGCCAGCTGTGCAGCAACTATAGAGAAACAGTTAAAGCAAACAGACGGGATAACCGACGCCAGGATCAATTACGCTAATGAAAAAGGGGTTATAAGCTACAGGAGATCAGCTATCAGGTTATCGGATATCCAAAAAATCATATCCAAACTTGGATATGAGGCGGATATAGAAGATGAATCCCAAGCAGATGATAGTGAGAATGTAACAGGAATTGCCTATAGAAAAATGTTATATTCTTCCATTCTAGCCGGGATTGTGATGGCTTTAATGATATTAAAGATGGTCGGCTTGGAAATTCCTGCTTATCATCTAATTACGAGTCTGTTAGGTTTTCCGGTTGTCTTTATCTTAGGCAGCAGTGTTCATAGATCCAGCTTGATATCTATAAAGAACAGGACAGCTAACATGGATGTCCTGGTGAGTATGGGTTCGTTACCGCCTTATATTATCGGGCTTGGTGGATTTATATGGAATGTCCAAACCTTTATTGAAATGGCAACTGCAATCATGACTTTTCATCTTATTGGTAAGTATCTTGAAACAAAAGCTAAGGGGAAAACTTCAGAAGCAATGAAAAAAATGATTGAATTGGGAGCCAAAACAGCCAGAATTGAAAAAAATGGTGAACAGACTGAAGTGCCGGTTCAAGAATTGGTTACCGGAGATGTAATAATAATTAAACCTGGAGAAAAGATTCCCATTGATGGAGTCATTGTTGAGGGTAGCAGCAGTATTGACGAATCAATGGTAACAGGGGAATCCATGCCAGTATACCGGAGAATTGGTGATGAGGTTATTGGTGCTACTATTAACAAGCAGGGTTACATCAAGGCCAGGGTCAGTAAAACCGGAAAGGATACATTTCTAGCTCAGGTTATCAATCTGGTTGAACAGTGTCAGGGTTCGAAAGTACCAATTCAGGATTTTGCAGACAAAGTTACCGGTTACTTCGTTCCGATTATCATTCTGTTGACCTTTCTTACCTTTCTTTCCTACAATATTTTTCCAGAATTCCATCGCCAAATCATATCATGGGGGGCTACCTTTCTCCCTTGGGTTAATCCAAACCTCTCGAATCTTACCCTGGCTTTCATTACGGCAACTGCTGTTCTGGTCATAGCCTGTCCCTGCGCACTGGGCTTGGGTACTCCAACAGCTTTGATGGTTGGTAGCGGTCTGGGAGCAGAAAATGGTATATTGATCAGAAGTGGTGAGGCAGTCCAGACGTTGAGAGATGTGAAAGCAATAGCATTTGATAAGACTGGAACTATAACAATCGGAAAACCAGAGGTAACTGATATCATTACTTATAACAATCTGACTCATCGTGAATTATTGCTATTCGCTGCTTCATTGGAGGATAAATCGGAACATCCTCTGGCACATGCTATAGTGGAAAAGGGCCAGGATATGAAACTGAGCCTGAAGCAGGTTACAGATGTTAATACAGTAACTGGAAAGGGTATTAGAGGGGAAATCGATAATATAGATGTAATGGCCGGTAATAGAAAATTGATGAACGATACGGGTATTGATTATAAAATAGCACTCGGGGATATGGATAGATTGGAAAGTGAAGCAAAAACCATGCTGCTTATTGTAATCGATGGAGTAGTTGCCGGACTTATAGCTGTTGCAGATAAAATTAAAGAAGATTCTCCAAAAGCAATCAAAAAGCTGGATGAAATGGGTATAACTACCATCATGATAACCGGTGATAATGTAAAGACAGCAGAAGCAATAGCACAAAAAGCAGGGATTAAAAAAATCGCAGCAGAAATACTCCCGCAGGGAAAAGTAACTGAAATCATCAAACTACAGAATGAATACGGTATCGTTGCTATGGTTGGTGATGGTATTAATGATGCTCCAGCATTGAAACAGGCAAATGTCGGTATTGCACTAGGAAGCGGTACAGATGTAGCCATCGAAGCAGCAGATGTTACTCTAATAAGAGGTGAGCTTCTTAATGTAGTTGCCTCAATAGAACTATCAAAAGCAATATTTCGGAAAATCAAAGAAAATTTCTTCTGGGCCTGGTTCTATAATCTCGTTGCTATCCCTGTTGCTATGATGGGATTGCTACATCCAATGATCGGGGCTGCAGCTATGTCATTCAGTTCACTTAATGTAGTCTATAATTCTCTGAGACTTAAAAGAATCAGCCTCCATAATGATCATCATAAAACTTCTTGACGGTTTATAAGTCAATGGGGATTATATAGTGAAGTAGCAATAATTTGCTTGGAATAATAAGTTTGATGGCATAAATATTGCTTAATATAGTAATGAATCTTAGAATATTGATGAGAAAAAATATAAAGTGAGGATTACAATGTTTAACTGGAAAAAGATGTATATCTTGGTGTGTGCACTGTTTGCACTTCTGTCTACCAGCTATGCTCTATATGACAGCATAGAGCTGGGTAATAATACAACACTGACAGAGGTTGTTACCTCTGCCAGATCAGATTTAACCCTCTATTATCAATTTGATCGTCTGAATTACTTCACGGTCGATACTGAAGAGAGAGAGTTTACAGAGATTTACATCAATTCTCTGGCCCATACCAATGTAGTGGGCGAGCCGAAGCTTCCCATGAGCAGGAGATTTATCGAGGTTCCTCTCGGAGCAGAAGTAACAATCCAGGCAATCAATTATAGATTGAACGAGTATGAGTTATCAGATTATGGAATAAAATTCCCTATTATACCACAACAGTATTCAGTAGCCAAGTGTCCCGATGCCGAGATACCACCATTTGAATTTGATTCCAGAATCTATAGCAGAAAGAGCTATGATGACAGTTATCCAATTGTTAAAGCAGAAGAAGTCGGTATTATGCGGGGAGTGAGGCTATTCGCTATTGAACTCTATCCGGTAAAGTATAATCCGGTCGAGGGGTTATTGAGAATCTATAATAACATAGAGGTTGAGATTAACTTCACCGGTGGCGACTTT